>Ga0364866_10485_pt2 | contig 14081 bp, 10 predicted proteins | sample ExccelAu500001D3_3_FD_206913 | JGI IMG/M metagenome (GOLD analysis project Ga0364866, IMG submission 206913) | Enriched cells from Trout Bog Lake Hypolimnion, Wisconsin, USA - BchlTB.Aug13.5000.01.D3 | ecosystem: Environmental > Aquatic > Freshwater > Lake > Hypolimnion/Profundal zone | place... | reverse complement strand
AATAGGCACAAAATGAGCTTTGTGACCCTTGTGAATTTCTTTGCGGCCTTTGTGGTAGAAAATCAATTGCATTGATTTTTAATGGTTTTCAATAAAAGCTTTGCATCTAAAGAATCTTGAAATCTTGAAATACAGGCTTGACAAGGACCTGATACCTAAGGAGCAGACTCTTTTTATGCCCATCCAAAAACCCGAGAATAAAATAGTCCGGTTAAAGAACTCAAAACCACCTGAATTTAAGCAGGTTCCTACTGAATGGAGACTAAACAATTTCCAATAAGCCATATATCCATAAAAAAAAACCGCCTCATTGAGACGGTTCTTAAAATATCACTTTACAATTCCATTTTTTAATGTTCTTCTTCTCCAGGCCTTAAAGGTGTAGTCTGTGGAATGAAGTCATTGCCATGACCATCATCCTTGTAATCGTAAGGCCAACGGTAAACTTCAGGAATTTCACCTACCCAGTTACCGTGACCGGGATGAATAGGCGTAGTCCATTCCAAAGTTGGTGAACCCCAGGGATTCAAGGTTGTCATTCTGCGACCGCGGAAAATGCTCATGAAAAAATTGAACACAAACAGCAATTGTGCAAAGAATACGATAGTTGCAACAATACTGATAAAGGCATTCACACCCTGGAAATGCTTAAATGATTCCCAAGCTGAATAGTCGTAGTAACGACGGGGCATACCGGCAATTCCTTCATAATGCATGGGCCAGAAAATTAGATAAGCGCCAGCAAAAGTGATGAAGAAGTGGATGTAACCAAGACTGGTATTCATAAACCTGCCAAACATCTTAGGGAACCAGTGATAAATACCGGCAAACATTCCGAAGAAAGCCGATACACCCATTACAATATGGAAGTGGGCTACCACGAAATAGGTATCATGCAGGTGAATATCAAGTGCGCTGTTACCAAGGAAAAGCCCGGTAAGACCTCCAGAGATAAAGAGGGATACGAAACCAAGGGCGAAAAGCATAGCAGGATTGAACCTGATATTGCCTCTCCAGATGGTGGTCAACCAGTTGAACACTTTTACCGCTGATGGTACTGCAATAAGCAAGGTAAGCAGTACAAATATGGATCCGAGGAATGGGCTCATACCGGTAACGAACATATGGTGCGCCCAAACAAGGAATGCAAGCAAGGTAATACCTACGAGCGAAATGATCATTGCGAAATAACCGAAAATAGGTTTACGGCTGTTACACGAAAGTACTTCAGAAGCCATACCCATACCCGGAAGCATGATGATATATACTTCAGGATGGCCAAGGAACCAGAAAAGATGCTGGTAAAGGATAGCAGAGCCACCAATATGAGGTAATGCTTTTCCACCAATAAAGATTTCGGAGAGATAGAAGCTTGTCCCGAAATTACGGTCGAATATCAGCAATACAAAACCAGAGAACAATACAGGGAAAGAAAGCACGCCAAGCACAGCAGTAAAAAACAGCGCCCAGACAGTAAGCGGCATCCTGGTCATGGTCATACCTTTGGTTCGCATATTCAAGACGGTAGTGATATAGTTCAGACCACCCAGAAGAGAGGAAATAACGAATGTAGCCATACTTAATAACCATAAATCCATACCTACACCTGATCCAAGAGAAGCTTCTTTAAGCGCGCTAAGGGGCGGATAAGTAGTCCAGCCTCCGGAAGCGGGACCTGTTTCAACAAACAGGGAAACAAACATCAGGATGCTGGCAAGGAAGAAGAACCAATAAGAAAGCATATTCATGAAAGGACTTGCCATATCCCTTGCGCCTACCTGTAGCGGTATAAGCAGATTGGCAAAAGTTCCGCTCAATCCTGCAGTCAATACAAAGAACACAAGAATAGTACCATGCATGGTTACAAGGGCATAATAAAATTCAGGGGACAGCTTTCCTCCTTTTGCCCATTCACCCAATACCTTCTCCATTATAGGGAATGTACTATCTGGGAAACCAAGCTGAAGCCTGAAAAATACCGACATCAAAGCGCCAATCATTGCCCAAATGATACCGGTAATCAGGAATTGCCTCCCGATTATCTTATGATCCTGGCTGAAAATATATTTCCAGATAAAGTGCTGCTCATGATGCTCATGGCCGTGGTCATGACCGCCGGCAGTTTCAGCAGCATGTGTTACGTGTTGGCCTTCAATTATTATATGTTCGTTACTCATTTTAATATCTTTTTGGCTATTACCTAAGCCGGTTATTTCATCGTAATTGCTTTAACACTATCAGTTTTCACTTCCGGTTTCGCTTCTCCACCGGCCGGGGCTCCTGGAGCCGGATTATTCAATGAATAGTAAGTTTGCTGACTTGCCAGCCATTTATCATATTCTTCCTGTGTCTGAACAACTACTGTACCTCTCATTGAATAATGCCCCTTGCCACACAACTGATCACAGGCAATTTCATAAACAAAGTCAGGGTTCTTGGTAATCTGCTTCATTTCAGCAGTGGTGATTGTAGGCGTAAAACACATGGTAGTGGTTATGCCGGGAACAGCGTCCATTTTCATACGGAAGTGAGGAAGACCCACATCATGGATCACATCACGTGAGCAGATGAGCAATTTCACCGGTTTGTTAACTACAACGTGCAACTCACCATTCTGAGAAATAATATCATCCATATTATGCGGATCTGTCCAATCCATACCGAGAATATTATTGGCGTCATTAATTTTGCGGAAATCACGTTTACCAAGTTCATTGTCTTTTCCCGGATAGCGAATGATCCAGTTAAACTGTTTTCCTACTACTTCTACAATAGTCGCATCGGCAGGGGCAGGAGCAGTAACTTCAAACCAGTTGCGCAAACCTATTGCAACAAGTATAGCCATCGCAATAGCAGGTATTGTAGTCCAGATAATTTCCAGTTTGTTACTGTGGGCAAAAAAGAAGGTTGTCCGTTTTTCAGAAGCCTGGTATTTATAACAAAACCAGAATAATACAAATTGTGTGGCAAAAAACACAGCGCCTGTTACAGCAAGTGTGTATATAAACATTTTATCATAATTCTCTCCTGTCTTGCAGGCAGCCTTTGGCAACATTCTGTCCATGAACATGGCATTGCATTCATAAATGCCCCACATACTGAGGATAAAAAATGCCACAAGCACAAGGGCAATTGTCCTGTTGGTCTGTAACTTGACTTTTTCTTCCCCGCGCAGCACTGAAGCGTACTCGCTGGCCCTTCCGATCTGGTAGATAATGATAAATACCAGTATTATCAATGATGTTATTATAAATACCGACATGGTCGCTCAGCTTATATTTACTTGTTAAATTTAATTCTTGATTGTCTCTTTAATGTTAACTTTTTTTCGCTCAATTCCCAAATCAATTCTATGGGCTTACGTGGATTATTGATTCTTTCAACAAAATATTATTGGAAGGTATCAGTGAGGCCTGAGAAAGCGTTCTTGAAACGGTAAATATAAGAATACCCGCAAAACCCATAAAGATGCCTATTTCGTACCAGTTGATGTGCCAGTCTCCTCCCAGTGGGCCGGGCATGATCATTTGGAAGAAGTCGAGCCAGTGACCAAAGATAATGATCATGGCCATGAAAGTAATGGTAAAATAATTACGTTTTGCAGGCCTTGACATCAGGATGAGGATAGGCATACAGAAATTGATGATGAAATTGGCATAAAAAATGACGCTGTAAGGCCCCTGCTGGCGCAATTTGAAATATACGGTTTCATCGGGCTGGTTGGAATACCAGATGAGCATATACTGGGCAAACCAAAGGTAGGTCCAGAAAATACTGAAGGCAAACATAAATTTACCAAGGTCATGGATATGCTCCTTGGTTACAAGCTCAAGGTTACCCTGATTCTTAAGGTAAACCACCCAAAGAAGAATGAGCGAGAAACCGCTTACCAGTGCACTTGCAAAAGTGTACCAGCTAAACAAAGTAGAATACCAATGCGCCTGAACACTCATGATCCAGTACCATGGCCCGGTGCTCATCTGTGACAATGCATACACAAAAAGAAATATGCCAGACAGCCTGAATACTTTCCAGTAAATTTTTGTATCATTTTTTGGAGCGCTTTCCTGTGCAATGGACATAGCCCTGAATTTCCTGCCGAAGAATGCCCATAATCCAAGAAAAATTACGGTAAATCCAACGAACATTCCAGGGTTAAGGAAGGGCTTCTTGCCAAGCAACACCTTATCATCACCGGGAGTTACCCAGGGATAAATGGTATTTACACCATGCGCATCCCTGAAACCAAAAACGATCATGAACATGATCAGGGCTGAAATAGTTGCAAAAACCCAAACGTTAGCGCCAATAGCTTCAGGAACCCTGCGGTAGGTAATCAGCCATCCACCCTGTGCCAGTGAAACAGCAGCCTGTATAAATATGCTTACAGTAGTGATCAGCGTAAAAAATATACTGTCGTGAAGCAGTACAGCCCAGAACCTGGCCCTATCCACATCTGTGCTGTGGCCCAAAAGTAAAGTAGCAATACCCGCAATAAGTGTAAGCACACCCACCGCAATCAGGGCAAGGCTTGTATTCTTTAAGCGTCCGGGTATCTCAAAACGGTCATTCATTTTAATCAACTTTAATTATAAAATATTTTAGAAATTTTCAATCAATTCAATCAGGGTTAATACCCCTATTCTTATCCTTATCTCCTTCTGCCTTTCTTTACAACTGCTGCGGCCACTGGTTTTTCTGTTTTTACTGAATCAGTTTTAACTACAGGAGCCACCACGCTACCTTCACCAAAAGCAAAGGCATCACCACCATTTGCCGATTGGAATTTCTTAATATAGGCTATGACCATCCAGCGTTGTTTAACATCAAGCTGGCTTGCATAAGACCCCATCATGCCTTTACCGTATTTCACAGCCGCATACATCTGGCCTACAGGCATATGCAGATATTTGGCATCCTTAAAATTAGCAGGCATTGAAGCAAATTTACCGCTGGCAAACAAAGGCCCCTGACCATCAAGATTAGTACCATGGCAAATACCACAATAAATCTTAAATAACCTTCCGCCTTCTTTTAAGTCGTCTTCATTAAACCTCATTGAGGTGGTAAAGGTTTTATAACCTGTGGTATCACCCTGCATAAGGTGGTCGTAAAGATGCCCCCTTGCTATTGTGCCGGCAACCGGTTTGCGGCTGGTTTGGCTGTCAGCGAAATTGGGATTGGAAGTATAAGCATCATAAGCACGCGAATAGGTCATATCAGGTGCATAAATGTGACCCGGTGTACGGCGTATGTTTCCTGAGTCGCACGACGCCAGGCCAAGTGTTAATCCCAGGCTTGCTACCAATATGCCTTTAATCTTGTTCATATTTAAAAGTCAAAAGTCAAAAGTCAAAAATTTTAAAATCATCCATTCCTGTAGTATCCGGTTTTGAGTAAAAAGACTCTTTATTTCCCGGTATCCTACCATTCCTGAATTATCCGGCAGCCAATTCTTCATAAGGCTCCTTCTTATCCCAACGTCCGTACCACCATCCTGATTCTGCAATCTGAACGGAAGTTTCTTTTGCGCCTGTAGATTTAAGGAAAGCAACCACTTCTTCTTCCTTCATATGCTTGTTGATCTCAATAGCCATTACAAACATATCGTCACTTTGACGGGGATGGAAAACATGTTTCTTAACTCCCGGCATGATCTGGTTCAGATAGCAGAAGGTAAGCGTCATACCCACAGCTGCGAACAATACGGTAAGCTCAAAGGTAATGGGTATCCATGCCGGAAGCGCAAAGTGCGGCTTGCCACCATAAATAATGGGCCAATCGGAAGTATATATCCAGGAAATAAACCCAACCGCAGTAGAAGTTCCGCAAAGGCCATATATAAAACCGGCGATATGCAGATCTGTTACTTTAAGCCCCAAAGCCTCATCAAGTCCGTGAACAGCAAACGGGGTATAAACATCATGTATTTTATAGCCGCTGCTCCGCACTTTTTTTACAGCGGGAAATAATACCGCTTCGTCATCATATGCTGCAACCGCAAATTTCTTTATAGACATATCAAAAATTCAAAAGTCAAAAATCAAATATCAAAAAACTAAAGAAAATCCAAATTCATGTTCCTTCTCACAGAACCAAACGCCTCAATTCTCTTATTAATGAGCTACCAGTTCTTCATGATGCTCTTCCTCGTGGTGGCCATGATGCTCCTGGATGAACTGTTCTTCACTCATATCATCTATAGCCTGCATTTCGCGTTTGTAATTATCACCTGAAGTTTTCAGTACAAACTTGATTTCAGCCACAGCAATAACCGGGAAATACTTGGCAAACAGGAAGTAACAGGTAAAGAACAAACCGAATGTTCCGAGGTAAAAACCAACTTCGGGCCACTGTGGGCTGTAGTATGACCAGCTGCCTGGAATCCAGTCGCGGTAGGTAGAGGTAACAATGATTACAAAACGTTCGAACCACATACCAATATTCACCACAATTGACATGAAGAAGGTAAAAGGCACATTACGGCGAAGCTTCTTAACCCAGAACAACTGTGGGGAAACCACGTTACAGGTCATCATGGCCCAGTAACTCCACCAATAGGGACCCATAATACGCCACTGGAATGCGGCCATTTCGCCCCATGACTGACTGTACCAGGAGATGAAAAGCTCTGTAAGGTAAGCAACACCTACTATGGAACCTGTTAATACTATGATCTTATTCATAGCTTCCAGGTGACCAATGGTAATATATTCTTCCAGATGAAGAATTTTACGTGTAAGAACAAGCAGGGTATTAACCATTGCAAATCCGGAGAACACAGCGCCCGCAACGAAGTAAGGAGGGAAGATGGTAGTATGCCATCCCGGAATAACCGAGGTTGCGAAGTCGAAAGATACTATGGTATGAACTGAAAGTACCAGTGGCGTGGAAAGACCGGCAAGTACCAGAGAAAGCGCTTCATGGCGCTGCCAGTTTTTGGCGGTACCAGTCCAGCCAAAAGAGGCTACACCATATAAAAGCTTCCGGAGTTTCGTTTTGGCGCGGTCACGTATAAGAGAAAAATCGGGAACAAGACCGCAATACCAGAATAAAAGAGATACGGTAAAGTAAGTAGAGATCGCGAATACGTCCCATAACAAAGGAGAATCAAAATTGGGCCATAACGGACCGCGTGTATTAGGTAAAGGCAATACCCAGAAACCATCCCATACGCGACCCATATGCCAGATAGGGAACTGGCCTGCGCACATTACAGCGAATATGGTCATAGCCTCGGCAGCGCGGTTTACACCTGTACGCCAGCCTTGGCGGAATAACAAAAGAATTGCCGAAATCAGGGTTCCCGCATGACCTATACCGATCCACCACACGAAATTGGTAATATCCCAACCCCAGCCTATGGTTCGGTTTACACCCCAGGTTCCAAGACCCCAGTAAACCGACCAGCTTACGGAAAAGATACCAAACAGCAACAGAATTACTGAAAAGAAAAAACCCACATACCACATGCGTCCCGGCTTGCGCTCTATAGGGCCTATTATGTCCTCAGAAACCTGGTGATAACTCTTATTACCATCAACAAGTGGCTCCCTTACAAACGATTCGTACTTTAAATGCATAGCACATCCTTTATTTGTGAATTGATGAAACCGGGTTACCAGGAGTTTGGAAACTCAAGGGTAGCTCAGCGCATCCTTTCATATTTTTTATTATATTAAACTATAAAGCCTGTAAATCCTTTTTTTTCTCCCGGAAGCAAGCGTCTTTGAAATAATTTCCTCAGACAATTTCCTGAATCCCGGTCACAAACCAATCCTTAAATATGATACTTCAGATACTCGTTTTTCTTCTCATCAAGCGCGTTGATTTCCTCTGTGTTCCTAATCCTTGCAAGGTAATTCACATTTGGAAGCACATGTAAATGTTCAAGCACGTAGAAGGTACGTTCCATCTGCTCATTCTTGCGCAGTTTGGCAATATTGCTCTGGCTGTCTTTTACATTACCAAACACAATGGCGTCAGTTGGGCAAGCCTGCTGACAGGCGGTTTTCACCGCGCCGTCTTTCAGCGGATGGCCTTCTTTCTTGGCGGCCAGCTTACCTTCCTGAAGGCGCTGAACACAGAAAGAACATTTTTCCATCACACCACGGCTTCTTACAGTTACGTCAGGGTTCAGAACCATGCGCGTAAGGTCGTCGTTAATATCATCGCGGCGGCCGTCTTCATAAAGGTTGTCTTCAAAGCAATCGGCGCCGTTCCAGTCCATCCAGTTGAAGTGACGCACTTTATATGGGCAGTTGTTGGCACAATATTTAGTACCTATACACCTGTTATAAGCCATTTGGTTAAGGCCTTCGCTGCTGTGGTTGGTAGCTGATACCGGGCACACATTTTCGCAGGGGGCGTTGTCGCAATGCTGGCAAAGCATAGGCTGGAAAATAGTCTGAATGCTATCAGGATCGTCGGACATACCGCTGAAATAGCGGTCAATACGGATCCAGTGCATTTCATGGGCTTTCAGTACATGGTCTTTACCAACAACCGATACATTGTTTTCAGCCATACATCCTACAACACAGGCGCCGCAACCGGTACAGGTATTGAGGTCAATTGACATACCCCATTTTACGCCTTCATAAGGGTAGTTGGGGTACATGGTTCCATTGGCCCTGAAACCTTCTTCAGAATTGGAATCAATAATCTTTGCTTCTTTCGATTCCTTTCCTTCTTCAATCCATGGCTCATGTGTGAATTCGGCAATTTCCTGGCCGCGTTCTTTCAATAATACCTTTGGATCTTTCGAAAATTCTTCAATAGTATATTCATGTACTACCGGGCGCGCTTCATAACTGTTGTGCGTCTGGGTAATAGCAACATCATATTTATCGTCAGTCTTGCTTACGGTAACTTCACAATTAGACTCAATGGTAAGCCCGTTGAAAGACCTGAACGGGAAGGCATTTTTGCCGCCTTTCTCATTGCCCTTTGATTCATCGCTTGCAGCAGCGCGACCCACTTTCTTATCGCGGCCGAAACCTGTGGCGATAGCCACAACATCATTGTGCATACCTGGCACCACCACAACCGGCAGGGTTATGGAGTAACCATTGGCGCCTTTTATTGTAAATACTTTCTTTTTGGTATCAACTTCTGAGAAACCTGTAAGTTCAGCATCAAATTCCTTTGATTTTGCCCTCATCGGCGATACACAGAGGTAATTGTCCCAGGTAGCCCTTGTAATAGGGTCGGGCATTTCAAGCAGCCATGGGTTATTACTCCAGGCGCCACCCATTCCTATACCTATTTTCTGGTAAACTACCAGTTCAAGTCCGCTTGTACCCGGTTTCCTTTCCTGGATTTTGGCAATAGCGTCATTTACATTCCCAACGAAAGTAGCGCCGCCATTGGCCATTTCACCTGCAGGTTCAATCACTCCATCCTGAAGCGCCTTGTCAAATGCTTCCTGGCCACCGGTTTTTTTCATCCAGTAATCTTTCCAGAAATCACCATAGGTCTGGGTTGATCCCATCCAGCTAAGCAGGGAATCAGGTAAAGAACGGGTTTTGAATAATGGGGCAATCCCGGGCTGCATCAAACTGAAGTAATTCGGTTTTGGTTCCGCATCACCCCAGCTTTCCAGGAAATTATGGTCTGGTATCACATAATTGCATTTCTGGGCGGTTTCGTCCATGCGGTCGGCAAAGGAAACCCTCAGTGGCACTTTTGAAAGTGCGTCAGCAAATTTCTTATTATCGAAATAATCATAAACCGGGTTCACGCCATGAAGGAAGATGGAACCTGCATTGCCGGCTTCCATAGCCGCAACCATTTCTACCATATCCTTATCAATGCCCTGCCTGTAATTGCTGGTCACTGTAAAGTTTACTGTAACGCCATTGGCGCCAATCTTATCATTTATTGCGTTTACTACAGTCTGTATATGTACGTCATTTGCACCGCATACTACCAGGCCTTTACCTTTTTTAAGGTCAGCGGCTGCATTGGCCACCTGCTTATTAAGGTGAGGTGAACTAAGTGAAGGCTGTGCGCCATTTACAATAGCATTATAAAGCGCCACTACTATTGCGCCCTTCTCAGATGGCCTGCAGGTAGCGCGGTAATCAGCGGCAGCTCCTGTAATGGTCTGTGTGGGTTCAAATTGGTAATGCTTGGACAATTTCAGTTCCTTGGCGCTGATCTTACGGCCTTTAGAATATCCTTTGGAGAATTCAACAGGGGAAAGCCAGGTACCGAGGAAGTCAGCGCCGATGCTTACAATTGTTTCCGCTTTTTCAAAATGATACGTAGGTAAAGTGCGTTTGCCATAGCAGACCTCATTGGCCAGCAACATCCCGGAAAACGAATTTACATCATAAACTACGTGTTTTATCAAGGGGAATTTGGTAAGGAACTGACCTATAACCTCTTTTACTGTCGGGCTCAGAACTGAAGCTGTAACCAGGTAGCCGGGCTTCATGCCTATACCATCCCTTATCGCCTTGTCTGCTGCATCAAAAGTAACTTCCACACCATCGCCGAATGGGTGACGGATACGTGCCTTATCATACAAATTCAAAACAGCAGCCTGAATCCTCGCTGATGTTCCCCCTTTGGTAACTGACGATAGCTCATTGCCTTCTATTTTAATAGGGCGGCCATCCCTGGTCTTAATCACTACAGCGCAATAATCGTTGCCATCGGCAAAGGTGGATGCATAATAATTAGGAACTCCCGGAACAATATCTTCAGGCTTGATAGCGTAAGGTATGGCTTTGCGCACAGGCATTTCGCACCCGGCCACAACCGTAGCGGCCAGCGTACTGAAACCCAGAAATTTCAAAAAATCGCGGCGGGGCGTATTGGCGCCAAGTATGCTTTCGCTCAGATCGAAAGGCAACTCTTCCTTAAACTCATTCACACTTACTTCTTTGTTAGTAGCAATGTTATTGAGATCTTCCAGTCCCGACCAATATTGTTTTTGACTCATATTGCAAATTCAAAATTCTTTAAAATAGTCTAAAGTCATTTTCAGATAACAGAATGACATTTTATTGTATCCTGTCAATCCCGGCAATTGATATTCATGTTGATATTTCCAACTAAAAATCTACAATTACCAATTCCACCTTAATAGTGGCATTTCTGGCATTCTGTACCACCCATTTCAGCTTCGGTCACACCATTACGTGTACCGGCTTTAAGCTCATTATGGTATTTTTCAAAAATGCTGTAATAATTGTTGTTTTTAAACTGAACTTCAGTCTGGCGGTGACAGTTGATACACCAGCCCATGGACAGTGGAGCGAATTGGTAAACTTCGTCCATTTCCTGTATCGGGCCGTGGCAACGCTGGCACTGTACCTGGCCTACTTTCACGTGCTGTGAGTGGTTGAAATATACGTGGTCGGGCAGGTTATGAATTTTTACCCATTCTATTGGCGTAGCAAGGATATTGCCTTTTTCGTCGCGCTTGTAGTCTTTCTTAACCGGATCCCATCCTGCAAAAGCATAAAGCTTCTGGATTTCCTTGGTTCCGTCTATTTCTTTGCCCTCAGCTGTCTTGAGCGGGTTAAGGTCTGCCCCGGTGTAAGAATTGATCTGCTTGTGGCAGTTCATACATACATTGGTAGAGGGAATCATTGCCTGGCGGCTTTTTTCAGCGCCGGCGTGGCAATAAAGGCAATTAATCTGGTTTACCCCTGCATGTACCTTATGAGAATAGAAGATTGGCTGGAGCGGCTGATAATTCTGCTGGCGGCCTTCATTCACCGCGCCGTTTACAAGCCAATAGCCTGCCAGTATGAAAATCAGGATTGCGGTTATGGCAATAACAAGCTTGCTCCTGTATATAGGAATTTCTTTTTCGTTGGGTGTGCCATCCACATTGTTGGCAGCGCGGCGTAAACCGGCATTGGCACGCCAAAGGATAAGGGCCAGTACTACCAGGGTAAGGGTAATGATGGAATAAATCCAGCCGTTACTGTCTGATGTAGGCTCACCGCCACCGGTAGCAGCCTGCTGAGGTGGGGGTGGTGGGGTTACGCTGTTTACATAACCAATGATGGCGTCAATCTCATCTTCTTTAAGCTGAGGAAACGCGGTCATCGGCGTCTTGTTGAATTTGTTGAAAATATCAACAGCATTCTTATCGCCGGTAGCGATCAGGGCAGATGAGTTGTGAACCCAATTGTAAATCCAGGGTTTTGGCGGCAGGGTCTTGTCTATATCCTTAAGCGCAGGTCCGGTGGCATCCTTAAGAGGATTATGACAGGAAGCACAGTTGGATGTAAATAAAGCTTTACCATCTGGGGCAGCAGTTGCACTGACATTGCTTAAAAGCAAAACGATAAAAAAAGCGAAAGTGCTGCGGTAGCAAATTCTTAAAAGTGGCTTTAACGATTCTGGCACAGGAATAAATTTGAAAATTAACTTTCCTTTATATAAAAGCGGAGGCAAAACTACAAACAATCCTGAAAACTTGCACAAATTTTTTTAAAAATGTTTTTCAGTACTGGCGCGGGTTTCAGCCGATTTTTTGTTATAAATTTATTTGTAATATCATTTTTCGGAAAGGGTAAAAACGCCTGTAAGGAAGATATATAAACCCATATCTTTTCCCTATAGGCCAATAAGGGGAGTTTATAATTATTTTCATTTCCGATTTTTCGCATGTGAGGGATAATTTATTTTTACGCCCTAACATGTTTTATAATTTATATGCTTCCTGTCCTGCCGCCATCTACCGGAACCGAAACACCATTGACATAAGCTGCGGCAGGACTGGCCAGAAAGGCAACCATCGCGGCAATTTCCTCGGGTCTGCCAAAACGCCTTGCAGGCACCTCCTCCATCATTTCCCGCTCTATATCAGCCCTGTCCCGGCCCGTTTTAGCCATTTTATTGGCAATTATGCCCTCAAGCCGCTCAGTAGAGGTCGCGCCCGGCAATACATTATTTACTGTAATTCCATACTGTCCAAGTTCGTTGGCCATGGTCTTGGCCCAGGACGCTACAGCCCCTCTGATGGTATTCGAAACCCCCAAATCTTTAAGCGGAATTTTTACAGACGTGGAAATAATATTAATAATCCTGCCATATCCTCTTTCTTTCATTCCTCCTGAAACCAGTAAAGTGAGTACCTGGTTGCAAATAAGGTGCTGATTGAAGGCCGCAAGGAATTCAGCGGGTTTGGCCTTCATTGCCGGGCCTGCGGCCGGTCCGCCGGTATTATTTACCAAAATATCAACGTGATTTATTTTTAAGAAATCGCCCACAACGGCTTCAACCTGGTCGGGAAAGCCGAAATCAGCCAACAAATATTGGTGATTCTGCCCCATTCCGGTATCCAGTTTAGCAATTGCTGCCTTCAGTTTTTCTTCATTTCTCGAAATTAATACGCAGTTGGCCCCCAATGAAGCCAGCGCCTGTGCCGAAGCCAGCCCAATACCCTGCGTGCTTCCGCCGATTAGTGCAGTTTTTCCGCTTAGATTAAGTGATAACATTGGGGCAAAAATAGAAACGAAACACCAAAACAGGTGGATTTCTTTTTTATAATTGTATTGCATTGCAAATACACAACCAGGACAAGCCAGAATAGAATTGTCTTGGAATCCCGCCCTTTAGTCCAGTGGTTAAATATGAAATAAGGTGTCTTTAGCCAAAATTGACTATTGGGGATAATTCAACAAGGTTAGTTTAGTTAAGGCTAAAGGGTTGTCAAGACAATTCTTAAGAAGTTGAATAGTGAATGTTCATTTTTTCGCCCCGAAAAAAGGCGAAAAGATAAGGTTGCCCATTACAATTAGACGATGATAGGCCATTTCTTTTGGCCCCAAATGATGGAACTCCCCTCCTTTTTTCAAGGAGGGGACGTTTTAAAGTCCGCCTCGGCGGACTTTAAACTGGGGTGGTAAAGGGTCGCGCTTGGCGAATCTGGTGGCACAAAACGCTTAGGGGTTGTCAAGGAACAAGTTGTTTAATTGTGGCGCCTTATTTTTCTTTTTATCAGCCCGAAAAAATGCGACAAGGCAATAAAATAAGGTTGCCCATTACAATTAGACGATAATAGACAAATTATTTTGGCCACAAATGATGGAACTCCCCTCCTTTTTTCAAGG
>Ga0364866_10863_pt1 | contig 14141 bp, 17 predicted proteins | sample ExccelAu500001D3_3_FD_206913 | JGI IMG/M metagenome (GOLD analysis project Ga0364866, IMG submission 206913) | Enriched cells from Trout Bog Lake Hypolimnion, Wisconsin, USA - BchlTB.Aug13.5000.01.D3 | ecosystem: Environmental > Aquatic > Freshwater > Lake > Hypolimnion/Profundal zone | place... | reverse complement strand
CCCGGTAAACCACCTGCTTCTACAAGCCGTGCAGTGGGGGAATAGATGGTTGTTGTTTCATCTGTGATGATGACTCCCACCCTCAGACCCTGCTGTTGGTGAATTCGACTTCCGAAGCGTGTCGCAACGTTATGCAGCAAAGTCAAGGCTGCCAAATCACCAAACCCTAAACGGCAAACTTCGGGGTCAGGGTCCAAGACCACTTGAACGCCGTTCCTTCCGAGTTCGTTCCACTTCGCAGCAACGACTTTTGCGACGGATTCGGAGATCCCAGGCGCAATGAGTACCAACCGGTGCTTTGCGCAACTGATCTGGCTCTCGATGTCAATATCGGGAAGACTGATGACTGAGCACGGCGGGGAGGAATCTTTCATGCTGGGACCTCAGCTCTTGCAAGAAGATCGGCAAAGTCGTAGTTGACGCTGGTCACGCCGAAATCTGGCTCGCGTTGGAAGGGACGGCGCACATAATGCACCCGGTGTGTTTTCCCTTCCAGTTCTCCCGAAAGGAACTCGACTATGGCAAGGATAAAGTCCTCGGGCTTATTGAGGGAGTAGAGGATCTCGTTCTTGGTGACGGTGATGGTTGCGGCACCCGATACGCGGCCCTTGACCTCAAGAAATCGCAGTCGGCCAGTGCTGGGTTCAAGGCTCTCAATGTCGTAGCCAAGCTTGTCAAATTCGCGGTCGGTGGGCTCAAAGCCAAGTGTACGCTCAACCTCCATGATGATGGCACGAGCGTGAGCCGCCGCTGCCTGGGTGTCTATGCACCGGGCAGATTCGGGTAGCGGCTGTCCGGTCATCTGCGCTAGAAGCCCAGAAGGCACCACTACAAGCCCGCCCAAAGCGACTGGCGGAAGCGCAGAGACCTGCGCTTCGAGATCGAGTTGCTCCATGCGCTTTTGCAGGCGGCCTTGCAGTTCGTCCGCGCGGCGGCGGGCTTCCTGAGAGTTCACGCGAGCGTTGGGCCGGCCGGCCTGCTCCTGTAGTTTGAGCTCCTCCGCGCGATGGTCCCAGTAACCGATTTCCTTCGTCAGCCGATCCTTGACAGCAGCACGGGCCTTCTCGATCCAAGCGCATCGCCGGTCGCGTACCTCCTTGAGGTGTTCCGGAACCACCTCAGCGATTGCATGTCCGAGTGCCTTCTTCTCCAACTCTCGGTTTATCCAAGAAAACTCGGGCCGGGCAAAAAGCTGATCGACGCCGGGTTCGTCGTCCCGCAGGGGCCGGTAGTCGAGATAAGGCGCGTAATGCAGATGCCGCGCGCTGCCCGCCTCGTCGAGTTCGACGTAGAGCATCTGTTTCGAGATAGTGCGACGGTCACCATTGGCAATTACACTGGCGTCCTGCACCGCGTGCTCCAGATAAAAGATAACGCGAGGCGCCGTTCCGAGGTCCCGTTCATCGACAAGCATCGATCCGCGCCGCAGTAGGTCACGGTGGCGTTCCAGCGTCAGGTCAAGCGTGGCATCGAGCAGAGGATGACCTGGACAGATAAAAGCGGCCAGAGGTTCGCCTTGCGGCGCAATCAGCGACTTCTCAAAGGCGATCCGCTCGTATCGAGGCAGCACCGGCTCTCCTGTTCCGATCAGGCGATCCCGGTTACGCACCGGTGCTGGAACATGGGTCACCTCATAGCGGCGTGGTTCGCGTTGGCGAGCTATGCCGCCAAGCTGGCTGAATGCCTCCAGGAAGAACGACTCGATGAAGTGAGGTTGTAGACGGCGGACTGCCGCGCGCTCCATATCCTCCCTAATCCGGGCTACCCGGCTTACGTCCATCACGTCGTGCGCCAAGGCGCGCTCTTCGAGCAGGTTTTGCAGCTGCAATGTATCGACGGCGTTTGCGATGGCTTGCGTCAGCCTGGCGCGGATCTCAGGGCTCTCGCCGTAACGGATAGCCTGAATTAGCAGATCCCGCAGCGATTTGCCTTCAAACTGAATCTTGCCCAGTACGTCGAAGACCTGGCCACCGAGAGCCTGGCGCGCCTGCTCGAGTTTCTTTAGCAGGGTGTAATAAACATCGCCTTCACGGGTTTCTTCAGCAACTAGATTCCAGAGGTGGCACACCTCCGTCTGCCCGATGCGGTGGATGCGGCCGAAGCGTTGCTCAATCCGGTTTGGATTCCACGGCAAGTCGTAATTCACCATCAAGTGTGCGCGTTGCAGGTTGATACCTTCGCCCGCGGCGTCCGTGGCAATTAGAACTTGCACCTCCGGGTCGTGTTTGAACGACTCTTGCGCTTTCATGCGCTCCTCGCGCCCCATGCCGCCGTGGATTATGACCACAGCATCCTTGCGCCCAAGCAGGGTTGTTACACGGGCTTCGAGATAGCTGAGTGTGTCACGGTGTTCGGTGAAAACAACGAGCTTCTGTCGCGGCGAAGGAATCGGCGGCGCGATGCTGGGAGGCTCGGCTGGCGTCTCCCTTGGACCGGCATTAGGTGAGAATATCTCCCCAAGCAGACTGGCCAGTTCACGCCACTTCCGGTCTTCGCCGCTGCGGCGTACGGTAAGCGCAAGTGACTCAAGGCGACCAAGGGTGGCAATCTCGGCTTTTAGTTCACCAATGGTGCGCGCGGCGGTTGCCTGATCGAGGATTTCTTCCTCGGCAGCCTCCAACTCACTATCAGGTGCATCCTCAAGATCCTCTACGTCGTCAGCATCCAGGGCAGGGCTCACGGTGGCAATGGCCTCTGCCTGCGCGCCGCGTTGCAGGATTTCAAGTTCCCGCAGGCGCTTTTGCAGACGTTCGCTACGCCGGCGGAGCGATTGGTATATGGCCTCCGGAGAGGAGGCGAGTCGCCGTTGGAGGATGGTCAGTGCAAATCCGACGGTCCCCGCTCGCTTGTCATTGGCGAGCGCCTCAGCACGGTTGAATTCATCGCGGACATATTCAGTGACTTCCTTGTAGAGTCGTGCCTCCGGCTCTGAAAGCCTATATGGGACTGTGTATGCGATGCGTTCTGGAAACAGCGGGGTACCATCGAACTTGAGCAGATTCTCCTTCACCATCCGGCGCATCAAGTCCGATATGTCCACCTGGTGTACACCGTCGCGAAAGCGGCCCTCGAAGCGGTCGCCATCGAGCAGCGCCAAAAACAACTGAAAATCCTCTTCCTTGCCGTTATGGGGCGTTGCCGTCATCAGAAGGAAGTGCCGTGTGAGTCCCGAAAGGAGTTTTCCAAGGTGATAGCGCTTGGTGTACTTGACTTCGCCGCCGAATATCGTGGCCGAGAGCTTATGGGCCTCGTCGCAGACAACGAGATCCCAACGGCAGTCCGGGGCTTGCAGTTTCTGCTGCACATCTTCGTCCCGAGAGAGTTTGTCGAGTCGGGCAATGACGAGGTTGTTTTCGAGGAACCAATTGCCAGTCCGAGCCGCCTCTAGTTTGTCATTAGTCAGAATCTCGAAGGAAAGGTGAAAACGGCGGTAAAGTTCGTCCTGCCACTGTTCGGCGAGGCTACCTGGGCAAACCACCAGACACCGCTGCAGATCGCCGCGGGCGATCAACTCCTTAATGAACAACCCCGCCATGATGGTCTTGCCCGCGCCCGGATCGTCGGCTAGCAGAAACCTAAGTGGCTGACGCGGGAGCATTGCCTCGTAAACGGCAGTGATCTGATGTGGAAGCGGTTCAACGAGGGAAGTGTGGACGGCCAAAACGGGATCGAACAAATGGGCCAGACGGATGCGATGTGCCTCGGATACTAGACGGAACAGCCGGCCGTCCCCATCGAAGCTCCACGGGCGACCCTGCTCCACTACCTCTAGGCGCGGTTCGTCAGAACGATACAGCAGCTCATTAGCGACACGCCCGGAGGGTCCCTTGTAGGTCAACTCCAAAGCTTGAGAGCCAAACCACTGTACGCTGACCACCGTGACGAGCTGATCCGGTAGAATTCCCCGGACTGCCGCGTTTGGTTGAAGGTCTTCGAGGCGGGTCATGTTCTTCGTGTTTCTTCTTTCGCTTCGTTCACGACATACCTCTCAGCAGCCTCACGCACTACCCACACCAGGGACACCTTAATTCTGCTGCGGAACTTCTTCGAGCGTTTCGTAGAGATCGCGTGGAAAGCTGATAGCTGCATGGGCTGCGGCTTCGTGCTCGGGGCACGACGCATCCATGTCTTCAGATCTTGAGGTACGTTCCATACCTTCACCACATTACACCACGGCCAAAAGAGAAGGGCCAGATCCGAAGACCTGGCCCTTCTCTTTTGCAGATCACCCTCTACTAAATCGCCGGGATCCCGAAGAAGTCAACACTCGATGAGACCTTGACCAGGTCCGACATGGCGGTCTTGAGCGTGCCTTCAATCATGGCGATCTCAGCCACGCTCTTGGTCAGCTGCTTGATGCCAGGCAGGACCTTCTGAGACATTGCACTGGCTGCGTCCTTGAACTCGTCGTCACGCGACTGCAGGTCTTCCTGGTTGAGTTTGGTGGAGACGTCTGAGATGTTGCAGGACAGGGCGAGGAGCTGCTGCTTGAGTGCGGCGTCCTTGACGTCCCAGTAGGCGTTGTACGTGCTACGTGCGGCCGCTTCAAGAGCGGCCCGGGTGTCGTTCTGGTTCACTTGGTTCCTCCGGTGGCGAGGCGGTGGTGGGTCTCCGCCAGTTTCTTGACTGCGTCCTGGGTTGCGGCGATCGCGTCGTCTGCCTTCTTGCTGTCGGCCTCGATTTGGAACAGCTTGATGACCTGATCCCGTTTCTGGATCGCGTCCATGCGAGTCTGGTTGTCTTCAATGAACTGATCCTGTTCCATCAGGAGCGTCCAGTAATCCAAATCGGTCTGCACTTGGAGCGTTACGAGATCGGCGCTTAGGAGGGTGCACACCTGCTGTACCAGAGGATCGGCTGCACGCACCAAGGGTGGAAGCTGGCGTCTGATCTTGAAGTTGAGGTAGGGCTTGACGACCACATCCAGCCCGGAGAGCAGTGCATCCATCTGCTGCGACGTCATCTTTCCGGCCGCTGTCTTGGTCGTGCTCGCCGGCGCCGCAGATGTGGCTGTCTTGGCGGTGGTGGAGAAGAAACTGCTGGTCGCCGGAGGCGGCTGCTTGCCGATTGCCAGATCACCCACAAGCTGGGCGTACTGACGAAGGACGGATGTCGCCTTCTTGCGGGTCGCCAGCTCTTCGGGCGAGATGAAGGGCTGGAGCGGTGCTGGGCGGAATTCCTTGTCGAAGTTCTGGACCAGTACCGCCTGCTCAGCGAGGGTGTGGGCGTCGTTGACGGAGACGTAGGCAGCGTCGACGTTATCGATCGCCGGCGCGGCCGCATTCGAGAAGGCAGCGATGGACTTGGTGTAGTGGTTGGATGCACAGCCGGTCATGAAGACGCCGGCAAACAGGATGAGCGCAACGCCGAGAAAGCGAGAGGTACGGGTCATGTTGTGATTGTGATTTACGAGGTCAGGTGAGCCAAAGCCAACCGACAAAAGAACGTGGAGAGGTTTCTAGCCTCTCCGCTGTTCTTCTAAGCCGAGATCGCCAAAGCTCTGGAGTCGATCAACCGGTGTTTGAGCGCGAAGGCGAAGAGCTGCGCCCTGTTGGGATGCCCCAGCTTGCGGCCCAGGTTGTTGCGGTGGGTCTCAGCGGTCTTCGGTGATATGGACATGTGTCCTGCAGCTTCCTTCATGGTCATGCCCTGCGCAATCAGCGACAGCATGGCACATTCCTTTGGGGTCAACCTGTCGAGGGCGCTTTGGCCGTCCCTCTCCGGGTCGTACAGCTGCTGTGACAGGGAGGGAGGTATATAAACACCGCCGCGAAGTATGGTGTTGATCGCATACTGCGACTCTTCAAGGCTGTCTCCCTTCAGGATGTATCCGTGGATCTTCAGGCTACGGGCGCGCGCGACGAGGTCCACCTCGGAGCGGCCGGTCATAATGACCACTTTGGTGTGGGGCGCCATCTTGCGTATCTGAGTGGCGGCCTCAAATGTGTCCAGACCAGGCATCATCAGTTCCATACATACGAGAACCGGATTGTGCTTCTGTGTCAATGTGACGGCCACATCGGCATCTGTAGCTTGTAATACCTTGAAATGAAATTCCTTAGCAAGGAGACCGGCTATCGCCTCACGAACTAGACTTTGATTATCAGCAAGTATGGCGAACATTACGAACGTGACCCTCGGCTCTCGGAATGTGACAACGGCTCGCAGTGGAACTGCGATACATTCTCATAGAACGAACCTAAACAGAGGTGACCACGGGCACAAGAAGAATACCCATTAGATTCAGGTAGGGGATACCCTTAGATAGCGATATTTATCTAGGTGTTACATAGGAAAGGTCGGCGCTCACACGCCGACCTTTCTAGTCCTTGTTCTACAACTCTTGTGCTATTTACGCGACAGCCGATTCTGCCATTTGCTCGTGACCGACCGTTTCGATCTTTGGCTGCATCTCATCCAGGCCGATCTCGCCCGTTTCCTGCCGGAAGAAGCCGCCGCGCGCCGCGCGCGCGTACTTCCAGAGCATGTCGGGCAGGGTCTTGGCCGGTTCGATTCCAAACGTGCTCTTGATGCCTTCACGGATCGCCTCTGGTTTCAGGGGCTTGCCGGCGTTGCGAATGACCACTCGCGCCATTTCCATCGTGTTCAGACACTTGGCTTGTGAGCTGCCGGCCAGGGCCGCAACCGCGCTGGACAGTGTAGCCGATTCACCGCCGAGACCGTACACATCGAGGAGGTGTAGAATCGCCTCCCGTTTCTGGTTGCATGCTGCAATCTGACGGTTGATAGATTCTAGTTCAGCTTCAAGAGCAAACTTCATAGACGTGAATCCCATGCACAATCCTCCGATGTGCATTATCTTGCCATTGTTCTAGTCAAACGTCAAGAGCTTTCTTCTCATACTTCTGGATATGTTCAGTCTTATCCGCGCGGAAGAGGGGCGGAACTGAAAAGGAAAGGTGTGTGTAACAGACTGAACTGTCATTCTTCTGAGAGACTAGGACAAATACAACAAAACAAATAAAATAGCCTACTCAAAGGAAGGCAGTAAGTCTGTATACAGGAAACCGTTGGTTTGGGTCACCTCGTCATAGCGAGGTGCGGATGTTGGTCACAATCACGCCAGTCGGCGAAGTCCGCTCAATGCGGACTGTTTCTACCGTCGGCCGGCGACAGTCATAAGCATCGCTGTTTCCAATGAGCAACCATGTTCCAGTCGGAAGGGCATCCGATGCGTGGATACCCTTCCGAAGTTGGTCATAGAGATTAGACAGTCGGCATCTCCCGAACGGTCGGCTTAGCTTTCGCCCGGTTCTCGAGGAACAGCATGATCTCTTTGAACCGATTGCGTACGGTCTCGGCGTTGACGTCGAGGATGGTGGCGATCTCAGTCCAGCTGAGCTCTTTGGCGAACACTAACTGCAAGAGGTAGCGTTCGTTGGGATTGAGGGTGCGGAACAGGAAGTCATCCGTGTGCTTGACCCAGTCATCGGTCAGCGGAGAGACGTCAAGCGACTTCCAATGCTCAAGCATTGAGATATCAGCTTGCCAACGGATACCCCGCTGGTCGATCCAATTACCCTCTGCATGGGGGATGCCTCCAAGAGGCCATCCTTCAGCATCGACATTGTCGGCCATCGCGTGGTCCAGTTGGAGAACATGCTCCTTGCTTTCGATCTGCGCCATCTGGCTCTGTATGTACGCCTGGAGGTAGTAGCGGAACCATTTCGTGGCGAAGTATACAAAGCCCACCGGTCCCGACTCAAAGAAGGTGGCAGCTGGCGGCCAATTCGGCCCCCGTTTATAACCCCGAACTTTCTTACGCGCTCCCGAAACCGACTTGAGATAGTCATGGCGCACGAGAACACGGATGCAGCCGATAGGATCAAAAGCCACGGCAGCGGCGAATTCGTCCAATCCGATGAGGGCACCGGCAGATTGCTTCTCGATGAAATGGCAGACCTCCTCCGTCTTCTTGTTGTAGTGCGGATCGTAGTGGGCAGCCACGTCGAGGAAGACCGTGACCAGAGTGTCGTACACCTCGTCAGAGGTCACGCAGTCCTTGAAGGCCAAGTGCAGGTGCTTGGCGGCCTTGCGGAAGCTCATCATGGTTGGCGCGCTGCCCTTGGGGAGAAGCAGCTTCAGGAAGGCTTGGACATCCTTGCCTTGCGGGCCGCTGAGAGCCGGCACCTCGGAGTACACGATCAGGTTGAAGTACTTGATCAGGTAGCCGTGGAATGCTTCGAGCACCTCCAGTTGCAGCTTCTCGCGCAACTCTGGATCGGTTGCTGTGGCAAAGTCGTATGCCTTCTGGTTGATGACCTCGCGATCGTGACGATCGGAGACTTCGCGGACCTTCCACTTGCTGGCATAGTGGCCGCTTGAGAGATAGTAATTCCGTAGCAACTGATTGGCCTCGTGTCCCCACACGGCGGCTGCACAGTTGTTGATGGGTGGTTAGGCGGCGGTACTAGAGCGCGGCTTTCACTTTGTCGACGGCGCCCTCGATGGCAGCCTTGGCGGACTGTTCGAGGCCGAGGATTTTGACGTAGATGTCATGCGCCAGGGTGTGGATGGAGATGAGCTCCTTGACCTTGGGCAGGATCACAGCCAGGGTCTCGCGGAACAGTCTCTGTGCCTCGGCGCTGGCCTTGTTGTAGGCCTCTTCGAGTTCCTGGATAGGGGTATGCGCCAGAGCTTCGACCTCTGCGAGGGCTGGATCTTTGGCGGGTTCTACTGGGGTGGATGAGGCAGGTGCTGCAGTGGTTTCATTCATGATTCGAGAGTATCGATCAGCTGGCCTGAGCCAAAGCTTGTCCTACAATGGCCGCAGCACCCAACGTCCGCCGGCCATATTCAGCCATCAGCACAGCCTCCGTGCGCCCATCATCCTTCACGAGAGAGAACAAATTCGCCTGGTCAGGAAACAGTTGCTTGGCACGTGTCCGGGAGACGCCTTTGTCCTGCGTCATATCGGCCAGCATGACCTTCTTCCAACGCACTGGAGAGACCAGCGTATACGGAACCTTGAGTGCGGCCAGGATGCCGATCCAGATCCCGAAGCCCTTGCCGAAGTCGAAGGTGCTGGAGACACCCTGACCAGGCATGGAGTGGACACTCTCCAGCATGGCGTAGACCGGTCCGCCCTCCTTGGCCTTGGTGATCAGAGCCAGCATGCCCGGGACGTCGTACGAGTTCTTCGTTCCTTTGGCCGCCTTCATAGTGGGCGTGTCGAAGGCCTCGACCACCAGCCCGTTCTCTCCGGACCGGATGATGCCGACAGCTCCAGACTTCCCAGGATCGATACCAATGAATGTGTCGTACATTAGAGTTCGAACGCTCCCTTTCCAGATTCGGCCTGTTCCTTGGCCACATCGCTGACGGTCTTGAGCTTGCCGGACTTGGCGCGCTGCAGTACATCAAGAATCTCGGCGATGTCTTGCTTGTAAAAGTTGAGTGTGACTTCATAAAAGCCGCCAGGATACAGACGGCCGTTCTTCATGCCGTGGCGCACCTTGGTGAAGTCAATGGTGAGTTCCTGATGCTCGGCCAATGCATGCAGCAGGCGGATCAGGTGATCAATCTCGAGTGGTTTGAACTGCATGCGGTGCGCATACATCGTGACCTTGTCGACGATGCGACCGTTCATGGTCACGAACTTGCGCGATGCAGCCTCGTCCCCGCGCTCGTACATGTCGAACCAGCGTTGCATCTTGGCCAGGAGAATGTCACAGACCGGCCGGTACCAGGTTGGATCTTTGGCCTCTCCCACTCGACTACCGCTTTCCTCTTCCCCGCGGTGCGGAGTCCGTGCCGTAGCCGCGCAGGATCGTCGGCGCCATCCGCCGCGGGCTGATGCCGGGTGTGGGTTTCACAACCAGAGGATCGAGTCCTCCGGTGAACTGACCCAGCGGACCGATGCCCTTGATGTTGCCCTTGGGAGCCAGGATTGGTGAGCCGGGCATCTTACCCTTGCCCTTCTTCTTGCCATCTTCGAGTTGCATTAGACCTCTCGTAGTGCGAACGGATCTACAGTGACATCGAGCAGCATCTGAGCCAAAGCTTGCTGCTTTTCTGCAATCAGATTGCGGAAGCCCTGCACCTGGGGCAATGTCAACGGTGCGGGTACTGTAGGAGGGACCGTGATTCCCATAGAGGTTGCCAGGTCGTTTTCGACGTTCACGGAAATGCTGATGTAATCCAGAGGGTCTATCGGAGCCTTGATGGAGACATCCACTTCCATAGTGCCGGTCAGTGCGTTCAAGTTGGAACCTGTAACAACGCCGATCGGCTTGCCCTCAAATATGACAGGCGTACCGACCTTGAGCTTCCCCGCGGGCATGGTCGTCTTGAATGTTGAGATCATCTGCTCAACGGCGTCACGCATGTAGCCGTTGTCGTCGAAATCCATCAGACGATCCTTTCCCATCCGGGGCCTTCATTCTCGATCTGTGCCATAGTCCGGCCGGGCTTGGCCGGGACCTCGACGATCTTCACATCCGGGTTGGCTGGGTTCAGCTGGGGATATGGAGTGAAGTGTCCTTGCCGGTCAGTCCTCGAACGCATTTGCTGGACGGAGTCGAGTACATCTCCATGGCCTTCCAGCATGCAGCAGTGGGTGATGCACTGACTGAAGTCATCCGGGATCCGATAGTCGAGACGGCCGACCCACTCTCCAGACGACATGAACTTCGGCGTGAACTGCACAACGGTGAGTTCGCTGGCAACCCGGTACTGGATATCCCTCGCAATCTTCCTGAGGACTTCCATGCCCTCAGGAGAGATATACGAGAACGATGTAACGATGCACGCCACGGCCCACCTGCCTATATGGCTGGAACGACATTGTTCTTGGCGAGGAAGTGCCAGACCGCATCGAAGGTCGCCACATCAGCAATCGGGGCGAGCCAGTCTTCATGGCTACGAAGGATGGGCAGGTCCTTCGGGTGCTTCATCACCACGTAGATGAAGATCGGGCGTTCCCGCTGCTTCTCCGGCGACTTCATGAGCCATTCGGGGAACTTCAGAGGGTCTCGCTCACGCGCGAGCTGCGCATCCACTGTCTCGCGGAATGCGACGTAGAACGTCTTGGTCCGCTTGTCCCGCACGGCTGCGATGTGCTCGTAGAAGGTGACATCATCTCCCCGCGGGGTGCCTCCAGCCTTGAGCAGGTTGGAGAGGCGCGGATCAATCTCGTTAGTCCAGCGCCGGCCTGTCCCGCCTGGGAGTGGGTAGACGCGGGTGTCTACCATCTCCAGGCTGGCCAGGATCTCGGGGTTGAGGTTGCGAACTGGATCCCGGTACTGAACCGGACGGTTCGGCATGTTAGGCCTGCTCTTCCGCGATGGCCGCAGCCTTCCGGCCAGTCCGCCTGACAGGCTGTGGCTTCTCCACGAGAACCGGCGCCGGCGGAAGCATCCCCTCTGCTGGAACAGGACCAGGCTCTCCAGGAATGAGAGCGGGATCGGGTTCGAGGTCTGCGGGCTCCAGGGCAGCTTCGATGTTTCCAGACACCTCTTCGCCGTCTCCGTCGCTGTCATCTCCGCCGCCAAGCTCATCGACCTTGTTCTTCAAGTGGTCGACAGCTTCCATGAGCCACTCCACCTTCTCGGCAAGCTCGTCGGTCCTGGCATCCATGTCGGCCCGACATTCGATGGAAATAAACCCCTTGGCCAGATCCTTGAGGCTGGTCTGCTTCTGGAACTCGATGGCGGCGCCCAGTGACTTCAGGAAGCGCGCGCGAGGCCCGTCGGCATTCTTGCCCTGGCTGGTGTCCTTGAGGGTCACAGGCCGGCCGCAGACGCAGATGTAGAGTGCTTCGGTGTTGGTCGACAGCGAACGAATCTGGGCGGAGCTGTAACCGTTGTCGGCAAACTCCTCGGCGCGCACCACATAGAAATGGGTGCTGCCGCATTCGCACTGCATGGGGGTGTTGACCCTGGTATTCAGGGCCTGGAACCGATCGTGAAGCGCCGAAGGACGCCCCGCTGGTGCTGCTAGGTTAGTAGACAACTTTCTCTCCTTTGGTGCGTATTGCTTTTACTGTCTGCTGACAGTGTTGACAAATCGATTGCTCGAAGTCGGTGAGGTCAAGGAAACGAAGCTCGTGGTGTCCATTGGCTTCGAAATACGGGCAGTGCACAGCCGTGTCAGTGACCGACGTTCCCTCAACGATCATCCGATCCGTTCCATCGGCTCCAACTATGATCATCCTGTCCACTGATTGCCTCTTTGCATGGTTGTAAGCAGGTCAAGCACTGAGGACCGACTCGCGGAAACGGGAAACCTCCGGCTGCTTCTCTGACAATGGCATCAAGCCACCTTCGAACCAAAGGCTCATTCACTTCGAGAGTCGACCAGCGTTCTCCCCAGATCAACGGGATGTGGGATATCCCCAGATTGAGGGCGTCCGACTCCTGGCGCGCGGCCAGCCACTGTGCCAATACCGGATAGAAGGGCGGATACGGTAGTCGGGTGTCCCGCGGACGCCGCAGCTTCATGTCAACGACCATCTGGATCGGCTCTCTTCGATACCGCTGCTGCAAGACCAGGGTATTCATGCCTCGGATCCTGCCGGCATCGAGCTCGAGAGCATACGGTTCAAAAGGATGGACGACCTCATGCTTCAGCAGGAACTCGTACACTCTCCGGGCAAAGGTCCGGGCTGCCTGTGGTCCTTCCCAGTAGTCGAGAGTCTTCTCCGGTTGGTTCCAGCCTTTTGCCCAGGCGGCTACGAAGTGTTCTCTCAGTGTCACAACCGTCGGGATCTTCCCGATATGCCTCTCAGTCAATGCCCAGCGGAATGTTTGCTCCGCCGGCCGGGTCATCAGATCTACGGTCGCTGGACGGTAGAGGGGACAGTGGCCCCACAAAGTAAGGCTGGCTTCACTGAGGACGGGTCGATCCGCCATGGTTCTCCTTCAGCGGTTCCTGGCTGAGATCCAACCGGCCCTCTTCCCGCAGCATCTGGTTCTGCTCGATCCGGGTCCACACCTGATTGTCATGGGTGCTTACGATGCAGGTGGCGGCTTCAATGGCCTCTTCCAGACTGCTGACGCGCACGGTCACGCAGTCCCGCAGCATGGCATGCTCGTGAAGGTTCCCTTCGGGTTCCATGGCCAGGACGATGGGGATGTTGTGGTCATAGGCCCAGGCCATTTCCATGACTGTGCCGATCGAAACTCGGGTGGCGCCGATCAGGTTGACCAGGATGGCGTCGGCGCGGAGGGTATCGAACTTGTCGCGGCGGTTGATCGCCGGATCGGTCCGGTATGGGTGCTCCATGATGGCGCTGTCGATCAGACCCATCCCATCCAGCATGCGGTGGCCGCGCAAGGGTGAAAGGCCCTGGATATGGGCCGGAAAGCACTTCGTAGCGTATTCACGCCAGTCCGTCGATGTTCCATACGTCAGGCCGGTGATCGGCCCGGATAGATAAACCAGGTAGTTGCTCATCAATTACTGCGTCCTCAGTGGGGAGGGCTCTCACGAGCCCCCTCCCGGGTTAGAATTGCCTGCGGTTCTCAGCGTAGGTCTTCTTCGAAGTGGCCCTGCGCTCTTTCTTGGCGGTTTCGAGTGCGGTCTGGAGGGTTATCTGCTCCAGTTCCGAGCATTCCTCCACACGGCCGCACATTGGTTCGAGACGATAGAAGATCGTCTTCACCTGACCGGTGACCTTGTTCTTGTCGACAATCACTTCCACAATCGGGAGCGGCCGTTCAACCATCTGTGGGGTGCTGTCGGGTGCGATGACTTCCTGCATGTAGTCGGGGCTCTTCCAGATCAGGGTGCTCTCATCTCCCAGGTCTTGGAGCTCCTGGTAGATGTTCATGTTGACCTTCGAGTCGAAGGAGATGCCGCCGGAGTTCTTCGAATCGGTGTACTTGGGGCGTATGCCGGCGCGGAGAGTGTCCTTCGGCAGCTCCATGGTGAACATGGTGGTGATGCCGTGCTTGGTGGGCAGGTTCGAGATGAACTTGGACATCTCCCGAACCTTGTTCTCGCCAGGCTCCATGCCGGGCATGTCGAACAGGTGGAAGTTGTCCCCGATGCTGACCAGGTAGCTGCCTTGGTTTCGCCGGCGGATCTCCTTGATCCACCGCTCATGCGCGGTCAGGCTATTCACCAAGACGGACTGATCGGCCAGGATGAGCCGCTCATCTTCGATCCAGCGGGCCAGC
>Ga0364866_10862_pt1 | contig 14147 bp, 10 predicted proteins | sample ExccelAu500001D3_3_FD_206913 | JGI IMG/M metagenome (GOLD analysis project Ga0364866, IMG submission 206913) | Enriched cells from Trout Bog Lake Hypolimnion, Wisconsin, USA - BchlTB.Aug13.5000.01.D3 | ecosystem: Environmental > Aquatic > Freshwater > Lake > Hypolimnion/Profundal zone | place... | reverse complement strand
TCTGCATTGGGAGCTCCGGCAGGGTGGAAATCAGGGCAAAGTGCTGCAGCACGACACGATCAAACTGGCCATTCCGCCGGGCGAATTCCGCAAGCCGCCTATAACTTTCCACACTCCAAACGATGGCGAGGTGGCGCTAATCTTGTCCGTCATCAAGGATGGCCGGGAACGTTTCCATGAGGATCAAATCATTTTCCAGGTGGCAGCCGGGACAAAGTAGAATCCCGCGCACTATCACTATCAATCTCAATCCTACGTATTTGTGAAAACCTTCACCCTTTTACTCGCCCTCGCTCTGACCCTCACTGCCCGGGCCGGTGATCCCGATCCCGCCCGGCTCAAAACATTTGGGACCATTGGCAAGGAGGTCACGCCGCTGAGTCTGGACCGGGAAGCCGAGTTGTTCCATCACGAGGGACGGGGCTGTCTGACCCATATGTGGTTTGGCGGCGGCTGGAAAAATTGTGAGTTCACCCGCGTGCGCATCTATGTGGATGGGGAAACCAACGCCTCGATTGACATGGAACTCTTCCTGGGCCACGGCATCGGCTTTGGCGACCAGTTCGCCCCGTGGGGCAACACCCGGATTGGCAAAATGGGCACGGGTGCTTGTGTTTACGACACCTACCGGATTCCGTTTGGCCGCAGCGTTCGGGTGACCGCGCAACTCGCTCCGGGCGCGCCGCCCCACCCGGACTTTTGGTGGATCGTCCGTGGCACCGAGGGCCTGCCGGTGGAGATCGGCGGTGTTCGCCTGCCGGACCGCGCCCGCCTCAAGCTCTACCGTCTGGAAAATTACCAGGCGAAACCCTTGGAAGAATTTGCCCTCTGCAATGTCCCCGGCAACGGCGCGTTGTACCAGGTCACCATGGCGGCCCGGGGCTTGCGCACGTTGAAGGATGAAAACTCACGCTGGCAGGATTTAAGTTTTATGGAGGGTTGCATGCGGGCGTATATCGGCGGAGCCACGGAGCCGCTCATGCTTTCCTCGGGCTTGGAGGATTACTTTCTCGGCACTTATTACTTTAACCGCGGGCGCTACGCCTCGGAAGTGGCGGGCCTCACGCATTTTGACGCCGCCCAAAACGAGTTTTCCGCGTACCGCTTTCACGACGCCGACCCGGTGTTTTTCCACCAGGGTCTGCGCCTCACCGGCCGTTGTGGTGAAACCAAGAACGGCCAAATGCTCCACAATTGCCCGCCGGCGGTTTACACCACTTACGTCTGGCTTTACCAGTGGTGAAGCGGGTCGCTCCGCCCCGGGCGCATGCGGGCGCGGCCGAGGCCCAAACCGCCGCCGCGCCCGCAGTTCTGCCTCCCTCCCTGGCATTACCGACCGCTATTGCGCGAGCCGGAAAAATAATTGGCCCGCCGGTTTGGTGATGGTGATGCTGCTTGTACCGTTGCTCGTGGTGACGGCATAGCCGCTCGTGACCCAACTCCCACCCGGCAGTCTGCTGTTCTGCTGCAACGTATAAGTGCCGGTGGCCGGCCAGGATACCACCACCGAGTTTGGGCTGACGCGCGTGATCGTCAGATCGGGCAATCCCGCCGTTTGCACGAGCGAAATCAGGCTCCAAAATCCACTCGTCACTGAGTAGCTGCCTCCGGTCAAAGGTCCGCCGGCATCCGGCTGCCCGATGGTGCCGGCCAGCGTGTATTGGCCCCCGGTGCTGGTGCCGCCGCCACCAGCCACTTTATACCAGTCGATATTGTAGTTTTGCGCCTGGAGGGCGGCGGGGCAAATCAGCGCCCCGGCCAGCAGCAGTGATAGTGTCGTGATTCTCATATTAGTTTAATGAGCGGTTTGTTAATGGCCGATGGTGGAGGGTCCGTTGATGGAAACGATGGTCATGGGCTTGGAAATCGTCATGGTTTCATGCGAGGCACTCGGCTGGGTGCTGGCATCAATGGCGATTGTCCCGCCCGCGTCCACGTCCCCAACTCCCAGGGCCAGAGTGTCATAGGGATTCGGAAAAGTCCCAAAATAGAAGCCAAAAAAACTGTAATAATTAAAGTTGACCCACACTGGACCATAGAAAGTAACCGGTGCCGATGCATTCCCATTGGCCACCACCTGGAGTGAATAGGCGGCCTGACTGTCGAGCACGCCGGCCGGCACGGTGCATTCCGTGGTCACGATTTTGCCGCCCGTTTGCACCCCGGTGCTGCTCCAATTATAAGTGCGGCCATAAGTGACATTGCCACTGCTGTCGGTGAAACGCACCAGCGGATAATTGCTGTCCATCTGGCAATCATCGCCATAGGACACCCCCTGGGAAATGCCGTTAAAAACCGTGCCGCTAAGATGCAGGCTGCCGTCGGCGTTGAAGTTAACACTGTTGATCACCGGCTGGCCGCCGGCCAGGGCGGGGGTGGAATCAGGCGTGTAGATGTACAAGGTTTCGGAATCATTATACAGTACGGTGCCATCGGGCAGATCCAGCATGGATGTGGAATCCGAGTTGTCGCCCTTTACGTTGTAATAGGATCCCGCGGTGACATTGTTCGGGCTGGGCGCCGGAATAAATTCTTTTGCTGATGGATCGAATTCGTAAAACCAAACCGGCATGTGGGCGGCGTCGCGGGAAATTTCGCATAGAACTTTGCCGCTTGGCAGCATGGCCGCCGGGGCGTCTTCGGTGGTGAGTTGCAGGTAATTGTTGTACGTCACCACCCCGTTGTTGGTGGAAAGCGCCACCGGACTCGCCGGGTACTGGCTGGTATTCAGTAATGGCATGTCCGGTCCCTGCTCCCAGGCTCCGGCATTCGTGTTGCCGGTCGGTTTGTAAAACAAGGTGTGTCCGGAGCCGAGCAGGAAGAAGGCCCGCCCGTCGGCCAGCATGAAGCCGGCACCGGTTTCATCGCCCAGCCCATCGGTGCTGCATGGCGTGTCATGTTCCTTAACCCATTTACCCAACGAGGGAATGTAGCGTTCGGCGGTGGTTGAGTTCGCCCCCGGGTAACGTGTGTCAATGGTCAGGATGCTGTCGTCCGGCAGTTTTATCCAGGTGGCCTCATCCTGCCACACCAGGCTGGGGTCGGTTGCCTCCCAGGTTGAATTGTTTGGATTAAAAATCAGACATTCATTGCCCCCGTCGCCACTCACCGGGGTGATGAGAACCTTGCCGTCAGCTAACAGAATGGAATCGGAATCGGAAAAGCCATCCGAACTGGGATCAAAGAGCGAGGTGGGTGGATTGACATACCGCCAAGAACCACTACCTCCATTGGCCAGCGGATTGAAAACCTCCGCGTTGGTATTGCCAAAATTGGTAGCCGGACTGTTCGTGGAAAATTGGGGATCTTCTCCGCCAGCGACAAATACCTCCCCGTTCTGAAGGACATCGGAGGAATAAAACAGCCGTGGGGATTCCATGCTGGTCAGTGTGGACCATTGCCCGTTCAAATAATGACCCTGGCCATCCGGCTTGAGGCCGTACCACGCGGTCCCCTCATAATTTTGCACCATCACGGTTCCATCGGTCAACAAGAGCATGTGCGATGGGCTGCTGTATGGAAAGTTGGTAATTTTGGCCCAAGTGCCAACGGCCGCACCGGTTTGGGGCAGCAGGCCCACAGCGATCATCAGGACCAGCCAAAGCCAGCCGGTTTGCGGGCGGCCCGGAAGATTGTTTTTAAATGTTTTCATGTGTCTCCAGTGCGAGGTGGTTTGGTGGACTTGTTTACTGGAGGGTGACTAATACCAGCACCATACCCTGTCCGTCCTTGAGTGCCGTCATGGCCTTGCCCAATATCGCGCCCTGCGCGCGGTTGTGATCACTCACCCGCATCGCCCGGCCGGGCGTGCTGGAAGTGGTTAACAAATCACCCGGCCGGATGGCCCCGTTGCAAGTATCCGCCTGCACGTAAACCCTCCCGGTAAGCGCCACATTCCGGCCGCCGTCGAGCAATCCCTGCTGTTGCATTTGAATCCCGGGGTGCACGCCGTTGGCCCCGCTCACCACGCCCGCCACATGCGTGTCGTAGGGCTGGTCGGTCACCGTCAACTGGCCGGGGTGAGCCTCATCAATCACGACCACCTCGCCTTCTGACACCGGCTGCCCCGCCGGGTTAATGGCGAAGGGTTCGGCCAGATCCGCGCCGCCTTCAATGGTGATGGAACTGCAGTTCAAATGCATGTAGGCGCTATCGGTGGCATTGTAGCAGGATATGGTTGTGACTCCGTGGGTCAGGCTGCCGATTTGCACATCGCTGGCATGGCCATCATCGCCGAGGTAACAGCGCACGCCCCCCAAACCTTCCACCACCATAAATTCGCCATTCACATCGAGCGTTGCCGTCGGATTATCCGTGCCAATGCCCACGTTGCCATTATTGGCGATTTTCATGCGCTCGGCAAAATCCGTCCAAAATTCCAAATCATAAATACTGCCCTTGCCATTGGCGCGCTTGGAGGCAATACCCTCGCCACTGGACACCCCAAAGGTCAGGGCATTGGAATTGACATTGCCGATATTCAAACCATTGGCATCCACATTCAGGCCCCCGGTCAGGCCGAGGTTGCCCTGTTGATCCACCTGGGCCAGTTGGGTGGGCGTGCCGTTGGTGTCATACTTGGCGAATTGGAAGTAGGAGCCGGAAATGTCGTCGGCAGGAATGCCCAAGGTCAAATAATGGGGCTCCATGAACAAGCCCCAGCGCCCAATGCCTGCCTTGTAACTGGGGGCGGTCGCGGCAAACGGATTCCAATCGCGCACCACCAGGGGGCGGTCGTTGGCGTTCAGGTGAATGCCCGTGTCCGACTGGATGCGCACGCCGCCATTGGCCCGGATGCTGAACTCGTCATTGGTGGTGGAAGTAAAGGGTCCGCTCTCGGAATCGGCCCAGACGAACGCGCCCTGATGCAGCGCCTCGGCATATTGACCGGCGGCGAAACTGTAATAACCACTCGCCAGGTTGTTAATGCCGCCCGGCACGGTTGCCGAATTGCCGGCCGTATTGCCCGCGCCCCCGCCCACGGTCCCCAAACCGCCCGTTACCGTATTGGGATTGCTGCCATGAAACAGGCCGGACCGGAAGGCATAACCGCCACCGGCAATCGTGCCGCCCACCACTCCGTTGGAAATAATGTTGCCCCAATAACCGCCGATCAGGTTGATTCCCGACGAGGAAGACAGCAACGGAAAACTGGTGGAGGCGGAGGCATATTGTAACTGAAACCCCACTTCATTATAAGCCCGGAAAATGAGCGGCTCATTATCGCTGGTGCCGAGAAAATTGACCCCCGGTGCGGTGCCCGCATTGCCGGTGGTTTGCCAGAAGCTGTTGACCCCCAGACCGCCCAGCAGGCTGGCGTTAACATTGGTCAATCCCGTGCCATCGCCGGTAAAACTGTTGTTCGCATTGTTCAAATTTACCGCCCCGCCATAGGTGCCGCTAAAATCCGCGGCAGGAATCGTGCCGATCAACCCCGCGGCATCTGCTGTATCCGCGAACAGGGCATACGGCGCTGCCGTCACTGGCTGGCGCTGGATCAAGCTGGTGAAGCTCGGCGCGCCGTTGGTGCGCACCCGGATCGCCACCCAGAAGGGCGAGCCATCAAACACGGTGCCAAAGTCCAGGGTCGTGGTAAACAGTCCATTGGTTATTCCCACCGCCGCGTTGGTCTCGGTGTTGCCAACCTTGGAACCGCCGCTACTGGCATTGTACAAGGCAAAGGTCAGGTCATAAATTCCCGTGACCGGGTTGGTACCATCGTTCAATCGGCCCTGATAGGTGAAGGCCGTGGTCTGGGCGTGGGCGGAGTTGAGTTGGGCGTCAAGGAGGAGGACCGCCGCGCCGGCCAGCACAGTCATCCAATACGAACGGCAGCAATTTGATTTTTTCATACGATTTGTTTTTTTCTTAATCTCAGTTGGGGGCGCCTCGATTCAGGCAGGCATACCCCCCTCTAATAAGGTAATAAGCAAATGTTCACCCTGATTACAAAAAATGTGCCGGGATCTTCGAATCATCCTGGCGGGAGGTGCGGGGAAGGTTAATCGCGCGGCGCGGCCAGCAGGCGGACCCGGTCATTGTCCTTGCCCACGGCCAGTTCGCGGCCATCGGGTGAAAATTGCAGCCATAAGCCGGCATGCGGATCCGTCTCGGAATAGACTTCCCGCAGCGTGGGCACATGCCACAGCTTCAAGGACTCCCCGCGTCCCACCGAGGCCAGCGTCCGGCCATCCGGCGAAAAGGCCACGTCGGTGGCTTCCGTGAGGTGGCCGGGCAGGGTCGCGCGGCAATCGCCCCGCGCCGTGTTCCACAGGCGGATGGAGCCATCCATGCTGCCGGCCGCCAGCGTGCCGCCATCCGGCGAAAAGGCCAGCCCGCTGACGAAATCGCGATAACCCGTCAACAGGTGCTCGGTTCTCGTCGCGCAGTCGTAAAGGTGGGCCAGGTTTTCCCCGGCCACACTCACGGCAATTTTTTTACCGTATGGTCCCAGCACCGCTTTGCGAATCGGCGGCACTGGTCCAGTGATGGTTTGGCGCAATCGGCCTGTGGTCGCGTCCCAAATCCGAATCCGCCCCGCCGCGTCTATGGCAAAGAACCATTCCCGCTCCGGCGACACCCCGGCGTAGGCAAACTGGGTTTGGTTCGTGACCATCCCTCCCAGGCGAACCTCCGGCGGTGCGGTGCTCCCGGGCGGGGGCCAAAATTCCAGACTGCACTGGTCGCTGTTAAAGGTCATCGGCGCTTTCCCATCGCGGGAATAGCCGACGACGGTATTCCCCCCTGCCGCGTTGGAATTGACCAGGGAAAGGTCGGCGGTCCGCCACACTTCGGAATTCCCCGTGCCCGGTTTGATCGTGACGATTTGTCCGCCATCCGGAGAAAACAGGGTGGCATAATCGGTGTCGTGTGGCAGTTCCCGGAGCGGCTGGTTCACCGAAGTAGGCCACAGCAGCACGTTTTGATCCTTGCCCCCCGTGGCGAGGAGCCGGCCGTCGGGCCGGAATGCCGCACACCAGATCTCGCTGGCTCCGCCATGCAAAATGAATTGAGAAGCCAGGGTGGCGGCATTCCAGAGGCGCACGGTTTGGTCGGAACTGGTGGTGGCGATGGTGTTGCCATCTGCCGAAAAGACTGCTGACCAGACGTGGAGCAAATGTCCGGAGAGCAGGGCAGGTGGCCCGGGATGATCCAAGGCCCATAAAAAGGCATTCGTACTCCAACTGGTCGCCAGCAGGCGGCGGCCATCCGGGGAAAAATTCACCGACCAAATTTCTGCGGCAGTGGGCAAGGTCTGCCGGCCTTGGCCGTTCGCGGTATCATAAATGGTGATACCCGAATTGGCGCCGGCCACGGCCAGCCGGCTGCCGTCAAACGAGAAGGCAACAGACCTTCCGGGCTGGTTCAAGGTGTTTTGCAATTGGCCGGTGCGCCAGTCATAGAGGCGAACTGGCCCCGCCGGCTCCCAGAAAAATGGGCTGGAATCCGCCGTGGCCAGGAGGGTTCCCGTGGCAGAGAGCGCGGCAAGTTGGCCGGGATATTGGGGGCCTTTTTGCCAGGAGGTGGTGTCCCAGAATTGCACGTTTTGATTGCATCCGGCCACCAGCCAGCGGCCATCCGGCGTGAAGGCCACCGACCAAACTGCATTGCTGGTGACCTTCAGCGAAGTGAACAGCGAGTGCTGGTCGGGATTCCAGATGCAAACCGTGCCGTCATGACTTCCCGTGGCCAGCAGCCGGCCATCCGGTGAAAATGCGGCGCAGCTCACCGTGAGCCGGTGGCCCGGCATCACCGCCAACTCATCCCCGGCACTTCGCTGCCAAAGGTAATACCACTCAAAACCGCGCAAATCCGCCTCGCCTGCGGCGGGGCGCCATGCTCCCAGCGTGCGACGCGCGGGGCCTGGATGCCCGTTTTGCAGCGCCAGGGCCGCCACGGCCACATCTGCCGCATAGAGATTAAGCCGGGTTTGCGCGGCATCCTGTTCCGCAATCACACGTTGTTGCCGTTCGCCCTCGGCGTGCCGTTCCGCCCGGCCCCATTCCCAGAAAATGCCGGCCAACCCCAAAAGTGCGACCAGGATCAGCGCCCCGGACAGCGCTGCCAGTTGCGGGCGACGGCGGGCCCAGAGCCAGAGCCTTTCCAAGCGCGACACGGGCCGGGCCAAAACCGGCTGGCCCTCCAGAAACCGTCCCAGATCCTCCGCCAGCGCCTGCGCGGTGTCATAGCGTCGCGCGGGATCTTTTTGCAGGCATTTCAGGCAGATCGTTTGCAAATCCACCGGGATGCCGGGCACCAATCGCCGGGGGGGTACCGGTTCGGAATCCTGCACCCGGGCGAGAATGGCTTGCAGGGTCTCCCCTTGAAATGGCGCCCGGCCAGTGATCAATTCATATAAAATCGCGCCCAGGGAATAAACATCCGATGTGGCTGTGCTGTTTGCGAAGTTGCCGCCCGCCTGCTCGGGGGGCATGTAATTCGGCGAGCCGAGCACTTCACCCGTAACCGTCAGGGCCGCGTCCTGATTGGCCAGTTTGGCCAGGCCAAAATCAGTCACCCGGGGCTGGTCAAAGACATCGAGCAAAATGTTGGAGGGCTTTAAATCCCGATGCAGCACGCCCCGCTGATGCGCATGCTCGATGGCCAGGGCAATGCTCTGAAGATATCCGGCCGCGCGGCGGGCGGGCAGGGGACGTTCGCGCACCAGTTCGGCAAAGTTGCCGCCTTCCACAAACTCCAGGGCCAGGAAATGGTTGCTGTCGTGTTCCCCGACTTCGTGGATCGCCACGATGTTGGGATGGCGGAGGGCGGCCACCGCCCGGGCTTCCTGCCGAAAACGCTGCACAAAATCCCGGCTGGAAAACGGGCCCTGCAACAACACTTTCAAAGCGACCAGCCGGTTCAGGCTCAATTGGCGGGCCCTATATACCACCCCCATCCCGCCGCGGGCGATTTCCTCCAGCAATTCGTAATCCCCCAGGCGCAGGAGCCCGGTGGCATCGCTAAAAAATGCCAGCCGCCCGAGGCACTTCAGGCACAAACCGTCCACCGCCTCGGCGGCCAGCTCGGACTGGCAGGTCGGACATTTTTTCGCCGCGCTCATTCTAATTGGGCCATGGCTTCCAATTAATTAAGAAGCAAAACACCCCGGCGATTACAAACAACCGGGGCCGGTCGCTCATTGGTTGAGCACCGCAAACAGGTGCCGCATTTCCTCCTCCAATTCGACCGGACTAGTCACGGTCTGCGCCACTTCCGCCCGGACGAGCTCCCGGTAACGCTGGCGCAGGCGGTGAACGAACACCGGCACCGAAGCCGCCGCCACCCCCAACCGGCCCGCAATCAATTCATAATCCCCCCCGGTGGCGTTGATCGTTAGAAAGGTTTTTAACGATTCAAACCACGCGGTTTTTCCGGTGGTGTTCATTTCGTCCTCCAATCGCTGCAGCGCGGTTTGCAAAATGGTTCTGGCCCAGTGCAGATCATAAACCATGCCGGGCGAGGCGTCGTCGGCGGGTGCCAATTCGCCCATCTCCTCCAGCGGCAGTTCATCCAGGGAGAGAATTTTTGTTCCCCCCCCGCGTTTGAGGGCGCTGGCCCGGTCATAGTCGTTGGCCAGAAAATGGGTGAAGGCTGTTAGCAAAAAGGTCCGGAATTTGCCTTTGCCTGGATCCAGCCCGCTAAAATCGTTCCGGGCGAGCAGGTGGGCGAAAAATTGCTGGGTCAGGTCCTGGGCGTCCGCGTCACCATAACCTTTGCGCCGCGCAAAGCCATAAATGGGCGGCCAATAAGCCCGGCAAAGCTTTTCCAAGGCGGCCGACCGTTCCGGCGACACCGTGCCCCCGGCGAGCAGCACCACACTCCACCGGGTGGTGGAGAACTGGCCGCCGCTATTCATAGGATGGTCGTTCATGCTCCGGAAACGTAATCGCGATGCGCATAAGCATTGCAAATGCCGGGGATTTGGCCAAGGGAAACTCACAGTTTCAAAGTCCAACCGGCAAACGCTGGCGGGGGGAGAACTTCGCGAAACTTGAAGATATTTGACTATTGGGGCCTGGGACCAGTGCGTGCTGGCGGGGGAAGGTTTGGCGCGCGCCGGGGTTCTGGCCGCAGCTTGGCGAATGCCTGGTTTCGCATGGCCTGGGGCGGACGGCGCTCGGTCCGCCAGATACGGCTTTATGATCAGGGATAATCCCATAATTCAGGGATCAGTTTACCCGGGTAACCTGGACATCCGCTGTCCAGGGTCCAAAATATTGTCATTATTTTCCGCGGAGGGGTGCGGCGAAGTAAGAATGGCAACCAACCGACCGAAACAAAGCATTTAACGTCGCTTGACACGGGGCCGGTCACTGGTATTCTCACACACTCCGTTGGACTGATTTATGCCCGGCGGATGGAACGGACTAAGAATTTATGAAACGCCAGTATCAACCATCGAAAATCCGCCGCAAGCGTCAGCACGGATTTCTCAACCGGAATTCGAGCAAAAGCGGCAAGGCCACGCTGGCCAACCGCCGGCGCGTGGGGCGGAAACGCCTGACGCCGGTTTGATCCGCACATGCACAATCACCCGCCGAGCGACCCGCCGAGCCGTCTGCGTCTGGGCCGCGCTCAGCGCCTCACCCGGAATCGTGATTTTATGCGGGTGCGGGCCCAGGGGCAACGGCTGGTCGTGGGCTGTTTGATTGCCAACTGGCAGGGATTGCCGGAAGGAGCCGGAGCCCGGCTGGGGGTGGTTACCAGCAAGAAAGTTGGCAATGCGGTGGCCCGAAACCGGGTCCGGCGCTGGCTGCGGGAAAGTTTCCGGCACCACCAATACGAGCTGGCCAAACCGGTGGAACTGGTGCTGGTGGCTCGTCCTTCCATTGCCAATTGCGACCATGCCCGGGTGGAAAAGGATTTTTTAACGTCGTTACGGCGGGCAGGCCTGCTGAAGACAACCAACTCTTGAACCTGATCCAACAATCGCTGGTCCTGGCCATTCGTGTCTATCGGGTCACGGTGTCGCCCGCGCAGGTTTATTTATTTGGTGCGACGAGCGGCTGCCGCTTCACGCCTTCGTGTTCCGCTTATGCGATGGAAGCCATTGCCACTCATGGTGCCTTGCAGGGGGGCGTTCTGGCGGTCCGGCGGATTGGCCGATGCCATCCCTGGGGGGCTTGCGGTCATGACCCGGTGCCACCTTTAACCAGTCATTTGACGCGGTCCGTTCAAGCCCTGCCGACAGAGCAACCCTTATAAATTTTCATGGATCGACTTGGAATCATCGTAGTCTCGATTTGCGTACTGCTACTGGGGGTCTGGTTTTACGAGGAGCAGCAATATGCCAAACAATATGCGCAACAGCAGGCGTTGCATCCCACCCCGCCGCCGGCAACCGGCACCGGTCCGGCCACCGGGGCCAATCCCGCCCTGGCGGGCAGTGCATCCCTGCCGGCGGTGGTGATTCCCTTTGACACCAATCTGCCCGAACAGACGCTGGTATTGACGAATGCCACGGCCCGTTATGTGTTCACTTCGCGCGGCGGCGGGCTCAAGACCGTGGCACTGCTCCAATTTCCGCAGAGCACCTCGGCGCGCTACAAACAAAAGTCAGGCACGGATGCACTGGCGACGTTGAACAGCCATACGGAGATTCCCGTGCTGGCGATATTGGGCGATGCCGGACTCGTTGGGGACGGAAATTTCACCCTGACCCGGACGGCCACGGGCGGAGTGCAGGCCGAAAAGTCCCTGGCGGATGGCTTGCGGATCATCAAAACCTTCCAGCTTAGTTCGAACTTTCTGGTTAATGCCACGGTGCGTTTGGAAAACCGGACCGACCAACCCATGAAGCTGCCCGTGCAAGAGTGGGTGGTGGGCACGGCGACCCCGATGGATGTCGATGATAACGGGCAAGTCGAAGGGGCCATGTGGTACGACGGGAATGGCATTCAGGATTGCGCGCCCGCGTGGTTTTCCGGCTCGGGTTTTGGCTGCATGCGGGGCTCTCCGCGCAGTGAATATCTCGTTGGATCCAACAATGTCTATTGGGCGGCCATTCACAACCAGTTCTTTACGCTCATCGCCATGCCGCCGACCAACCTGCCGGCGCAACAGATTGTCGCCCGGCCGATCTCCCTGCCCTGGCTGGCTACGGATCCTCTGGCGGTGCCACCGTTGGGAGTGGAAACGGCCCTGGTCTATCCTGGCCAGACAATCGCCGCCAACGCTGGTGTGGAGCGAACCCTGACCCTCTATGCCGGTCCCAAGGAGTACCGGGGACTGGCACGGATTGGCGAGGATTTTCAAAATCATGCCGATTTGGTCATGAATTTCGGGACCGGTTTTTCCAGCTTTTTTGGGATTGGCACGTTTTTTGCCAAGGCCCTGCTGCTGAGCATGAACTGGATTCACGATGTCACCACCCTGGGCTATGGGTGGGCGATTGTTTTGATTACTGTGATCTTGCGAGCCATGTTCTGGCCGCTGACAGCGGCGAGCACGCGTTCGATGAAGCGGATGCAAGCGCTGGCACCCAAGCTCAAGGCCTTGCAGGAAAAATACAAGGATGACGTGCAGAAACTCACGGCCAAGCAGTGGGAACTGTACAAGGAAAACAAAGTCAGCCCCCTGAGCGGCTGTCTGCCAATGTTGATTCAGATGCCGGTATTTTTGGGATTTTTCACCATGATCCGGAGCGCGATTGAGCTGCGCGGGGCGCATTTTCTGTGGGTCTCGGACTTGTCCAAGCCGGACACACTGTTTCTGATCCCGGGCACCAGTTTTCCGTTCAACTTGCTGCCCCTGTTGATGGTGGGAGCCATGATCTGGCAGGCCCATTTGCAGCCGGCCTCCCCGGGCATGGATCCCGGCCAGCAGAAAATGATGCGGTTCATGCCGCTGATGATGCTCATCTTCCTTTACAATTATTCCTCCGGCATGGCGCTGTACATGACGGTCAGCACGCTGGCGGGCGTGTTGCAGAATAAAATGACCAATCTGCCCCCGGCGACAGCCGCGGCGGCCGTGGTTGATTCGAGATTGACGCCGGCCTCAAAAAAGCAAAAATAACCCGCAAACCACATCTTGTTATTATGCCCGCACAGCCCAAAGCAACATTGGACCAGATTCTCCGCTTGATGGGGTTCAACCCCGCCATTGAGGAAACCAAGGTGGAGGAGGCCATCCTCCTGGATGTGAAGACCGATGATTCCGGCCGGCTGATCGGCCGGCAGGGCCAGACGCTGGCGGATTTGCAATACCTCACCAACCGGATCCTGTTTCAACAGGATGCCACCGCGCCGAAAGTGCTGATTGATGTCGGCGGGTATCGCGCCGAAGCGCGGGAGGCGCTGGTCAAAAAGGCGAAGGACGCGGCGGACAAGGTGCGGCGCTGGGGCGATGTCGTGGAATTGGAACCCATGGGCGCCTACGAACGGCGGGTGGTGCACCAGGCACTGCGCGACGATCCCGATGTGGAAACTCAAAGTGTGGAAGTGGACGGCACGGAGAAGAAAGCGCTGCTGCTGCGGCCGCGGCAATCGGTGGGACGCTAAAGGAGATTTCGCCGAATGAGTTCGCACGGTGCGCACTCGTACCCAAGCTTGGGGTGGAGAAGTAAATGTCCCTTCGGGAAAGGATACGTCCGCCCTCATCCCGGCCTTCTTCCCCCAGGAGAAGGAGAATATACCGCCGACTCACAACAAGACAAAGTTTACTGAGGGTTAAAATCCCCAATTCACCGGACACAGGCCCGCCGCGCTAATGCCAATTTTTTTGGGCCGCCCGTTGGCGCTACGAAAGGACCCTCAATCAACAATCTTGAGGGTATACGCCGGTGACATCTTGGTGTCCGATTTGGGGGCGCTGCCGAAATCATTGTATTTGTAATCGAACACAAACCGGTAGGTCACCTTGTTCTGGTCCGGGGGGACCGGAATATAACCTTCCCAACGATTCCTCACCGTGGGCACCAGGGTCATGGGCAGGACTTTGCCCTCGGCCACCACTGAGCATTGGAGGGAATCCCAAAGCAGGGATTGCTGGTTGCTGGTAAAGGTGGCTTCCACCAAGTACTGGTTCTTCGCATTGCGGGGCTGTTCGGTGGCCGTCAACCGGGTGACACTGGAAGTCGTGGTGCAACCCGTGATAAGCAGTATCGGCAAAAAGTTCAAAAATTTCTTCCACATAATGCTAGA
>Ga0364866_10860_pt1 | contig 14215 bp, 11 predicted proteins | sample ExccelAu500001D3_3_FD_206913 | JGI IMG/M metagenome (GOLD analysis project Ga0364866, IMG submission 206913) | Enriched cells from Trout Bog Lake Hypolimnion, Wisconsin, USA - BchlTB.Aug13.5000.01.D3 | ecosystem: Environmental > Aquatic > Freshwater > Lake > Hypolimnion/Profundal zone | place... | reverse complement strand
ATCATGATGCGCCTGAAGTCCGATCTGGTGGACGTGCTGTGGGCTGCCACCGAACCCGGTGCGCTGGGCGGCGTCACGCTGCAGTGGGACCGGCGCTGTGCGCTCGGTGTGGTGCTGGCGGCGCCGGGCTACCCGATGCAGCCGCGCAAGGGTGACACCATCACCGGACTGGCGCCAGAGACCGACGATGCCGTGGTGTTTCACGCGGCCACCGTGCTGCAGAACGGCCAGCTGCAAACCAGTGGCGGACGCGTGATGTGTGTGACGGCGCTGGCCGACAGCGTGCGCCAGGCCCAGCAGCGCGCCTACCAGGTGGTACACGGCATCCACTTTGATGGCATGCAGTACCGCAGCGACATTGGCTTCCGGGCGATCAAAACCTGATGCCGCGCATGCAACCGGTGGTTCCTGTTTCCGAGACTGGCGCTGGCACGGCGTTTTCGGCCGACCAGGTGCGCGATTACCTGCGTGACTTGCAATCGCGCATCACCACGCGCATTGCTGCGCTGGACGGTGGCAGCTTCCTGATCGACCCCTGGAGCAAGCCTGCGGGCGAGCCGCTGCAGGGTAGTGGCAGCACCATGATTCTGGAAGGCGGCGCCGTGTTCGAGCGCGCCGGTTGCGGCTTCTCCCAGGTGCGCGGGCCGCGTCTGCCACCCAGCGCCACCCAGCACCGCCCGGAACTGGCCGGTTGTGCGTTCGAGGCCATGGGAGTGTCGCTGGTGTTTCATCCGCGCAATCCCTATGTGCCCACAGTGCACATGAATGTGCGCATGATTTCCGCCACCAGCGCTGACAGCACGCCGGTGTGCTGGTTTGGTGGCGGCATGGACCTCACGCCCTATTACGGGTTTGACGAAGACGCCGTACATTTTCACCAAACCTGCAAAGATGCACTGGCGCCGTTTGGTGCCGACTTGCACCCCCGCTTCAAGCGCTGGTGTGACGACTATTTCTACCTCAAGCACCGCGCCGAAGCGCGCGGCGTTGGCGGCGTTTTCTTTGACGACTTTTCCGAGCTGGGGCAGGCGCAGAGCTTTGCCATGCTGCGTGCTGTAGGCGACGCGTTTCTGGATGCCTACGTGCCCATCGTGCAACGCCGCCAGGCTACGCCCTACGGTGAGCGCGAGCGCAACTTTCAGCTCTACCGGCGCGGTCGGTATGTGGAATTCAACTTGGTATGGGACCGAGGCACGCACTTTGGTTTGCAGTCGGGTGGCCGCACCGAATCCATTTTGCTGTCAATGCCGCCGCTGGCGAGTTGGGCCTACCAGCAGCAGCCGGATGCGGGCAGTCCGGAAGCGGCCCTCTATGACCACTTTCTGGTGCCTCGGGACTGGGTGTGAGCGAACCGACGCCAGTGTCTGACGTGCTGCGGGTTGGCTTGTTTGGTGGTGCCTTCGATCCACCGCACCGCACGCACGTGGCGCTGGCCGAGGCCGCATTGCAGCAGCTCGCGCTCGATGTATTGCACGTGGTGCCAACCGGCACCGCCTGGCACAAACAACAAAACCTGAGCCCGGCGGCACAGCGCCTGGCAATGGTGGAAATGACGTTTGGCACCATGCACGGCGTGCGCGTCGATACCTGCGAATTGCAGCGCAGTGGTCCCACCTACACCATCGAAACGTTGCAGCAATTGCAGGCGCAATATCCCCGTGCGCAGCTGTATTTGATCATCGGTGAAGACCAGGCGCGCGCCTTACACGCCTGGCACCGAATACAGGAAGTAGTGCACGCAGCTATAATTTGTGTAGCGCAGCGCGCCGACTCGGGCGCAGCTGGGGCAGACTCGGGGTTTTTTCCGCAGACTATTCCAGCATTGCGCTATCTGCAAATGCCAGCCAGCAAGCTCAGTGCGACAGAAATTCGCGCCGCTGTCGCGCGGGCGCAGGACGTGTCGCATCTGGTGTTCGAGCCCGTTGCACGCTATATTGAACAACATCATCTTTACAAAGCGGACCGATGACCACTGCTACCACTGACACTACGGCCAACAAAAACACCCAAAAACTGCAGCGTGCTGTGGTGGATGGTCTGGAAGACGTTAAGGCCCAGGACATCGTGGTGTTTGACACCACCCACCTGTCGGCACTTTTCGAGCGCGTGATCATCGCCTCGGGTACGTCGAATCGCCAGACCAAGGCGCTTGCCGCCAGCGTGCGCGACGCCGTGCGCGACGCCGGGTTCGCCAAGCCGCGCATCGAGGGCGAGGGCAACGGCGAGTGGATTATTGTGGACTGCGCGCAAGTGGTGGTGCACATCATGCAACCCAATTTCCGCCAGTATTACCACCTGGAAGAACTGTGGGGCGAAAAGCCCGTCCGCCTCAAACTCGGTGCGGCCAAACCCGCAGCACCTGCACCGAGCGCCACAGCGAAGAAAGCGGCACCGGTCGCGCCGACCACACTGAAACGTTCCAATGCCGCCAAGAAGGGTGTGGCCGAGGCCTTCCCGTCGAAAGCCCAGCTCAAGCGCGATGCCGATGCCGCCGACAAGGCCGCCGACAAAGCCGCCCGTGCCTCTGGGTCAGTCAAACGTCCCGTTCGAGGTGCTGCGGCTGCTGGCGCTGGCGCCGTGGCGCCCGCTGCCCCGGTGCGGGTCGCCACCAAGTCGGCCGCCAAGTCGGCCGTGAAGCCGGCAGCAAAGCCTGTAGCCAAACCTGCCGCTAAACCTGCAGCTAAACCTGCAGCTAAACCTGCAGCTAAATCTGCCGCCAGTGCCGCCCCGAAGCCGACCGCCAAAAAAGCGCCGGTCAAAACCATCGTAGCGGGCAAACCGGCGGCCAAGCCTGTTGCCAAAGCGCCAGCCAAAGCGCCAGTCAAGCCCGCTGCGCGCAAGCCGGCTGCCAAGCGTTCGACCTGACCGTCCGCCGTGCGCCTGCTCATCGTTGCAGTCGGGCAGCGCATCGTCGACTGGGCGCAAACCGCCTGGGACGACTATGCCAAGCGCTTCCCCCACGAACTGCGGGTAGAGCTCAAGGCCGTCAAAACCGAGGCGCGTGGTTCCAAGACACTGGAGACGCTCTACGCCGCTGAGCGCACCCGCATTGAGGCGGCCATTCCAAGAGGCACCCGCATTGTGGTGCTGGACGAGCGTGGCACTGCGCTGACCACCATGGCGCTGGCCGCACGGCTGCGTGACTGGCAGCTCGGCGGAATCGATGTGGCGCTGGTGATCGGTGGCCCCGACGGGCTCGATCCCGCTTTTCGCCAGGCCGCACACGAACGCATACGCCTGTCCGACCTGACCTTGCCCCACGCCATGGCACGCGTGTTGCTGATCGAGCAACTGTACCGGGCCTGGTCCATCAACGCCAACCACCCGTATCACCGTGAATAACAGGGCGTGCACTACGGCGCAAAACGATGCACGCAGTGCGACGCACCCCACCGAAAGTCTTGCTGTGCCACTGCCCCCGTTTATTTATCTCGCCTCCCAAAGCCCACGGCGCAGCCAGTTGCTGACACAGATCGGCGTGGCGCACGAACTGCTGCTGGCCGGACCCGACGAAGACGCTGAAGCGCTCGAAGCAGTGCTTCCTGGTGAAGCGCCACGCACCTACGTGCAACGCGTCACCGGACTCAAGCTCGAAGCCGCCATGGCGCGTTTGCAAGCACGTGGTCTGCCGCCTGCGCCGGTGCTGTGTGCCGACACCACAGTGGCACTGGCGCGCACCATTTACGGCAAACCATTGGACGGCGCCGATGCCTGTCGCATGCTGGCCGCGCTGTCCGGGCACACCCACCGGGTCCTGACGGCTGTGGCACTGGGCGCGGGTGCCCAGCGGCTGCATCGCTGCAGCGATTCCCGCGTCACGTTTGCTGCGCTGGAGCCCGGGCAGATTGCTGATTACGTGGCCAGCGGTGAGCCGCTCGGCAAGGCCGGGGCTTATGCAGTGCAGGGACTGGCCGCCACTTTCATTTCCCGCATCAACGGCAGTTACACTGGCATCATGGGATTGCCATTGTTCGAAACCGCACAACTACTCGCCTGCATCGCCTGATTCCAATCCAGAACACCCTTCCATGCCGTTACAACAAGACATTCTGATCAATTGGTCACCGCAGGAAACGCGGGTGGCCATCATCGCCCACGGTGCGGTGCAGGAGTTGTATGTGGAGCGCACGCTGGAGCGTGGACTGGTGGGCAATGTTTATCTGGGCCGTGTGGCCCGCGTGCTGCCGGGCATGCAATCGGCCTTTATCGATATCGGGCTGGAACGCGCCGCCTTTTTGCACGTGGCCGACGTCTGGCACCCGCCGCTGGAAGGCGAAACCATCAGTGCAGCGCGTGCCGCCCAAGCCCAGATTCCTATCGAAAAGCAGGTGTTTGAAGGACAGGCCCTGATGGTGCAGGTGATCAAGGACCCGATTGGCACCAAGGGCGCGCGTCTTTCTACCCAAATCAGCATTGCCGGACGCCTGCTGGTGTTTTTGCCGCAGGACGACCACATTGGGGTGTCACAAAAAATACCGGTGGCGCAGCGCGACGAATTGCGCAACAAGCTGCAGGCGCTGGCGGGCACGCAGGGCGGTGGCTTCATTGTGCGTACCAATGCCGAAGACGCGTCTGATGCTGAACTGGGTGAGGACGTCACCTACTTGCGCAAGGCCTGGACGCGCATCAAGGAGGCTTCGCTGCGCCTGCCGCCGCAGAGCCTGTTGCACCAAGACCTGAGCCTGCTGCAGCGCGTGTTGCGTGACCTGGTTGATGAAGGCACGCAAACCATCCGCGTCGATTCGCGGGAGCAATTTGTTGCGTTGCGGGAGTTTGGCGCCGAGTTCATGCCCATGGCCGTGGAAAAATTGCAGCACTACAAGGGCGAGCGCCCCATTTTTGATTTGTTTGCGGTTGACGAGGAAATCGCGCGTGCACTGGCACGGCGCGTGGAATTGAAGTCGGGCGGTTATCTGATCGTGGACCAGACCGAAGCCCTGACCACGGTCGACGTGAACACCGGCGGCTATGTGGGCGCCCGCAATTTTGACGACACCATTTTCAAAACCAACCTGGAAGCGGCGCAGGCCATTGCACGCCAATTGCGTCTGCGTAACCTGGGCGGCATCATCATTGTCGATTTCATCGACATGGCGCGCCAGGATCACCGCGACGCCGTGTTGGCGGAATTCCGCAAGCAACTCGCACGCGACCGCGTCAAGACCACGGCGGGCGGCTTCTCGCACCTCGGTCTGGTGGAAATGACCCGCAAGCGTACGCGTGAATCACTGGCGCACATGCTGTGCGAACCGTGCCCCATGTGCGAAGGCAAGGGCATTGTGAAAACACCGCGCAGCGTGGCCTACGCCATCCTGCGTGAAATTTTGCGCGAGGCACGGCAGTTCAATCCACGTGAATTTCGCGTGATTGCATCGCCCAAGGTCATCGAACTGTTTTTGGACGAGGAAAGCCAGCACCTGGCCGGGCTGAGCGAGTTCATCGGTAAACCGGTGTCACTGCAAAGTGAGGCGGCAATGGCGCAGGAACAATACGACATCGTTTTACTCCAGTGAGGACAGTGGCGTGCGTATAGCGGTTCTCAGCAGAAATTTTTCCAGTATCGGTGGTGGTGCCGAGCGCTATAGCGTTGCCTTGGTAACGCAATTGGCGCAACGCCTGCAGCCTGACGGGCTGCAGCCATTGCACGAGATCCATGTGTTTGCCCAGAATTTCGATGCGCATCCGCACGCGCAGATTCCGGGTGTGACCTACCACCTGGTGCCCATGCCCATGCACCGCCCGCGCTGGTTGAACCAGAGCTGGTTTGCCTACGCCACCTGGAAACTGACACGCCGTGGGTTCGACATCGTTCATTCGCATGAAAACAGCTGGCATGGCAACGTACAAACCGTGCACGTGCTGCCCATACGACACAGCCTGTTTGGCGGGCGCACCGGCCTGGCGCTGGGGCTGCGCTGGTTGAAGGTGTGCACCAGTCCGCGTTTGATGACTTACCTGTGGCTGGAGCGTGCCCGGTATGCAAAGCAGCCCGGACGGCGTGTGGTGCCAACCTCGCACACCTTGCAGGAGACGCTGGCGCACAGCTATGCGCAGACACGCGGCGCCATGCAAGTCATAGCACCCGGCATTGACCACGCGCCCGGCCGTTGCAGCGCCGAGGAACAGCGCGCCGCGCGCGCCGCGCTCGGGCTCCCGCTCATGGGTCGGGGCATTTTGTTTGTTGGTAATGACTTCCGCAAGAAGGGTTTGCCAGTGCTGTTGCAGGCATTGGCAAGCACCGGTGAGTCTGATGCAATGCCTTGGCTGGCCGTGGTGGGCCATGGTGAACAGGACGACGCCATGCGCAGTCTGGCGCAGCGACTCGGGGTGGGTACCCGCGTACATTTTGTCGGCGCCTTGCAGCAGATGGTGCTGGCCTATCGTGCCGCTGATTGCCTGGTACACCCTACGCTGGAAGACACCTATGCCATGGTGGTGCTGGAAGCGCTGGCGCATGGCCTGCCAGTGGCTGTCAGCCAGGCGCGTTATTGCGGAATCACGGATGAACTGACCGCGGGCGTACACGCCCTGGTGCTGAATGACCCGCGCGATGCCGCTGAAATTGCCAGCGCGGTTAGCGCTCTGTTGTCGGACCCTGTCCAGGCGCAACGCATGTCCGTGGCGGCGCAACAATTTGCGGCCGGTAAAACATGGGCTGGCGTGGCAGACCAGTACCTGCGACTGTATGCCGAACTGGCGCCGCCGCGCCGACCACGCTGGCTGGTGCTGGCACACGCCTTCAACATGGATGGCCGTGCCGCCAGCCAGACCATCACCGACAAGTTGCCACATCTGGAACGCGCCGGTATTGAGGTCGTGGTGCTCAGCGGCGTGTCCGGCACGAAGGACACGCATTACGAACACCATCAACTGTGGCCCGCAGGACCGGCCGGATTGCGGTTTGAATTGCGCCACGTGCTGCGCCGCCATCTGCACAACCGGCTTGCTTACCGTGCCGTCATGTTTCCGGTGTCGCTGGCGTTGCTGCCTTTTTTGCTGATTGAAAAGTGGTTCAGGCCGGTCGAGAGTTCCTGGTCGTGGTGGATCAGCGCCTATTTCAAGGGCCTTGGCTTGATGCGCAAACGCCCATTCGATCTGATTTACTCAACTGGGGGCGCCTTTGCCGCCCATATTGCAGGTGCCGCACTCAAGCGTGCCACAGGCATTCGTTGGTTGGCTGAAGTGCATGACCCGATGGTGGTGCCTGGCACAGTGCCTGGTACGCCGCAGCAGAAGATGCAGGCCCGTGTGGAAACCATGATTTGTCGGAAAGCCGATGTGGCGATCTGGTTCACAGACCAAGCCCTGGCCAGCGCCAACCAGCGTAACCCGGAACTGGGTTCGCGTGGCCACATGATGCTGCCCGGTGTGGATGCGCCGCCGTTTGCATTGGATCCTTACCGCGCGGGCGCGCTATTTGTCATTGGTCATTTTGGCTCGTTGTCTGACACACGCAACCTGGCCAGCACTATATCGGCGCTGGACCTGCTGATCGACCAGCGTCCGGAGTTGAACGGGCGTGTGGAACTGCATGTCTATGGTGGCCCGCTGGACACCATTTCTGCGGCAGCGGTGGCTGGTGCACGCCACCCCTGTGTTCGGCATTTTGGACGCATTGAAGCGGATCCTGTTAGTGGCAAGAGTGGGCGCGAACAGATACTGCAGCGCATGCGTTGCGCCGATGTTTTACTGCTATTGCATGGGGTGGAGCCGATTTGCGCCGAATACATTCCTTCAAAAATGTATGAATATTTGTGGATGCAAAGACCGATTTTGGCGCTGGTTCATCAGAACCCGCAGATGGCAGAGATACTCCGCGCGGAAGGGCACAGTGCCATTGAGACTGAACTGGTCGCGTCCGATGCAAGCGCTTTGGTCTCTGCAATATGCGCTGCGCTGGTTCGTTTCGCGGCAGCATGGAGCAGCCACAAATTGGCCGACAACGGCCGCCCGAGTGCTTACACGACAGAAACTTCCACCGCCCAACTGTTGGGTTGGTGCCGCTCGTGACGAAGTGGCACGATACAATCAAAGCGTTTAAAAGCCGCCCGCCGCCGTCCAGTGTGATTGCAATAAGCAGCGCCAAAAGGGCCTTTTCGTGCATAAAACCCGGAGACTGCAGTGTCTATCAAAGATAAGATTCGTTTTTATAAAACTCGCCAGGAGTTCCAGCAGGCGGGTGGCGTTGTCAGTGAGTTGATGCCCATCTACAAGGATTATCGTAAGCAGGCAGGCACGGCGATCGGACATTACTTTCATCAGGACTTATTGGTTGCCGGTTATGTGCACAAAGCCAATCCCAAGCGTCATATCGATATCGGATCGAGTATTGAAGGCTTCGTGGCCCATGTGGCATCCTTCCGCCCCATTGAGGTGTGCGACGTTCGTGCCCTGTCGGATACAGGGCATCCCAACATTAGCTTCAAACAACTGGATCTAATGGATTCAGGGACGGTGGAAGAGAACGCCTGCGACTCGCTTTCCTGCCTGCATGCCATTGAACATTTTGGTCTGGGTCGCTATGGAGACCCGATTAATCCCAGGGGCCACCTTGATGGATTCAGGAATCTGCTGAAGATGCTGGCAGCCGATGGCACGCTGTACATCAGCTTTCCGATCGGAAATGTGGATAAGGTCGTTTTTAATGCCCATCGGGTTTTTTCTCCGACGAGTATTTTGAACTGGCAAAGCGAAGTGCCCATTGAGATCGTTAAATTCTCGTACGTGGATGATGCGGGTAATCTGCATCGCGAAGTGGGGATGGACGAAGTGCCACCGGGCCTGCAGTATGGGTGCGGTATTTACTCGATCGTCAAAGCGCGTTCAGTGCCTTGAGTCGACGGTATCAGACTATGCCGACCGTCCCTATTCGGATTTTTTTGTTACCCGGCGTCACGCAAATGAGCAGATTCTGTGCGCTGGCCTAAATTCTTGCGGCGCAATTCTGCCGCTCCAACAGGCCCCCTCGTGGTAAGTTTTACCGGCGGCATGGGTGCTCAGATTATCAGTGCTGCAATTTATTTCGCGAAGCGCCAGGCTGGAGAACTGGTGTATGCCGACTTGTCGTACTTTGATGCACCGGAAAGCGTTGCCACGGTTGGAAAGCCGGGGGATTGTTCTCACTGGGCTTGGCAACTGGCACCGTTTGGTTTGACGCCGGAATCGTTTGAAGTGGCTCCCCAATCCGCTCTTGCGCAGGCCAATATGCTGCACGATGGGCCGCGCAAAATGGAACTCGGGCTGCAGGCGCTGGCGCAGTCGATGGTTCAGCAACGCTTTACGCTGGACGATGGCGTGGAAGATATGCTTCCCGCATCTTTTTCAGGTGGTTACCTGTGCATTCACATCCGCCGGGGTGACTACGTCAATGTGGCGAGCCACCTGGTGCAGGATGGCGATTTTGTTCGTATAGCTGGACAGTTTTCCGGCCTGACGTCCCATGTCGTTGTGCTGTCCGACTCTCCCATTTCTTCAGCGTTGCGTGCATCTATCTCTATGCATTACCAGGAATCAGTATTCTTGGACAATACGGACGCATTCACCGCTCATCGCATTATGCGGAATGCACGCATTCTGGTTTGCTCCAACAGTCAGTTCAGTCTTATTGCTGCAGCACTCAATTCAAAGGCCTTGGTCATTATTCCCAAAAAATGGTTTGAAGGTGATGATAGTCAAATTGAAAACTCACTAAACTCGAAGTGTGATTTTCAAATATTCTTGCAATAAAAGATTGCAATTTTCAATTTCTGACTTGATTATTCTTTGATGTCGTGTATTTTGTGATCTTTGGATTGGTCAGCTGACGCTATCTTTGATTATTTCAATAGTTACTTCCTGATTTGAGTGGTGTGCATTTTCATCTCCACGAAAATTTTAACGCACGGATTTTGTTGTTGCTCTTGCTTCTGGTGGATGTTGTGTGAAGGTCCTTGGTGCGCTAGTATTTTATTTATTAAGTAAATAACCGGGCGCAAATGTAGTTGATGGCTTCTGATTGAAGTCTGGCATAAATATGTAGCTTGATTGTCGATATGGCTTATTGATATCTGGCGATGATTCAGTTAATTCATTATAAATAATAAAATCATGAATGATAAGTGCGTACCAGTTGCAAAATATCGACCGGATATTGATGGCTTGCGCGCAGTATCAATAGTATTTGTTGTTGTGTTTCACGCATTTCCGAATGTATTTCCGGGCGGATTTGTGGGTGTTGATGTATTTTTTGTAATATCTGGATTTTTGATAACTGGCTTAATAGCCAAAGACTTGCAAAATGATTGTTTTAGTCTGGTTGATTTTTATGCAAAAAGAATAAGAAGAATATTCCCTTCGCTGGCGGTGATGCTTGCAAGTTGTTTGCTGTTAGGGTGGTTTGTTCTATTGTCGAAAGAGTTTTCGGCGTTGGGTAAGCATGTTGCTGCCGGCTCTTTATATGTATCTAACTTTGTACTCCAAAACGAGGCCGGCTATTTTGATTCGACATCCGAGTGGAAGCCGTTATTGCATTTGTGGTCACTTGCGATCGAAGAGCAATTCTATCTTTTATGGCCGTTGTTGCTGATAATTAATAGAAAGAAAAAAAAGAATACCATCTTAGTAATGGTTTTATTTTTTTTCATATCGTTCTCGTTAAACATCGGGTACATAGAGAGATTGCCAGCGGTTGTATTCTATTCGCCGCTCACGCGGGCATGGGAGTTGGTGGCTGGTGCGTTACTGGCGTATCTGGATATGTCTGGGTTGACGGTGGGTCAATCAATGACGGTGAGTTTTTGGCGCACTTTAGCAGTGTGGCTGAATAAAAGATTCAGAAAAATAAGTTCTGCTTTGGGCTTTGTTCTGATATTTACATCGGTCTTTGCTCTTGATGTGAAAGTGTTGTATCCATATTGGTATGCAATTTTGCCAGTATTGGGGGCATCGCTTGTTATATATGCTGGACAAGATTCCTGGATTAATTTAAAACTATTGTCTGCTAAGTCGGTTGTGTATATTGGATTGGTCAGCTATCCACTTTATATTTGGCATTGGCCGATTTTGTATTTTGTAAGAGTTTTTTCCAATGGCTCTCCCAATCAGGGCATGAAGCTATGTGCGCTGGTATTAGCCCTGCTCTTGGCACTGATAACCTACAAATTCATCGAGATTCCAATTCGGGCAATGAACTTACTGAAGGCATCGAAAGCGCTGTTGGTTTTGGTTCTTGCTATTGGTTTGATTGGTTTGGTTGTGCGATTAAATGCTGGGTTTCCAAGTAGATTTCCAGAGCTTGATTTGAAGGCGCAAAATATTGGGTCAGAGTCCTGGTTAGCAAAAGGCTTCAACTCGGACCCTGCTTGTGTTAATAAGTTGGGGGCCGTGTTTGAACAATATTGCAAAATATTGGATCCAGGCAAAAATATTGATGTTCTGCTTTTGGGTGATAGCACCGCCAACCATTTTTATTCCGGTCTGGCCTCAATTCTCCAGAATCAATCAAATCCAGTTAATTTGGCTAATCTGGGGAAAGGTGGGTGCATGCCCCTGCTTGGTGTTGATGAGTATGATCAAAATGGACCAAGACGCTGCGATCTGGTTTCACAAAAATCGTATGAGCTCGCTTTGAATACGCCAAGTATAAAAGTCGTATTAATAAGTTTTGCTGGGCCACTGCACCTTGCTGGTGACGTTGCAGCGCACAATCGTAGCAGTATTGTTGGAAAAATATACTATTCACCTGATATTGAATCTGCAACGCCACGGGAGCAACTTAAGATTGCATTTAGAAATTCAATTCGGACGTTGATGGATGCCAAGAAAAGAGTGGTTATATTGCTTAATGTTCCATCACTGGATTTTGATCCCGCTCAGTGTGTTAATTTGAGACCGGTTTATTTTCCTGGCACTAAAATAAAATCGCCATGTGGGGTGGATCGAGTTCTGGCAGATAAAACCAATTTTGAATTTAGGTCGATGGTGCAGGAGTTAAAGAGTGAGTTTCCAAGTTTAACAGTGTGGGACCCCTATCTTTTGCTTTGCGATAGTTTGATTTGCCACGCTGATAATGGAGTTGGTTTTTTATTTTATCGAGATGGTGTGCATTTGAGTGAGTTTGGTTCAAAATGGATTGCTTCAAGACTTCCTGTTGGTGATTTGAATTCATTTATTAATAATTGATGCTTATTCAGGGGGGAAGTGGTGAAGATGGTTTTTTGGGGGCGGTTAATTTATTTTAAATTGTAATAAATATAGCTGCCGGAAATCTATTTGAATGGATTAAAGAACCCTCTGCACAACTTCCTGCGGTCTGTGATCAGCCGGACTCGGGTGCTCTGCTGTGTTGTGTTGCTTTTCTCACCAATAGCCCAGCTATTGGCGAACGAATGTGCCCGAAATTGCGTGCGTCACAACAATGATTTTGAGATGGGGAGCTTTCCCAGGCACGTCAAAACTGAAGTTGTCGAACACGATTGGACGAAAATTCTGGTCTGTCTTACGCAGCGCTGAAGCAATCAGCCTCAAGGTTCCATGTGGCCGGTTATGGCAAGGGGTGCGAACCGTCGGGCCGATCATGACCATTGGCAGCTACTGCCTGACGTCGCAGGTGCCAGCGCCGCACCCGTTTTCCATAAATAAGTTTGTACAGTGGCTCTGCCCTGTAATACAGCAGCATTGCCCAGTACATGCCTCGAAACTCCAATGACGCAGCAAAGTCACGTGCTAGGCGTACCAGTTTGTGTTCGAGGTTTTCGGGCAGTTGATCACAGGGAGCGCGTTGGTCGCGCACTCGAAATGCGGCATCGCCGCGACCGAACAAAACTACCGTTCCGGCTCGGCTGAGGTGATGCATCAAACCGTACATGTGGGCGTAATTACTGGCAACCGTCCGGGTGGCAAAATCGCTATCAAAAGCGGCACGCGGAAAAATATTCTTGGTAATCAACGTGTGGTGCACCAGAAACACCGGGTCGTGCCAGCGAATGCGGCGCTGCAGCGCGGCGTAGCTAGATGCACGGAATTCCTGCGAAAAATCGGACTCCACGATCAGCAGCGCCGGGCTTTTGCGCAACTCATCGCAAATACGCGCCAGTGAACCCGGCAAAAACAATTCATCGTCGCCAAATAGCCAGACATAACGCCCTTGCGCACGGCGAACGCATTCAATGAAGTTGCGGTCAGCGCCAATGTTTTCAGCGTTACGGTGTTTTACCAAAAAGGGTGCGCTCTGCTCAGCCAGATAGCCTTGCGTGCCATCAGTAGACGCATTATCGATTACCAGCAGTTCAACCGTCCCTGCGGGAAGCGCACCTATTTCAACCATGAGTGCTGGCAGGAGTTCTGCCAGAAATGTCCTGCGGTTGTAGGTTGGTATGGCGACGGTCAGGAGCAAGTTTGAGGAGATCATGAATGTAATCTAGCAGAAAAGTACGGATACGAGGAGTCCCAAAAGCAAGTCAGTTACCTGATGTGTACAACTGGCTTGGTGTATTGGCAGGTCGGCCCAAGGCCACTGGTGATCATTCCCAGGAAATGGTTTGAGGGTAATGATCGGGAAATTGAATATGCATTGCACGCCAAGTGTGATTTTTAAATACTTACGAACAAGTAGCGTCAGCTATTATTAAAGCTGCGGTTGAGTTGATTAAACCCCTGCAAAACTATGTGTTAAATCCAAGGTTCAAACGATAATATATTTATTTTGTATTTGTTTATTCCAATAACCTCGTGAAGAGCAAGTGTTTCGTCAGGAAATGATTCGCAGTTGATTTCGTCGAATGCCACTATTGCGCCTTTTGGCATACGAGGTAAGAATGCTTCGAGTGCCTTTTTTGTTGGCTCATACAAGTCAAAGTCAAGGTAGAGCAACGAAATAATAATATTCTGATTGCTTTTTAAATATAGCTCAGTCGTCACATTAAAGTCTACTTTTGCAAGACTCACATTTCCAATGTGTGACAAATGTCTTTCGTTGTTATATTTTTCGATGAACGGCTCTATTTCTTCAATGCTGCTTCCCTTTAAGTCACCTCTTTGCTAACTAAGACGCCAGTGTTGTCTGCGCTATTTATGCTTGGGAATCTTTCAAATGTATCAAATCTAACCATCTTTCTGTTGTAGTTTGTGGGTTCGTAAATGTTAGATAACTGCGCCCAAGCAAATAAGCTTGCTCGATTTAAAAAACCGCATTCTACGATTATGTCGTTTGGATGAAGTATTTGTTAAAAAAGATTTT
>Ga0364866_10856_pt1 | contig 14261 bp, 14 predicted proteins | sample ExccelAu500001D3_3_FD_206913 | JGI IMG/M metagenome (GOLD analysis project Ga0364866, IMG submission 206913) | Enriched cells from Trout Bog Lake Hypolimnion, Wisconsin, USA - BchlTB.Aug13.5000.01.D3 | ecosystem: Environmental > Aquatic > Freshwater > Lake > Hypolimnion/Profundal zone | place... | reverse complement strand
GTGCGAGCGTTAATCAAACCTCTAAGGACGGAATGGAGAACGGCCCAAGCGGGAAGCGAACTATCACCGACGTTCGAAGGATATGCGCCAGAAAGGTGATCACTCGATCGCGAAGGTTGGGTTGCGAAGGAGGGAAGGCGATGATCGCCCCGATTTTGGGGCCGCAGTATTCGAGCTTTCTTATGAAGCTACCGCTGCCTTTTGAGTGGAAACGACCTGGGGAGCCGTCGACGGCTGGTCTGAAAAGAGCCTCCACGCCTCGCCGGAGGCTCGGGGATGGAGGCATCATCGAATGTTGCCTTCCACTCTCTATTTCCCAACTTTAAAAACCTAACACCCAACTCCCAACCCCTGAATCCCTAACGCTTGAGCCCAGTCCTAAGCTGGTCAGCGTCGTTGAGGAGGTTATCGGAATAGGCGGCCAGGGTGCTGTCGACGGAGATGTCGCCGGCGACCATGATGCCGAACCAGATGCCCAGGGCAAGAGTGCTGGCGCCGACGATGGGGAGCCACCGGACGGGGGCACGAACTGGGATGAACGCGCTTGCGCCGATTGCAGCGGGAATGCCGAAGACAATTCCGCTATCGAAACCTTGGCGGCAAGCGAGGGATACCCAATAGCCGGCTGCAAGGACGCAAGCGACCAACACTCCGGTTGCAGTGATTTCCCACCGAATACTCGAACTGCGCCGCTCCATCGCCAATGCGATCACGAACAGAATCGTTGGCGTTCCCAGCGCAAAGGAGTGCATCGAGACGATCACTGCGGCAACAACTATGGGGATCGCAAGCCAATCGACATATTTCCGGATACTGGGAAATAGGGCAGGAATGAAGAGTAGTGCTGCGCTACAAAACGGGGTGCCGTCGCTGTGGACGGAGCCGAATGCAGGGTCGATAGGGATTGCCATCAGCCAAACGAGGTAGGGCGCGGCCGCAGCAAATCGTTCCTTGCGAGCCTTGACGAACGCGACTCCGATTGCCAGTGGAAGCATAACCAGCGACCACAACGACCAAGCAGAGAATCCCGTTCTAAGGTTGAGGATCAGGCTAACCGCATCTCCGAATTTGTTTAACTGCGGTGTCGGTCCGGGTACGGCGTTATAGATATCCGCAACTTCTCGAATTGTCCGCTCCGCTTCCGGAACCGCATTGAACTGGTGGACAACTTGGGACACGACCTCTTTCGATTGAGTCTGAACCACGCGCATTCTCGAGTTGAATGCGAGTGCGATGATGTTCCTTGGCATCCAGATTCCGATCCAGCTCTTCGTCTTCAAAATGACGGTTCTCCCAAGCCGCATGGTAGCCAGGCGCCCAAGGAGGTCGTCAGGCTTCGTGTAGTATCGGCCAAGCGAAAGCAAAGTAGACATGTGAGGGAAGGCAGTCCGATCGTAGATGTCGGCCTTGATTTGATGGCCCCGTTCGCCGTAGTGGCTGACTAAGTAGGCATAGCGGGTTTCCGGCTCGAACAAGACATAGTCGTCGTAGTTTGTGCATTGCGCCGCGCGGTAGTAGGCCTCACGCGAACCCTTGAGATCGCCGAGCCGAAACAACACGCCCGACCGCATCATAGGGAAAAACGCATTGTCTGGTTCGAGTTTCTCGCCCGCTAAGCAGGCATCTCGGATCCGAGCTTCTGAGGCAGGATCGTTCGGGAGAGGAAACGGTTTCTGACCGGGATTTGAGTAAGGGACCTGTGCATAGAAGGAACCTGTGCGTACCAGTTGAGCCCAATATCTGACGTCGTTCTTGGCTTGGCAGATATCGTAAAGAGCCAAGATTCGTTGATCGATGGTCGGTACTTTCCACATATTTCCGGTGGGCATGACCAGGCGAAGGAAACGAGCGGTCTCGTCAGGTGCGGGATCGTCGTTGGTGAGACCGGGTTCCAACGGCTGAAGGTAATCCCCTTGGCTCGTACCGTCGGGAGAGACGTTGATGAACTTCCACCTACCGGCAATAACATCCAGTTGGGTGAGGACGACCCAGCGCGACGTTGGCACTGCAAGCAGAATAGCGATGAACCCGATTACGGCGTAAATGGGAAGGAGCCAGAGCTTTACGCGATCCATGATGCCTCCATCGATTCAAACCAAGGCATCTGCTGCACACCAACCGGGACCTCTCCTCGGACATGTCCCGGTGGGCGAGACGTGACTACGTTCTCCGATTGCCGCAAAACTCGGTCGAACTGAACGCGTGCCATCGCTTGAGCGGCTTCCGCTCCGATTCGCTCCGAATCCGATTTCGGACCGGCGATCAACATGAGTGCGATAATGCCGCCGAACGAGAGCCCTCCAAGCGGAATCGACAATCGGAGCCACCAGGGCATCGGCAATTGTTGCGTCGTCAAGCTTTCCGGTACCGGAGCCGTTCGGCATTCGACGTAGAAGGCATTTAGGGGATCCATCGGATCGTTGTTCATTTGCGCCACTCCTTTCGAAAGGCTTCGCGAGCGGCATGCAGCCTCGATGCTACGGTTCCGACCGGAACCTCGAGCAGTTCGCCGATTTCGGAATAGCTGAGTTCTTCGAAATGGGCCAATGCGAGGAGCACTCGGTCGGTGGGGTCGAGTCTCGCTAAAGTGATCTGGACGGCAACGGAGTCGGTTGGATCGGCGATAACCGCGCGGTCCTCGAACGGCAGGGAAGCTGCCTTGCCAAGCGCGGTTAACGCGCATCGGACGACGATTGTCCGAAGCCAGGCTCTAGGTTCGGCAGCCGACCTTAACTTGTCGCGAGAACGCGTTGCACGAAGCAGCGCGTCCTGGGTGACGTCCTCGGCCATGTCTGGCTTTGTGGTAATCGCCAACGCCAGCCGGTACAGCCAAGGGCGCGCATCCCGAAGCAGTACGTCGATTTCGGCGTAAGTCCGCGTTGCCGCGAGGTTCGAGATTGGAGATACGAGTGAGATCTGCATAGCGCTCACTCCAATGACCGCGCGGCGCCCCAAATCCTTCGAAGAATGTCCTTTCAATTCAGGTTTGCCCGATATCGGGTAAGAACCCGAGACCGATTATGATCCTCACTCGATATTTGACCAAAGACGGACCGACCTGGGCGGTCGACGGCATTCCCCTCCACAAGGGCATGACGCTACCGTTCATGTTGTGCGTCCCTGCCCAGAATACTTGGCGCGTTCTCAGCAACATCGTCAAGAACCAGAAGAAGATGGAGGCGCCCGATATCACCGGCGCTGCCGTCATCGCGCCAGTTGAAGAGGATCAAGAGGTTTGGGCGGCGGGTGTGACCTACCTTCGCAGTAAAGAGGAACGCGAGGCAGAGTCAACCGCTGCCGACGTGTACGGAAGGGTGTACGAAGCGGAACGCCCGGAACTCTTCTTTAAGTCGATCGGCAGCCGGGTGATTGGCGACGGAGGAAACATCCGGATTCGGAACGATAGTGCATGGAACGTACCCGAACCTGAATTGACGGTTGTCATCAATAAGCTGGGCGAAGTTTTCGGCTATACGGTGGGGAACGACGTTTCTTCTCGCAGTATCGAGGGCGAAAACCCCCTGTATCTTCCCCAGGCCAAATGCTACGACGGCGCGTGCGCGCTGGGGCCGAGCATCGTCGTCGCCCCCGCCTCGGAACTCACGAACCTTCCGATCCACCTATCGATTATTCGCGGTGGGGTCGAGGTGTTTGTGGGCGATGCGAACACATCGCAGATGAAGCGCTCGCTCACCGAACTGACTGAGCATCTGATTCGCGAGACGTCGTTCCCCAAGGGTGTTCTTCTTCTTACTGGAACATGCATCGTGCCGCCAAGCGACTTCACGCTGATGGCGGGAGACAAGGTGTCGATTACGGTAGGCGAATTGACACTGGTGAATAAGGTAGTTCGCGGACCGATCGAGCGATAGGAGTCTCTTGAGCGAGATAGACCTTTTTGACGTGGCGACGAAAGCACCGGGACCGGCGGGCGAACTGCCGCTCACTGCGGATATGCTGCTCAACCGGCCGTCCGGTGACCTATTCGGCCTTTCGCAGAACGCCGGCATGGGCTGGGATCCTTCGCGAGTGAACGGCCGAGAGTTCCTGGTTCTGTCAACCCTTGGAGGATTGCGCGGGGAGGACGGTAAGCCTATCGCGCTTGGCTATCACACCGGGCACTGGGAGGTCGGACTGCTCGTTCGCGAGTGCGCGGAGGAGCTATCGCGCATCGGCGCGATTCCATTTGCAGGATTCGTCTCCGACCCATGCGACGGAAGGACCCAGGGTACTCCGGGAATGTTCGACTCGTTGCCGTACCGGAACGACGCCGCGGTCGTGTTACGCCGTCTTATCCGTTCGTTGCCTACCCGACGTGGTGTAATTGGGGTTGCCACGTGCGATAAGGGGCTCCCAGCGATGATGATGGCGCTTGCCGCTATGCGCGACCTTCCGTGCGAGATCGTGCCGGGTGGGGTTACCTTGCCTCCAGAGCATGGTGAGGACGCCGCCAAGATCCAGAGTATCGGAGCCCGATTCGCTCACGGTGTGATCTCCCTGAAGGAAGCAGCCGAGGCGGGATGTCGTGCCTGCGCGACCCCGGGCGGAGGCTGTCAGTTCTTTGGGACGGCGGCGACGGCGCAGGCGGTTGCCGAAGCGTTGGGATTGACCGTTCCCCATGCAGCCCTTGCTCCTAGTGGGCAGCCGATCTGGCTGGATGTTGCGACTCGCACGGCAAAGGCGCTGAATCATCTCGACGAAAGCGGGATAAAGGGGCGGGACATCCTCACCGACCGGTCAATCGAGAACGCGATGCTCGTGCACGCCGCCTGCGGAGGATCGACCAACCTGCTGATTCACATACCGGCGATTGCTCATGCTGCCGGTTTGCGCCGTCCTACCGTCGTCGACTGGATCCGGGTTAACCGCGAGGTTCCCCGCATCGTCGATGTGTTGCCGAACGGTCCGAACGACCATCCGACGGTGAGGTTATATCTTGCCGGCGGTGTCCCCGAAGTGATGCTTCATCTTCGAAGAATGGGCGTCCTCCACACCGACTGCCTTACCGTCAACGGAAAAACCATCGACGAGAATCTGGACGAATGGGAATCCTCCGAACGAAGGCGTCGGCTGAGGCAGGTCTTGGAAGACAAGGATGGAGTGGACCCCGACGATGTGATCTCGCCTCCCGACCGAGCAAAGGCGAAGGGGTTGACGAGCACGATCAGCTTTCCGATCGGCAACCTCGCCCCTGAGGGGAGCGTTATCAAGGCGACCTCGATCGACCCATCCGTCGTCGATCCCGATGGCGTCTACCGAAAGCGCGGTCCGGCGAAGGTTTTCACCACTGAACGCGATGCAATAGCCGCAATTAAAGACGGATCGATCGTCGCGGGAGATGTGATCGTATTGGCTTGTCGCGGACCGCTCGGCACGGGCATGGAAGAGACGTACCAACTCACAAGCGCGCTGAAGTGGCTGCCTTTCGGCAAGGAGGTTGCGCTCATCACAGACGCCCGATTCTCCGGCATCAGCACCGGCGCATGCATTGGTCACGTCGGCCCGGAGGCATTGGCAGGCGGACCGATCGGTAAGGTGCTCGACGGCGACACGATCGAAATCGTGATCGACCGGCTCAACTTCACTGCTTCGGTGAACGTCGTCGGCTGCTCAGACTTTGAGAGTAGGTCAATGAGGTCCGACCTGATTGCCGACCGGGGTCTTCCGGACGACACAAGGCTTTGGGCCGCGCTCGTTACGGCAAGCGGCGGCCTTTGGGGAGGATGCGTTTACGACACCGACTCGATCCTGGGAATGCTCGCTCCTAAGGCAATTTAGGAACTCGACTCACTGCGCTTGGACTCGCGGTTATCTATCTGATATATTCATCCAGTCGAATCTTCCACTCCCCATCGATGCGGGACAGAGTGTAGTGGCCGATAACTCCGGAGGGCGGAAATGCGACGAACCCGGGGGTCGATGCAGTTGGGATGCCGTTGGCACAGATGCAGATGCCTTTGAACTGATATGGATGTGTTCGCAGGAACTCTGATGTGAATTCGATCGAGTCTCTGGACAGCAGCAGCGTGTTGCCGATTGGAAGCTTTTCCTGTGATGTGCCTCGGTCAAACGATGCGACGTACGAATTCAGGTCCTGAATCACAACACCAAATCTCGCTGAATCGACCGGGAAGATGCCCAACGTCGACTGAGAGATATAGCCGGCATTCTTGAATGGCCTCATCGTTGCCCCAAGGGTCATGGTCTGCTCCGACTCGGTGCGTTCGACAACGTGGCTTCGACTTCCGTGCTTCGTTTGGGTTGACTCGGTTTTTGAATCGTACGTTGAATATGTACGTTCAGTGACTTGGATGTCTTGACCTATAGGTCCGGTGGGGAAAACAGCACAGTCGCCACCGTCGATGATAACGAATGGGTGTTTCTTTGAAGCGAACGCCTTAACGACCGGTTGGAGAAGCCGTTCCACGCCAGTCTGCGGAGACTGAATCCACTCCACTCCCTTCACTGGCCTTTCGTTACCTGCCACCAGGAACAGATCGACTGCGCAGCTCGGGGAACTTGATTGAACTGCCGATGCGAGGCATAAAGAAAGTACTAGCGTTTCGATCACAGTAACCCGATTATACGACAGGTCCTTTGCCGCCAGGCAGTCGCTTAACACAGTCACAGCCGATAGCAGGATTACGTCTGATTCAGGGTTCGAACCACTGCTATTTGTTAGAATGGCGTCTGGTGAACAACCTCACAAAAGAAAAGTCACGGCTTGGTCGCTTTCTGGATCAACTTGAATTGCACTATGGAATACCAAAGCTGCATCGATTCGACAATCCGTTTGAAATGATCCTCTGGGAGATCGTTGCCTACCTCGCGGACGATGCTCAAAGGACTACGGCCTTTGAAGCGTTACGGACACGTGTTGGCCTAACTCCCGATGATATCTTGAAGGCATCCAGTTCCGACCTTTGCACAATAACCTTGATTGGCGGACGAATCGCTCCCGAACTGCGGGCGACAAGGCTTCAAGAGGCATCGGAACTAGTTGTCAAGCTGTTCGACGGGGATTCGTTGTCCGTTTTGAAGTGGCAGGCGAAAGAAGCAAGAAAGGCTCTCATGCAGTTTCCGATGACTGGCGAGCCAGGCGCCGAGAAGATCCTGATGTACTTCGGAGTGCTTCCTGTTTTGGCGCTCGATTCAAATGGTCTCCGTGTGCTGACTCGTCTGGGATTTGGAGAGGAAGATAAAAACTACTCAAAGATGTATCGCTCTGTTAGAGAGGCAGCGTCCGCCGAACTGCCCGCCAATTGCGAATTACTTACCAAAGCTCACTTACTCTTGCGCCATCACGGGCAGGTTACGTGCAGGCGTGCAGTTCCGGCTTGCCCACTTTGTCCATTGAATCAGAGTTGCCCTTCTTCACTTGTTTGAATCGTGGCGAGTTTATCAAGGCGGATCATTCTCTGTCGCATCTCGACCAGTTCATCGTCGCCGAGGGTGCTTTCAGATCCGGCGAGGATTCGACGACCCATGAGCGCCAGCATTCCCCGCGTTTCAGTGTCGTCAACAGTGACCGAAACATCGGTCAGGGCCCGTAACATCCGCAGGCTGACGGCAGCGTCCCCCTTGGAATATGACCGGATCTGATCGAATGCCGAGTGGACCAGACGGTCGAGACCAAGCAACGGGACGTAGAGCCGGAGTTTCCCGGGAGGATTATAGAATCGCGTTGGTGACTCCTCGCGGCTTCCAACCCGGATTAAGATGCGGCTGAGGTGATCGATGCAACTGATCGCCGTGCTTGGGTCGTTGACGGCAGGAGAAATCGCACGAAGAGCAATATCGACGATCTGGAGAATTCCGAACTCGATATCCTGCTGTAGCGTTCGAGTTGGACCGATGTCGAACTGCCCAACGAGCTCTTCGGCAAGCGCTGGAGTGAGCTTATCCGGGTTCGTTACGTGAAGTAGCTGAACCCCAGCCGGTACAAAATGTCCGACTCTTCTCGTGACGACGATCGTGACCTTGTGGGAAACCGCTGCCCTCATCAATCGGTCGATGTCGATATGCCTAATGTAACCGGAGACCGGACTTAGCACCGGTGCGCCAGTTTCGGTGGGCAGTCCCTCCTCGGTCAAAACGTGTCGGTGCCCGCGACGTGGGATCGGCATCATCTCGTCGATGACCGATTCCGTCTCCGTCGCGATCCTGTCGACAATGTAGTTGACGCTGATCGATTGCGAAATGTGATGGATAAAGAAGAGCAGCCAAGCGACGCAGACAAGGGCAAGAAGCATCGCGCCGGAGATCGTCGCGACAGGGGCAAATGGGGCAGGTAAGGACCGTGCGGCAGGGAGCGCGGATAGGCAGTAGGAGAACGTTCCCAAGAAGACGCCGAGGGTCCATTGGGTCACGCGGTCCTTTGTGAAACTGACAATGATGCGGGGAGAAAACTGCATCGACGCCAGGGTCAGCGACATCAGGAGGATTGCGAAAACGATCGAAACGACCGTCATCACGCTTCCCGCTATCGTGCTTAGGATCGTCTGGGCAACTTGGTGATCGAGATGAGAAGGAAAAAGCGCGTGAGGAACCAGGTTGCTGATCTGAGGAAACGTCTCTTCCAGTTCGGAGAGGACGGCGCCGGTGCATCCCAGAATGATCGCGATAATGAGGGGCCTGACAAGGAACCCTCCGCGAAGGTTATAGACGACCTTTTCAAGATAGACCGGTTGGTGCCTTTTCATGGGATTGCAGGCTTCCAGCTTCGGGGAATTGCCTATTCTCAACCTATTATGCCGATTTGCCGAAGTTAAACGATTAACCACGGACTCGCGAGATGGAGACAGGATCCAGATTGACGAGCCTCAGAGTTTTGCCCTAAATTGAACAGCCTTACGCAGGCAGATTCTATGGACAAAAGGAATCGAGTGCGACAAAATAGGCACACCCTCAAGGAAGCGGGACTGAATTTCGGATTGGTCTGACAAAATGCTCTTCAAACGGGTCCTCTTTCTGGCGGCGCTACTCGGCGTTGCGACTCTCTCCTTTGGGCAAGCCCCTGCCGCGCCTGCCACAAACCCAATCGATAAGGCAGATACGGTTTGGGTGCTGCTTTCATCCGTCTTGGTCTTGCTGATGACGCCGGCCCTGGCTCTGTTCTACGGCGGGATGGTTCGCCGCAAGAACGTTCTCAGCTCGATGATGCACAGCTTTATCTTGATGGGGATTGTGAGTGTGCTCTGGATGGTGATCGGCTACTCGCTCGCATTCGGTCACTCGACAAGCGGACTAATCGGCAGCTTCGAATACCTCCTTGGCAACGGGGTTTCGATGAAACAGCCTTACCCGTACACTTCGCCGATCGGGACGATTCCAGCGGGAGCTTTCTTCCTGTTTCAGATGATGTTTGCGATCATCACGCCTGCCCTCATTTCGGGGGCGATCGCCGAACGGATGAAGTTCAGCGGATACGTCGTTTTCACGACTCTCTGGGCCGTACTCGTTTATGCGCCGGTCGCCTGTTGGGTTTGGAACTCCGACGGCTGGTTGTTTAAGCGCGGGGCGTTGGATTTTGCGGGAGGTACGGTCGTGCACTTGGCAAGCGGCGTTGCCGCGCTTGTCGCCTGCATCATGCTTGGCAAGCGAAAGGCTGTCGAGCATCGAGAGGCGATTATGCCGAACAACATTACGACGACGTTGCTTGGCGCCGGCCTCCTTTGGGTCGGCTGGATCGGGTTCAACGCAGGGTCCGCGTTGGCAGCAAACGACTTGGCTTTGAGCGCATTCGCGGCGACTCAGCTTGCTGCGGCGGCAGGAATGCTTGGATGGTTGATCGTCGAGCAGATCCGGTTTAAGAAGCCAACCGCACTTGGTGGCGCATCGGGTCTCGTTGCCGGCCTCGTTGGAATTACACCGGCGGCAGGCTACGTAACGATGGGCTCGGCGGTGTTGCTCGGCTTGGTCGTGGGCGTCGTTTGCTCGTTGGCGGTGTCGCTCAAGCATAAGTTCAATTTCGACGACTCGCTCGATGTGGTTGGCGTTCACGGGGTGGGAGGCCTGATCGGTGCGATCTTGACCGGAGTTCTCGCGACCGGCGCCATAAACTCTGCAGTCGACGATTCGCTAAAGACAAACGGCGGCAGGTTGGGCCTGATCCTGACTCAGGTGATCGCTGTCGTTTCGGTCGCCGCGTTTTCGGCGATCGGCACTGCGATTCTCATCAAGCTCACTCAAGCGATCGTCGGCGTCCGCGTAACTTCGGAAGAGGAGTCGCTAGGACTGGACCTTGCACTTCACGGAGAAGCTGGCTACAACCTGTAAGGATAAACAATGGTTAAGATCGAAGCGATCATTCGGCAGAACAAACTTGAGGACGTCCAAGACGCCCTTAACGAACTGCATGTCTCGGGCATGACGGTGTTAGAAGTACGTGGCATGGGGCGTCAGAAAGGGGTTACCCATACCTACCGAGGCAGTCAATACACCTTGTCTCTGACCCCAAAACTCATGCTCATCCTGGTCGTGCTCGAACACGAAGTCGATGCGATCGTCAGCGCGATCCAATCGGCAGCGAATACGGGCGAGGTCGGCGACGGGAAGATCTTCGTTTCGAAGATCGATCAGGCCGTTCGAATTCGAACGGACGAGCGCGGGGAAGTGGTGCTTCAATAGGCGATGGGACGGGTCCAAGTAATCACCCAACAGGGGATCGTCTCAGTCGAGTGCGATGAGCGACTTCGGCCAGTGGCCGAGAAGATGCTTGCCGAGGTAGCCGACTTCGACCGCAGAGGGGGCAAGTTCCGCGACGGATACACCTTCTTGATGGGCTGGAGCCCCTACCGGGTAAAGGGCGGACCCCGCGAATGGCACATTGAGGAACCGGATTTCGCGAGCGATCCGTATGCACGGTCTCGCTCGGATTGCACGTTTACACTCTCCTTGCTGGCTCAGCAGTTTGCCGTCGGCGAAAGAATTGGATTGAAGCCGTCTCAGATGGAGCAGGTCTCATGCTTTGACGTCGTCCTTCATCCGAACTGCTTGAGGGACCGCCGAATCAGGGCGACTCGCATCGAGCCGCGCGGAGAGAAATTCAGCGGATGGGAGTTGAGTTCGCTCGATCGCGTGACCTCCAGTGAGGACGACATGGTGACCGACGTCGCATCCTTGACCAAGATCCGACCATCGCTGTTAAGGGTGATCTTGCTGCCCGTCGGATATGTCGTCGACCTAGATGGGAACGACATCAAATCCGTAAAGGATCCCCAGAATCGGATCGTCTATCAGTCGTAGTGCTGCAACTTTTATCCGGTTGCGTCCTATAATCGGGAATGGCATCGTTGCCGGTCAGTTCATCGATTCAAGAACTCGAGGAGTTCCTCCAAAGCGGCATCGATCCAGTCACATTCCCTTCGGTGGCCTACGGCATTTCGAAAGGCGAAAAAACCGTCGTTCTTGGTTCGGCGGGATATGCCGATGCCGACAAGGAGACTCTGGCGACGACGCGTACGCCCTATTCTCTAGCGTCGGTCACAAAACCGATGACAACCACGGCTTTGGCGATCTTGGTCGATCGTGGCCTAGTCGATCTCGATGCGCCGGTCAACGAGTATCTCGGTGAGCAGAAACTTCAAGCAAGAGTCGGGAGTGCCGAAAACGCAACCGTTCGCACGGTCGCGAATCACACTTCCGGGCTTCCGCTCCATTATCAGTTCTTCTATCAAGATGAGCCGTATCGGCCGCCGACGATGGATGAGACGATCGCCAAATACGGCAAGCTGTACAACCCGCCCGGTGAGCATTACCAGTATTCCAATATCGGCTATGGCGTTCTCGACTACGTTGTCGAACGGGTAAGCGGCAGGTCCTACGCACAGTTCATGGCGGAAGAAGTATTCCGCCCGCTCGGAATGGCACAGGCGTCGATAGGCGCACGCGGCGACCAAGCGATCTCGTATGGCGCCGACGGGGTGGGATACCCACCGTACGGATTCGATCATCCAGGTGCGTCAGCCGCATTCGCAAGCGTCGAGGATCTCCTGAAGTTCGGACAATCGCACTTGGGGTTCGGAACTCAGATCTTGAACTCTTCGACGCGGCGCGAGATGCAGCGCCCAACCGCGAGTTCGGGTGGCACAACAGGATACGGAGTTGGCTGGGCTTCCAATTCTGACTTCTTCGGTATTCGTACGGTGAGCCACTCCGGGGGGATGAGCGGTGTCAACACGGTTCTTACGCTTGTTCCCGAGCACGATCTCGCGATTGCCATTCTCGTGAACGGGCAAAGCCAACTTCCATTTCGAGGCGTCGAAAATGCACTTGCAGCCCTCATTCCCGCGTTTGCCGAACGGCTTGCGGCGGAGCGGCAAAAAGAACCTGTCGAACCGATTCGCGAAGAAGTGCCGACCGAATTGCTCCGACATTGGAGCGGTTGTATCGAGACGGATACGGGAGACTATCCGCTCGTACTCGAACTGCTTGGACCTTTTGAGGCGGTCGCACTATACGGCGGAAACCGGATAGCAGTCGAAGAAGTGGAGATGAAAGAAGGTCGACTTAAAGGGACGATCAATGGAATCGTCCCAACAGTCGATGCGGCCCGGCGGATGCACCAGATGCATCTGAACCTCAGTCTTCGCGGGGATGCCCTGTGTGGCCCAATTGCCGCCGTCAGCACATTTGAAGGGGAGGGAGGCGGTGAATACGGCAACCGGCGCGGAAATGCCGTTTGCTTCTGGACTTGCCTTCGATGATTCGCCGACTACTTGATGGCGGTGAACCGGATCGCTTGGAACTTGGCTAGGTCGCCAGGGCTATTGCTCAGGACGGTAGGACCTTGGATCACTTCACCGGTTCGTTTGATCCGACGAATGACCTTGAACCCAACCGTGGTCGTTTCGAGCTTTGAAATACCGATCGCCTTGAATGGGATCTGGAACTCGGCGATCCATTCGCCATGCATGACCTTTGTGACGCACCTCCAATCCTTGAGGTTGGTCTGCACGCTTTTTCCCGTGATATTCGTCGTGCCGTTCGACATCTCGCCGCTAGCTGTCGATTGGAAGTAAAGCGCTTCGGAGCCATCCTTCGTCATGTCGAAGCATATCGATGTCGAGTCGATATCTGCGCCCGATTTGGAGGGGGACGAAGCTGCGTTCAGTTCCTTGTCGAACATCCGAACCCCGACGAAGATATTTTCGGCGTTGTACATGATGTATGCCGAGGTCCTCTGAGAAGGGTGCTTGCCCGATTCGGGGTCAGAAGTTGAGAAACTTGTAAACACCGTCGCATCGCGCCAAACGGGGTTGGTCAGAGTCCCGGTCAGCTTAGGCTCGGAGCTTGCACGATAGATCGGAATGACGCGCTTGACTTGACCGGCGTCGGCCAACGAAAGGCAAAGAAGGAGCGGTACGATGGCTGACCAAGTGAGTTTCATAGGGATCGCGATTCCGGTCCATGGATTTTGGCACGTGTGTCTGGAATGGGATACGGATAAACAACCTTTGAAATCTCCGGTGTTCGTCAGAAGACAGGTATTAATGATCTGGTCACCCAATGATTAGCACATCTTTCCGAATCTTCGTGTTGACTTCGCTAGCCGTGGTCACCGTGCTTGCCGGTGGCAGAACTGCCGTCAGGAAACAAGGGGTAAAAGCCACCCCGATGCTAGTAATGCTCGACATGGGGCCTGGAGCCGAAAGCCACCTCAGGCCGAATTCGAATCAGGTCAGTTTTACTCGTAGCACGAAGCCGGGGGCGACCGGGATCGATGTGACGATCAAACCTGGGCGAGAAGACTATCCCGGCGTTCATATTAAGCCACCGCTGAACGCCTGGAATCTTTCACCTTTTGGCCATGTCGAGGCGCGAGTGACAAACACGGGGGCAAAGCCGATGCTGCTGGCATTGCGCGTCGACAATGACGGGGATTGGAAGGACAACCCGTGGAACACCGAGTCCGCTACCCTCGATCCGGGAGCCACCGAGACGATTTCGACGATGTTCGGATATTCGTATGGACATAAGCCGGGGTTCAAGCTTAAATCCCAGGCAGTCGTAAACGTACTGTTGTTCACAGGGAAGTCCGATCAGCCGCAGTCGTTCCGTATCGAGTCGTTGGTTGCGTCCGGTGTCGCCGGAGAGAAACCACCGGTTGCTCCCGACGACGTTCGAATAAAGCCGGTCGGGGGCGTCATATTTGGCTATAACGCAACCCTGGATCTTGCCACTCAGGTCCAGACCCAAGGGGTTCAGCCGTTGCTCGTAGGAACCGACAAACAACCTTCGGTTCGCTTGGCGTTTCCGAT
>Ga0364866_10855_pt1 | contig 14306 bp, 9 predicted proteins | sample ExccelAu500001D3_3_FD_206913 | JGI IMG/M metagenome (GOLD analysis project Ga0364866, IMG submission 206913) | Enriched cells from Trout Bog Lake Hypolimnion, Wisconsin, USA - BchlTB.Aug13.5000.01.D3 | ecosystem: Environmental > Aquatic > Freshwater > Lake > Hypolimnion/Profundal zone | place: USA... | reverse complement strand
CGCCAAGTTTTTCGTAGATCCGCATCGTTTCGTGTCTAACAGTTGAGATAGAAAAGCCAAGTCCGCGTGCAATTACCGCGTTAGTCTGGCCCTCGGTCATCCTGCGCAAGATTTCCAATTGACGCTTGGTCAACGGAAGATGATTATTGGTCGTTTCGTAATTGACAACAGTGTTGTTTGTAAAGCTAATTCTTGGCCCGCTAAAGAAGTAGAGTGAGATCAACTTGGTGATTTCGTAGAGTGCTTTATCTAGCGCTTCGAACTGCACCGCATCCAATGGCGTGCTGGTTTGAAGCAAGAGACAGCCAACATAGGTATTGCGAACTCGCAGTTTGATCCCAAAAGTCGAATGATCTACGTCGGTACCTAAGTGGTCGTTGAGTGGTTTGGAGTTCACGAAGTTTAAAGGAACCCAAGCGATATCTTCCGGCATGCTGATTACATTTAACAGCGCCTGGCCGGCTACATATTGAGCGATGCATTGACTGCTATTGGGTTCTGTCTTAAGCGCGGTGATGCATACGCGGGTTAAGGAAAATTCACGTAAGAAGTCCAACGCGATAGCGCGGGCAACCTCTTCGGTTGATGGATCGCAAAGCAAGAAGTCCAATACTTTTTCGTATTGACTAGAGAATGAAAGAGGTGTGAACACCGAACTCCTTTGTGCGGATCAGTATTCGTACATAATAACTATGTATAACTTATTTTGACAGCTCTTCTTAACATTGAGGGGACTACCCCACATAAGAAATTTGAGTGGTTACCTTTGATTTGTTTTGCAACTCACTCCCATTTTGCTATCGGTTAAATTGCAATGTATCGATCAGACCTTATTTACACGATCTGGCTATTCCTAATTAATTCTGAGGGGCTACCTTCAATAGATAGAGACGAGAGAGCACGTGCTTCTCGTTTCATGGTCAATAAAAAGTTATTCGCACTCTGCGAATTAACTCCAGGTGGCCAGGTCGATGAAAAGAGATTCTTTGAGTCGACTTTCTTCGAAAGGAAAACAACAATGTCCCCAAATAAAACTTCCCCTTCGGCTTTTAGGGTTGATGGTGAGCGCAGTATCGGTTGGTGAAAAATGACCAAAAAGTAAATCGAACCCCGGCTCTTCTTGAAAAAGGAGGAGTCGGGGTTTTGTTTTGCGGTGTCGGGTCAGAGGTTTAGCCTTACTCAATGCCAGCCAAGCGCAGTGACGAAGAGGCTCGAGCCTTCTTCATCTCCAAAGGCCTCACTCCATTGGAGCCCTACCCTGGCCAAAGCAAACCGTGGAAATCAAAGTGCAAGAACTGTAAGCAGATTGTTTCTCCACACTTCTCCTCCATCAAGGCTGGTCGTAGATGCGGCGTCTGTTCTGGCAAGGTCGTTCTTCCAGAGCTCGCAATCAAGGTGATGCGCAAAGCAGATTTGGACCCACTTGTTCCCTACCCCGGCACCAAAACTGCGTGGAAATGTAAGTGTTTGAAGTGCGGCCACATCGTTCACACTTACTACTCCGATGTTCTGCACCAAGGCGCAAGATGTGGCTACTGCCAGAAGAAGTTTGTGGATCCCAAAGAGGCTGTTGCAGTAATGCGCGCTGCTGGATTTATCCCGCAAGTTCCCTACCCAGGGGCAACAACGAAATGGCGCTGCAAGTGCAAGGTCTGTAAGCGCGAGTCCTACCCTTCATACACCTGGGTCAAGTGGAGCAACACTGGTTGTAGGTACTGCAAGAAGTTGTTGGTAGCTCCTGCTGAGGCAGAAGCTGTGATGCGAAAACATAACTTGGAACCACTCGTTCCCTATCCCGGTGCAAAGACTGCATGGAAGTGCAGATGCACAAAGTGCGGACGAGTTGTATCTCCTCAATACAGTGCGATTGCCAGAGGCGGTCAAGGAAGTTGCAAATACTGTTCTAGAAAGGCAGTGGACCCAGTAACTGCAAAGAAGTTTATGATCTCAAAAGGTTTGATTCCGTTAGAGCCGTACTCTCGTTCGGACGGACCGTGGAAATGTAGATGTAGGAAGTGCAAGAACGTGGTCACTCCTAAATACATCGCAGTTTTTCGTGGGCAGGGTGGTTGTAAGTTCTGTGCCACAAGCGGCATCGATTACCAGGCACCTGCATTCATCTACTTGATGACTCATAAGAAGTACGGCGCACACAAGATTGGTATTGGAACAGATAAGACAGTTGATAATCGGATCAGAGCTCACGAACGAGCGGGCTGGGAGAGCTACCGATCTATTCCGGTCGATAGTGCAATAAAGGCCGAGGCGATTGAGTTTGCAGTGCTCAGTTGGATCAGGAATGACTGGGGGCTGCCGCCCTACCTCAGCAAGAAGGAGATGGCTCGGGGCGGCTACACGGAAACGATTGAAGCTGCGGAGATTGACTTGCAAACTATTTGGAAAAGAGTTTTATCCGAGCGCCGCAAGCATCCACAAAGGTATGGAAACTGAAACAACACCCACCCTTTTAAGGGCAAAGTTGACCGATTGATAGTACGTACACACCATCTTCCCTCAAGTATGCAGGGCCAGTTGCGGTAATAACAGCCATAAAATCCGGAGCTCCAGAGGACTCGGTATCAATAATTTGGTCTTTAAACTTCAACAGCCCTTCCGCAGCTTTATCCACCTGGCCAACACCAAGCTTCACTTCTACAGCACCCCATCTTCCATCTTTAAGCCGAACGATGGCATCCACTTCGTTGTTGTAGCTGTCTCGATACTGTCGTACCTCCCCACCTTTTGACTGCATGTAAATCCGCAAGTCCCTGATGACTAAATTCTCAAAAAGGAATCCGAGAAGTCGAATCTCCGGACCTAGCAGCACCGTTGGTGATAAACCCAATGCCGCGACGGCAAGTGCCGGGTCCACAAAATACCTGGTCACCGCCCCGTTGATCCTTGCGGCCGTTCTAATTCTTGGGGTCCACGGAGGCGAGTTTTCCGTCACCATCACCCTGTCAAGAGCAGTTAGGTAATCCCCGGTGACATCCACATCTAGTGGGGAGTTTTTAGACCCAGCGTCGTTTGCGATCGTTTGAATAGCTGCCTTGGTTCCAACATTTCTAGACAGCGACTCAAGTACTTTCATCACCTTATCTTTATGATATTTAACTCCGGAAACCCGCTGGACATCTAAGCTCGCGATATCTGACAAATAAGAAATCATTGCGCTTTGAGCGTCATTGGGTGAAAGTTTGTAGAAATCTGGCCACCCGCCAATGCAAACTCTCTCTGTTATTTCTTGGAGCGTCAGGGCCGGAGCGGGCACAGTAGCGAAGTTTTTTGCAAACAAATCAGATAAGGACACAGATCCAGCGCTATGACCGGATTCGAGAAGGCTCATTGGTCGCATTTTCATTCGCATAATGCGCCCGGCACCCGTGTCCCTTGTCTTGTCGTCGCTGGGCACCGAGGAGCCTGTCAGAATGAACTGACCAGGAACTTTTCGCCTTGTCAGTTCAACTTTCAGGTGAGACCAGATTTCAACCTCTAGTTGCCACTCGTCGATGAGGCGAGGGACTGCTCCATCAAATAGTAGTGTCGGGTCGGTCTGAGCCAGTGTTCTTGAGACTTTATCTACGTCGAGACGGACAACAGTCTGAGCTACCGCCAGAGCTGTTTCAGTTTTTCCTACGGCCTTGGGCCCCTCAATTAAAACAGCACCCATTACAGAAAGGCGTTGCCAGAGTTCCTCATCAACTACTCTCGCGTTGTATGCCATTTTTGTCCCTTCCTGTGAGTTCATCTTGCAGTATCGGACCCGTGATTTTCAGAGTATTTGACCCGTGATTTTCAGAGTATTTGACCCGTGATTTTCAGGATGATTATATGGCATTTTCAGAGTATTTGACCCGTGATTTTCAGAGTATTTGACCCGTGATTTTCAGAGTATTTGACCCGTGATTTTCAGAGTGGTTATATGGCATTTTCAGAGTATTTGACTCTGATGGATAGATTCACGCTCAAACTGCATGAAATCTTACTGCCGAGCAAACGGCCAAATCTCATTTGGAAGCTATTTCCTAAACTCTGTAAGGGTTCGGATTCACCCTCCCCGCTGGACGCGCTAGACGGGTATGCGTGATCACCCGCTGGATAGGAGCTCTGGACCGCTGGGCGGCATCGGCCCGAACCTGGTTTGTCCAAGCCTCCAACTCCGCAAAGGCCGGGTCGGTGTTGGAGTGAAGCAGGGCTTGGTCACAGAGGTCTAGGGCATCTTGGAAGCGGCCCATGGTGACCCATTCATCGGCAACGATAAGAGTGAGTCTTGGCTCAATCTTATGAAGCCCAAGCTCGATGACAGCATCTACGGCGATGCGGATGGGCTGTTGGGATTTCCACTCCTGAGCTCTCGCGATCGCAAGCCAAGCCGCGTAAGCCGCAAGCTCGGGGTACAACGGTGCCCAGTTTCGGATTCGTGAGGAGTGACGAAGGCGGAAGAGTTCTCGGAATCCTGCTTGGTCGAACTCCTTGCCTTCACCAAAGAGCGCGTTCTCTGCGAATAGTTGATGCAACCGATCCAGTGGGCAGATCTCACCACTGCGGCAAGAAGGACACATCTCAGGGAAATCCAATCCGCACTTTGGGTAGGTAATAACCTGCTTCCAATCTTCACGCCACTTACGAATGGCATTAGTTCCAGCAATCGGAGCGCCACCTTCGCGATCGCGTGGATCCAAAAGCTCACAGAGCGCGCCAAGAAGAGTGGCAGCCTGACCAGGAGCAGCAAGAGCGGGAAGAAGAGCGCGCAGCGGAGCAAGGAGAGCAGCGGCGTTCAACTCGCCAGCGACGATGGCATCATCAACCAACAGCGAGCAGCGAAGATTGGCGCACTCATTTGCTAACTCCACCCAAGCGGCTATCTCCTCCTCACTTGCTGCATGGTCTAGCTGCAACGCGTGCTTAGTAACGTGCTCTTTGGAGAGCTGAGGCTCAGTTGTTTTACGATCTCTGAAAAATGGAGCAGGTGCTGGGTCGTGAGTTGTCTTTGCGTTGTGCTTGCGGAGCAACTGACCGAGATCAGCGATTGATTGCGCTTGCGCAGCAAAAGCCAACAGTTCAATCAGCGCTTCGGCGGTTGCTAGGGCGTCACTCTTAGCGTTATGAGTGCTTTGATTGGTTACACCGGTTAGTTTGCATAGCTCAGATAAACCAATCATTGATCGCGATCCAACACCTGGGTAACCAACTGTTTTGGCCAACCTGCTGGTATCAATCACTTTCAAATCAGGAAGGTCAGCAAGACCAAAACCAAGATCCTCACCTTTCTCGTAGCGCTCATCTAACCGCGACAGTTCTGCGCGTAACGCGTGAACATCAGCGGAGGTATGGCAGACCAGCACCGCGTTTGTCTCACTTAGTTTGCCCATGATCTTTGGAACGTAGTAATCAAAGCGGCGCTTCTTCTTCATCATTTCATCAGTGAAGCCGTGGATCTTCGACGATTCTGCGCTGATTGGAACACCGGGATTCATCTCGCAGTAGAGGAGATCGCTGGCATCGATACGACCTTGTCTCACCGGAACTATGGCCAGAGAGATAATCGAGTTTGTCTTAGAACCGTCCCTGGTGGCGGTGTACTCGGTATCAATCACATAGAAAGTGGTGGTGGTGAGAAGATCAAAGTTCCGCTCACCGGTTTCACTGAGCTTCGTTTTCATTTGGCAACCGGCTTGGGCTTGTTCTTACTTCCCTTGCGCCTGCCACTTCCAGTTCCGGGGAACTGAATAGAAGACTTCATTGGCTTAGGAACTTTGGGTTGGGCCGGTGCGATGCCTCTGGCCGCGCTGAGTTTTGTTAGCAGTGGGGTACTTAGAAGTGAGGAGTAAATCGGCGCGCTCACTCCAACGCCGAGCGGTTGATGATCAGTAATCGCTCGAGGAGCAGGAGCCCATCCACTTGCCGCCTCATTGGATTCGCGGATCAACTTTCCAAGCTTCTCCAAATCATTGAACGCCCCTTGTGAACGACAGACTGCGAGATCCAGCAGGAAGTTAGTTCGCGCCAGGTTGCGATACCGCGCCTTTCGATTTTCTAGGAACTGATCCAAGTCCTTGCGAATCTTTGACTCCACTGACGCATTTGAAGCGGGCAGGAATGGGTACTTGGTAAGAGTCTTTATGCTCTCCAACATTCGTGGTTCGTTACTTATGCGCTGGCCAATAATCTGCTTGGTCTTCCCATCAGTGGCAGCAACCGCAGCAATCAACTTATCCCAGCTCGCTGAAAGCTCCTTTGGGGTGAGTTTGACCAGATCATCTCTGGACATAAAACTCGCAGCCTCGTTGATCAACTTGTTGAGATAGACCTTCTTGCCCTTCTTAGTGGCACCGCCGGGTACCTTGGCGAGCACCTCGCGAATGTTTTTGTTGATGTGATACAGCGAGGGGATAAAGGTTGGTTTGCGATTTGTGTAGGTGCGAAGGTAGGCAGCGTTGATGGACGGACTGGCATCTGCGATTATGAAATCGGGAACAACTTCAAGCTCATTGAGAACGAGCGCCCAAGCCTCTTCGCTGTTGCGTGGATAGGCACGCACAAGTCTTAGCCTGGCATCGCTAGTTGGGTAGGAGAACGGATCTTTGGGCTCGTTCCATAGCAGCTCAACTACAACCAGCATTGCCCAAGCGTTGTTCTGGTTTCTTACTCGCTTTGATCCGCGCGAATTGATGAAGATTGGAACATCATCAAGCAGGTAAACAATCGGAGCGCGCAAGGTGGTCTCTGGGTTCTCGGCAAGGATTGCATCGTTCTTTGCACGCAGCTTCTTCTCTCGTTCAACGATGGCCCTACTAGTCTCCTTGAACAGGATTGGCGAGTACTGCTCAACAAGGTTCGCAGCAAGGTGCCAAGTGTTACGTCCTTGATCTCTTGAGAAGGAAGAAGAGGAAGAAGAATCCAAGGAAGAAGAAGCGGAAGGAGTTGATGCAGCAGCTGCGACTTCTGTTGCTGCGAGTGTTGCTGCTGATGCACCTGTTGCGGTGGTTGCTGCTGCACCTGTTGCGGTGGCTGAGCCGGCGCCGACGGCGGCGTGATGAGTACCGTGGTGATGCGATGTCACCGCTCGGTGTTGAGCTCGGAGCTCTATGCCTACCTCCGCGTAAGAGCGACCGAGTGAGAGGTTGTTGAGCGACTGCACAATCGAGGTGAGTGTCCAAGGAGTATGCCGGGAGGCGGTTAGGGCTCCCTTGTGAGGCGAGAGCAGTTCATCGCAACCTGCACACGATGACATGGGGGCAACGGCCTGGCGGGACAGTGCTGGGGAGAATCTATGCCTGGTGCCGCCAACTGGTTCGCAGTAATAGCTCTGTCGCTTGGCGGCGCCGGAGCCTTTGGTGCCGTTCCGAACAATCTTTGATTTTGGGTGCTCAGGGCAGATCGGTGGTTTGGTGGTCTCCACTCGGGATGGTCCTTGGGCAGTCAGAAGTCGGAAGTAGTGCGGTGGGTAGTTGGTGCTTCGGCAGTAGTAACGATCCCAGTTACCAGAAGCGCTGAGTGCTCTTCCCTTTGATAAGACTTTTGATCCTCTGTGTTTTGGATCGGGGCACTTTACGAGTTGTTCTTTGGTACGGCCATCAACGCTCGGCTCACCACTTGGCAGCGCCAGGAAGGCGTGATGGGTTCCGTCGGCATTCCGGCAGAGGTAGCGAAGTCGCAAACCTTTGGATGATTTCCTAAATCCGTAGTGAATGATGGAGTAGCTACTGGAATGGTGTTTCTTATTTGGACACAGAGGAAGCATCAACGTCGCTTCCGTAGTCATGATGAGCTGCCTCCTAGCAATCTCATCTCATATTAGTCACGCTTCCAGACAGTTTTTCAAGAGGTCTCCCACTCATTTACAAAGCAATGGCCCCCAACAATCTCCGAAGAGAAAGCCGAGGGCCACGTCATTTTCTACCAACCGATACTGCTCCTAAATCAACCCTAAAAGCCGAAGGGGTAAAACTTTAAAGCGAGTGGCGCTCATCGCCGCAACCGCGTTGGCGATCGGCGGTGTGTCTGCAGTTGCTGCTCATGCACTGACATCGCCAACGCTGGCCGGCAGCGCCACCAATTCAACTGCAAGTTTAATAGTTGGTAATTACACCTCTGAAGTGATTGCAGCAGGTGGTGCCGACAAGTACTACACAATTTCCAACACTGGCGGAACCATCAACTATCCAGCCGCACCTTCAAATACAACTTTGACGGGTGGAGCTAATGAAGTTTGGTCAGCTGGAACTGGTGCAATTGGTACCGCAAACTTCGCTGGATCTGAAACTATGACCGTATCGGTCTATTCCGCAACAGCTGGTACTCAGGTAGTCACCCTCACCGGAAGCACATCGACGATAATTACTTTGACAATCACGTGGGGTGCACCTCCAGCCTTATCAGCAGCGAATAGTTTTGTCGTTGCCAATAATGCTGCGGATATCGCTTCCACTACGATCGGAACTACTGCTAATACCTTGAAGGTAACCGCCGCAAGTGCAGATTCGTCCATCATCGCTGTTGGAACAACAGCTGGAGTTCTTGCAGGAGGTGCGACTATTGGTCTTTATAACAACGCAACTCCACCTGTCTCGATCGCTACAGACACGATCTACGCATCTGTATCAGGCCCTGGATTAGTAACCATTTCTAAGGCCGTTTACTCTGGCGCACCTGCTGTAACCGGCACTGTGACAACGAGCGGAACGTCAACTCTAGGAAAGGCTGTTACAACTACCACAGCGGCTGCTTACGGCATCCTTAACATCTATTCAGATGGAACGGTTGGAACTTCTACGGTCACAATCTCTGATGCAACTGCTGGTGTAGTTCTTGGGACTGTCTCTATAGTCTTTTATGCCACAGTTATCTCGAAGCTTGTTGCCGTGACTAATACCAACATTCCTCTGACAATACCAACAGGTTTTGTACCTACAGCAACTGAAGGTATTAGGTCTAACGCAGTTGTCGCAGGACAAGCCGCTGTAACTGTTGTTGCTTCAGATGCAACTGGGAATGCGATTCCTAGCGCAGTAGGAATTACAGTCACATCTGGAACGCCAGCTGTCGCAACAGTCGGTGCTTTAACTTATGGCGCGGCAAACGCTTCATCGTTCGTTAATGTCACGCCCGTTTCAGAAGGTACGACTGTGCTTACCTTTGCTGATGCCGCAACTGGCAAAGTAGTTGCAACAACGACCGTCATGGTCGTTTCACCAGTCGTGGCCAAGGTCGTCGCTTCAACAGATGCCGCTACTTATGCACAAGGCACAAAGGTTCTTTACAGCCTGAATGCAACAGATGCTGCTGGGAATCCGGTCGCCGATGGCACTTACACCGGATTGTTTACCTCAGTTCCAACTTCAAATATTGGACTCCAAGGCGCGCTTCCTTCAACAGGTGCAGTGGTATTCAAGGGTGGAGTTTCAACTTCAACTCTTTATGCCCCTGTAGCTGGATCTAATGTGGTAATCGCAGGAGGAACGCTTTCTGCTCTTCCATTCGTCGCCACCGCCGCTGCTGGAACCACAACAAATAGCGCACTGTTCAGTGTCAATGCAGGGACAGTTGTTACTGGTCCTGGAACTATTCAGGCCGCTATTGATGCCGCTGTCGCTGCCACTACAGCCGCAACCGCTGCTGGCGTCCAGGCAACTGCTGCCGTAACTGCCGCAAACGCAGCTGGCGTTCAAGCAGCTGCTGCAGTCGCCGGAGTTGCAGTCGTTAACACTCGATTGACAGCCCTGCTTTCGAAGGTCGCTGCCTTGATCAAGCTCATGGCTCGCCTTATCAAGAAGGCACATGCATAGCCGCTAGTGCCATAGGTCAGCCTGACTGACTCATAAGCCCGGTTTTCTGAGGGGGGAACCGGGCTTTTGGCTGTCGAAACCATAATTACTATCAAAAGGTATAAATCACCCTAAATCAACCAATTTAAAGAAAATCTTGAGGAATTTTCAAGAAAATGGCTACATCGGGGCAACATTTGGCGTACTTGCGTGTCTTTACTAGTAGAAGGTACTTTTCTTAACGAGGCCAGGACGCTGACCCCGGGAGTACCGGCAAACGGAGTAATCAAAATGGCATTTCGCACAAATGCGAAGATCACGGAAGCGGCGCCTTCACAAGCCGTATCCGACTGGTCAGTTGCCGACCTCTCCGCGCTTTATGCAGAACAACGCTCATCTTTGACCTCTCAGGCCCGCCGGATCCTCCGTTCCGATGCCGATGCCGCAGAAATCGTCCAAGAAGCCTTCCTAAAATTCATTATGGCTGCTCCAGAGCTAGATAGCCGTGACCGTGCGCTCGCTTACCTACGCACCACCGTTAACAACCTCTGCCTCAACCAGATCCGCGCCACCGGCTCCCGCCCTAACTTGGTCGCTATCGATACCGATGCCACCCAAGAGCGCCTAGATGAGCTCGCCGTAGGCGCCCACGTCCCATTTGATGCCACTTTGGTCGCCGCAGAAGATGCCTCGATCATCCGTGAAGCCCTAAGCCGCCTTTCCGCAGATCAGCGCACCGCGCTGGTCATGTGGGAAATGGAAGGCCGCTCCACCGAAGAGATCGCCACCGCGATCGGCACCACCCCAGCGAACGTTCGCCACGTGGTTGCCCGCTCCCGTGCCTCTTTTGTCCGTATTTTGTCCGAGTGGATCGTTGACGAAGAGACCGGCGCAACCGCGCTTGATGCCTTGTCCTCCTCTTATAAGAAGGCAGCAGAGCTTGCAAAGAAGTCCTCCAAGGTCGCAATGTCCCTAGTCCTTCTTGTTGCAGCCTTCCTTGGTTTCAATACCTTTAATCACAAGGCAGCCCCACTGACCTCCCCATCGGCCTCAACCACCGTGGTCAGCCAGCCTGCACCTGCTACCAGCCCGTCGGCGACTGCCACCCCAGCGGCAAAACCAACGGTTTCTGCCACCGCTGAAGCACTTTCCAAGCTAGATAGCTTGACCCCAACCGTAGATACCAAGATCGCTGGCCTCGAGTACAGCGGACTTGATAACAGCGGTATCCCGACCGGTTTCACTGCCACTGACCTCACTGGCGACACCGGCGCAATCATCATTGGCAAGCCCGCTCCTGTGATTACCAGCAATGGAATCACCCTGACGGCGCCTGTCATGTCCTACGATCCAAAGGCCGTTAACGTCCTTATTAATCAGGTCATCACGGTCGATGGTTCTGGGACCACATACACACCTACCGCATCGGTTTCTATGCACGGTGGTTGGGTCGCCCTGAATGCCTCTGCGATCAGCACAGACATCTCACGCCTCCCAGACGGTAATTACCTCGTTTCGAGCACGATTATCACGGATTCCCCAGTCGACGCAGGTATACTTTTGCCTGTAAGTCAGGGAGTCGATGTTTCATCGATTCCCACTTCTATCTCTGTGCGTCTAGTGCTTAATCCCGGCAAGACTCAAATCCTTGCCGAGGCGATCAAGGTCGCCGCGAATGGGGTCACAAAATGACCAGATTCGCCCAACAAGTTTCCCGCGCAATCCGGATATTGCGAGGGAATAGAGATGAGTCAGCACGTGCGTCTCATCTCGTGGTCAAAAAAGACCTTCTCATGACCTATGAGAGGGCATTTTTAGGCCAAGCCGAGCGGGAGAAATGCTCCCAATCGACTTTTCTGAAAGGAAAATAATGTCTACAAAGACAGCTTTTAAGCGCGTTGCGCTTGTTGCAGCTGCTGCGTTGGCGATCGGCGGAGTTTCCGCTGTAACTGCCAATGCTGCCCTGACTTCAGGTGGTACAAACGTAGTTACATGGACGGCACCTGGTTCCATTGGAACAAGTTCAGCAGCCACCGTTGGAGCAGTTGTAGGTACTCCAATCACCTTGACTATGACCCAGACAATTGCTGGTGCAGTTGCCGCTGACTCTACGACTCTAATTCCACTACTTGGTGGATCACACACTGGCTCAACAGTCACCGTTGCCGGAGCAACCACTGCAAATGGCGCATCAACTGGCGTCTCATCACAGGTAGTTACTGCTGGTTCCGTTGCTTCGACACTATCAGCTGCAGCAGCCACAATCATTACTACTTATACCTTCACTCCTGACGTGGCTGGAATTTACAGCTTCACAGATGCAACAGCTGCAAACCAGGTCACAACTGCTGGTGCAATTACCGTTACTGCGACTCAGAACACCACTCCACTGGTCACTGGATCAAGTTCGAGCTCAAGTGCTTCACTGGTTACAGGTAACTACACAGCAGAAAATATCCAAGCTGGTTCCGGAGATAATATCTACACAATTACTTCAACAGGTGTTGGTGGAGTTAACTACCCGGCTGCTGCCCCCGCTACTGGTTCTTCAACAAATCCAGCTCTCTCCTCAACGGGTAGTTCGGAGATCTGGTCAAACGGTAGTGCAACATCTGCCGCTGCAACTGGAACGGGCATCAACTTCGCTGGAACTGAAGTTCTAGGTGTTTCTGTTTATTCGTCAGTTGCTGGAACACAGACAGTCACCATCAAGGGTAACGTTTCCGCTGCAATCACTTTGACAATCACATGGGGCGCTGCGCCATCTTTGTCAGCAGCATATTCAACTGCCTACATTTACAAGAGCGCGGCTTCACAAGCAGCTGCTGCTGCTGCAGATGACTCAGTTACAACCGACAAGGCAACAGTAAATGCTGCCGATATCGTTGTTACATTGAATAACGGATCAGCTACTGGTTATAACGGTACAACCGTTACGGCCACCGTTTCAGGTTCAGGCCTCGTAACCGCCAACACGACATCGACCTTCGCTACAGTAGCGTCAACGGCTAAGGTCTCTTCTACGGGTGTACTTACGGGCGCACACTTTGCTTATATTCACGTAAGTGGAGATAACACAGCTGGAACAGGCACAATCACTATATCTGTTTACGACCCAACAACTGGTCTTACGACTACTCTTGCAACCAAAACTGTTACCTTCACAGGTTCAGTTGCTGGTCTCAAGGCACAACAGAATCAGTTCGTACTCAAGGCCGGAGGGTCTACGTATACAGGTGTTGCATCAGCTTCTGACGCAACTACAGTTGCAACAACTCCTGCACTGACAGTATTTGCAACTGATGCAAACGGAAACAAGTCAAACGCTTCAGCTAGCGTCAAAATTGTTTCTTCTGACTCAACAGTTCTTACAGCTGGTCCATGCCAACTTGCGAATTCTGCTGATTCTGTAGTCGGCGAATACAACTGTGTTGTTAATGGAACAGCTCTTGCTGCTTCAGGCAAGACAGCAACGATCACCGCTGAAGCATCAACAGATGGTGGAACAACATTCACCATCATGTCTGCTCCAATCACCTTCACAATTGGTGGATCAATCGCAGTAGTTTCAATCGCAACAGATGCAGCAACATATGTTGCTGGTTCTCCATTGCAGATTATTGCAACTGCTAAGGATTCTGCTGGCAACCTTGCCTATGATCAGGATTCAGCATTGTTCTCATCAACACCGTTGGTATCTTCAACAGTTCTTGGTGGACTAACACTTCCATCAAACGCCGTTGTCGAGGTTGTTAACGGAACACACACATTCAAGGGCTTCTATGCACCAGTAACATCTGGTTCAGGTACCTTGACAATCTCTGGTACAGATTCAACATCTGCTGCCAATGCTGTTTCAGCCACTGCTGCTCTGACTGATCCTTCATCAGATGCATCAAACGCTGCAACAGATGCTGCTAATGAGGCAACCGATGCTGCTAACGCTGCAACAGATGCTGCTAACGCAGCAGCTGATTCAGCTGATGCTGCAACACAGGCTGCACAAGATGCAGGCGACAAGGCTGATGCTGCTCTTGCAGCTGTCACAGCATTGTCACAACAAGTTACAACAGTACTTGCTAAGGTTGCTGCACTTTCAGCACTCCTAGTTCGTATCATCAAGAAGGTAAAGGCATAACAGCCCCCTCGATGAGTCAGTCTTAACCGACTGACAGACAGAAGCCCGGTTCCACTTACCTGGAACCGGGCTTCTGCATTTTCTTTTTGTTATGCGCTCATTTTCATCTGATTGATGAAGTCAGTGATCTTCGAACCGGATTCCATGATCTCTGAGTCACGCACTTGGGTATAAATCTTTAAAGTAATCATGGGGTTGCTATGGCCCATCAGTTTTGCCGCCGTAGTTACATGCACACCAGACTCTTTGAGGTTGTACGCATAGGTCTTACGCAGGGAGTGGACCGTGACGTTATGGGGACGCAGGACCTTGGCGATGTATTTCTGGCAGACTGGGAACTCTTTTGAACTCGGATATCAAAGGGACCTTACGGACCCCTGACGGTGTCTTGGTGGCGCCAT
>Ga0364866_10656_pt2 | contig 14335 bp, 12 predicted proteins | sample ExccelAu500001D3_3_FD_206913 | JGI IMG/M metagenome (GOLD analysis project Ga0364866, IMG submission 206913) | Enriched cells from Trout Bog Lake Hypolimnion, Wisconsin, USA - BchlTB.Aug13.5000.01.D3 | ecosystem: Environmental > Aquatic > Freshwater > Lake > Hypolimnion/Profundal zone | place... | reverse complement strand
TTTTATTGATTCGCCTGGCTGTGTTTTCGGTTGGCTTTATTATGGCGATAACACTTTCCGGTATTCCCTTATCCGAAGTTACCATTGTTATTGGCGCATTGGGTGTTGGTATTGGTTTTGGTTTGCAAAACATTGTAAACAACCTGGTATCGGGGGTAATACTAGCTTTTGAAAAACCAGTTGAAGTAGGCGACATTATTGAAGTTGGCAACCGTTCGGGTACCATAAAGGAAATTGGTATCCGTGCCAGTAAAATAGAAACCGGCGATGGCTCGGAGCTTATTGTACCCAATGGCGACTTGATATCGCAACACGTCATCAATTGGACATTAACCAATAAAAACCGCAGGGTGGAACTTATTGTTGGGGTGGCTTACGGATCGGATGTGGCTAAAGTTGATGGTATACTCAGAAAAATAATTGGGTGGAGGACCGACATTATGCCAAAACCACAACCACAGGTATTTTTGCATAATTTCAGCGATAGTTCTGTCGATTTCAGATTGCTTTTCTGGGCCGCAGATATTGGCAAATGGGTCTCATTAAAAAGTAGTGTAATGATTGAGATATACACGGAATTTGCCAAAGAAGGCATAGAAATTCCGCATCCAAAACGAGACATTCAAGTATTTTTTCCAGAGGGGACAAGTTCCGAAGTGAAAAATCAGGATGTTTTAAAAGAGATTTTTATCCAGGAAGGAAAATCAAAAGAAAATCCACCTAAATAAAATTTTTCTGATCAAGCTCGGTAAAATGCTTTTTCTTTTTGATAAAGAAATCCCATACGATGCTCCCTTTGTACATTCCGGTGAGGTGTGAGTGGGCGGTGGGTAGTAGGCGGTTGGCATCAATTGCTTCCGAATTCCGACCTCCGCTTTCAGACTTCGGACTTCGGACTTTTGGACTTCCTGGCTTTCTAAAAAGGTTTAAAAAAAAGTATTGATGGGCACGGCTTACTGCCCAGGCGTCTTTGCGTTTGCCTTCGTTTAAAAAGCGGAGTACAGCCGCGAGGTCCATCCATATCCTGAAAAAAATGATGAATACAGCCCGCCAAAAAGGAAGGTTGTTTTTAAGTAGTAGAAGATTGTTGCGGAAATTAAGGTAAGTTTTGAATGGGTTTTCGGAGTTTAGCGTACCACCTCCTAAATGAAACACCTCCGATTCAGCACAGTACATCACTTTATAACCAATATTTTTTAAGCGCCAGCATAAGTCGATCTCTTCCATGTGGGCAAAAAAGCTTTCGTCGAAGCCACCGGCTTCATCCCAGCAGTGTTTTTTTATAAACATGGCTGCTCCTGATGCCCAAAATACCTCGCCTGTTTGCTCATACTGGCCATTATCTTGTTCCATCTCGTAAAACATTCGTCCCCGACAAAACGGGTATCCAAACGAATCGATAAAGCCCCCGGCGGCACCAGCGTGTTCGAAAAAGTTTTTTTCAGTATATGATTTTATTTTGGGAGCGGCCACGGCAATCAAAGAATCACTTTCCATTAAGTTTATAACCGGCTCAATCCAACCCGGAAACACCTCAACATCAGAGTTCAAAAGAATGAAATAATCGGCTTCAACCCCGGCAAGCACCCTATTATACCCGCCGGTAAAGCCATAATTCTCATTATTTTGAATTATTTTAATAGATGGGTATTCGTTTTTAATAAAATCAACCGATCCATCGGTGGAGGCATTATCGCCGATAACAATTTCCAGATTTGGGCATGTCGATGACATTACAGAAGGCAGAAACTCGCGTAAGTGGCTGATCCCATTCCAATTTAAAATTACTACAGCTACTTTAGGTATTTTGTTCATTTATTCAATAGTTCATTGATTCATTAGTTAAAATTTTCACTCTGCTTAAATATTTGAGTTCATCGTATAATACCAATGAACTAATAAACAAGTGAACTAATGAACGTCTAAGGGTTTAACTTTCCATCTCCGGTGCGACCATAACCAATATTCGGGTTTCTCTCTGATGACCGATTCGAGGTATTTCACGTGTCCTTCGGTAATTTCAAAAGGTTTGGTGTGTTTGGGGTCTTCGAACAAAGGCACGATGGTGCTTTTATAGTATCCTCTTTTTACCACTTCTATTTTATAAAATACCACTACAGCATCGCCTATTTGACCTAATTTTTCAATCCCCAAAAATACAGCAGTCGGTTGATTCAAAAAAGTGGTAAAAAAATTAGCCTCGTGCCTTACCGGTGTTTGATCTGAAGCGAATACGCTAAACGATAAATCATTTTTACATTCCACCATTTTACGCAACGCTAATTTCATGGAGATCATGGTCGTGCCAAAACGGGACCGTACTTTGTTAAAAAAATCATCGAATATTTTATTAGATAAGGGCTTATAAATGATTAACCTTTTTTCTTTGGTTAATAACCCAAACCGTAAGGCTGCCATTTCCCAGTTACCATAATGCGCTGTTGCCGCCAAAATACTTTTTCCCTGGTTAAAATAATGATCCACCATTTCGGGATTAACTGTAAACATGCGTCGTTTTGCCTCTTCTTCCGATATACTGATCAATTTTATGGTTTCCACTATTAGGTCGGCCAAATATTTATAGTACCTTTTCTCAATTTGTTTACGTTCTGTATCGGATTTTTCCGGAAAAGCATTTCGCAGGTTTTCCTCTACTACCTTGCGGCGATAACCCGTTACATAATAAAGTGTAAACGATAAAACGTCGGAAATCAGGTATAAAAACCAAAAAGGCAATAAGGACACCAGGTACAAAAAGAAAGTACCTAATCTTGAAAGCCATCTTTTTATCATTATTTTCGCCAGGTTTTTGCTACAAACATAAAATATATGATTGATATAGGCGCAGTTTTACCAATGTTTTATCTTCCACCAGTTGAATATTTTATACGGTTAAATACGTATAAACCTGATATACTGATAGAAAGAGAAGAACATTTCCCAAAACAAACTTATCGTAACCGTGCCAATATTTATTCCCCGGAAGGGATTTTAACCCTCGTGGTACCTGTTGTTAAGGGTTCCAAAACACATACCAAGGTAAAAGACGTGAAAATTAGCTACGACTTTGAATGGCAGCGCTTACATTGGCTAAGCTTACAGGCCTGTTATCGTCGTTCGGCTTATTTTGAATATTACGAAGACGATTTTTCGGTATTTTATCAAAATAAATATCCTTTTCTGTTCGATTACAATGAACAACTGCTACAATTTTTATTAAAAGCCTTAAAAATAAAAACACCATTAAATTATACAGAAAGTTTCGAGTTTGAATATCCCAACCTTGCAGATTTCCGAAATTCAATCCATCCTAAAAAAGAAATAGATTTTGAGCAAAAGCCCTATTTTCAGGTCTTTGACGAGCGTAAAGGGTTTATCAAAAATTTAAGCATTATCGATTTACTTTTTAACCAGGGGCCTCAGGCGGTTAATTATTTGTGGGGATAAGTTATATGGACAAGTATTCGAAACTCAAATGGGCAAAATTTACTCTTTTTTTGGCCGCTATTTACAATATCTTTTGGGGTTGCGTAATTTCCATTTATCCCCGGATAATTTTATTCGATAATATATCTTCCGATTACACATTTGTGATTCTAAAATGTATCGGGATGTTGGTGGGCGTTTACGGGATTGCCTACTATTTTGCTTCTACCAACCCCGAAAAATATTGGGCCTTGATTCTTGTCGGTTTCGTTGGAAAAGTTTTGGGGCCAATTGGCGCGGTTTACTATGTTGTTAGCGGCAAGTTAGATACCAGCTTTTTATTGGTAAATGTGTTTAACGATTTGATTTGGTTATTTCCGTTTGGATGGGTTTTATACCAGGTTTTAAAGGGGAACCTATCCCCTATTAAAACAGAAGATGAAAGAACTTTATATCAAAAGTTTCTCGGCGAAGAGTTTGAAAATTTATCGCCGAATTTGAAAAAATTCCATGGCGCGAAAGAAACCATAGGCGTTTTGGGCGAATTTAAAGTTACAAGGGGTACAAATATTATCACAAATACCCTCGCCGATATTGCTGATTTACCTGAAAATGCCAACTCAATTGAAGCTGAATTAACAGTTGCTCAATTGCATGGTATTGAAATATGGAACAGGCGGCTGGGCGATAAAAAGGTATTATCTAAACAATGGTTGGAGGGTGAATTTTTAGTAGAACGGTTTAAGATTGTAAGAATTTATTTAACTGCCGACGTAAACGATGGAGATTTGATTATTTACGATGTTGCCTCAACTATACTATTTATACCCATGCCCCCATTTTTAACCCCAACCGTAAGGGCAACCGGAAAAGATGTTGATGACGGAGTAGCTATAGAAGTTGAAATTGGATTTAAACCCTTTGGGCGTATTATAAATTATAAAGGTGTGGTACGGTAGCCAACAAAATCTTATTTGCGGTTATGCAATTAAATGAAACAATAGAAATTCATTATAATAAGGCAGTATTAGGCTTGTTCTTTTGCTTTGCTGTCCTTTTTTTTATTGGCGGATTTGTCCTATTTACGATTCCACCAGAATACGAAAAATGGAGTTTATCATTTCATTTTGTATCGAAATTTAGTTTAATGGGTGTAGGATGCATACTATTAGGGTTATTTGGTGGTAATTTTCTTTTAGAAAAATTGCGTGATAAGAGTCCGGCTTTGGTAATTGATAACGAGGAATTTACCATTAATAAAGACGAACCGATAGTTGTTACCTGGGGAAAAATTGACCGGATTGAGACACAGATTTCTACATATCGATCAGAAGATTCTGAGTATAAAGAAAAGCTCTTAGTTCCGGTTCTGAAAAACCCAGAAGAATATCTCAGTAGCACTGCCAATAAATTTTTAAGTTTCGCCGACAAATTTGGGTTAGACGCAAAAGTAGGGCCACCGATAACTATTTCAACCAAGGCATTAGAATGTTCCTTCGAAGAATTAAAACGCATCTTAGAAACAAAGTTACAAGATTATAAAAACCAACACCCAGTTAAAGGCGATTAAGTCTCCCCCATTGGCTGTATCCGCACAGCCGACATGCAACCGTTTGTGAGGACACAAACGGCAGGTACTATTGGGCGATAAAAAAGCAAATCATTCAAAATAAATTATTAGAGCTAACGTTTATACTTTAACAAACCATTCATCATGAAAATAATTGGTTGTTTATTGGTTTTAGTAATACTCTTTACGATGAGTTCGTGCATGGCACGCAAAGGGAACAACATGGTAGCTTATAAAGGCATCAATGAAAGAAGTTACATGTTTTATAGCTATACATTATCTCATCAACGTCCACCGATCAATTAACTGTAATTTTTAATATTTTGTTAATGGGCTTATCTGCAACAAAATTGTTACCACAATAATTCCGAACAAATTATGTTCAACTTTGTATAGTAATTGTAACGGATAAAAAACGGGCGCTAAAAAATGTTTTCCTTTAAGTCAGCTAAAATATTTTTCTTTTTTGCCGTAATGCTTTTAGTTGCGAAGCCTTTTTTGGGCTTTTCGATGTTTAGCCGCCTCCACCCTCCAGCCGAAGAAAATATTTTTGTAAAAGCTTTTAATAAACGCAAGCAAGAATACGCCGAAGACAGCAATTACGATGTAATCGCCATCCAAAAAAAATTGGCCGATCCGGCAAGGCATTTTCTCTTACACTTTTCGGTTCTTTTAAATATACTTTTCCCCTTTTTTAGTATCGTTGCTGATATTAGCAATCGCTTTTTTAAAGACCTACAATTAAACCTTCTTCCGCGTAAGCGAACCTATTTATTTAACAGTAAACTCATCATTTAATAAGCTTGTGTTAACCGCTATTGGCGGTACTTTGTAATTGAAACTGACAAAACTTTGCCGGTTTCTTATCGTTTACTAACAAACACAATTATTAAATGTTCAAATTAAAAAAATACACCTGTATTTTAATTTGGGTATTCGCAGCCACAGTTGCAAAAGCGCAACAATCAGCACCGCCAATTACCTTAAAAGAATTATTAAACAGGGTCAATAAAAATTCGCCGGCCTTAATTACCGATTCTGCGGCTATTCTTATCCGCCAGGCGCAGGCAGCCGAGACCCGCGACAACTGGCTCCCGAACTTAAAGTTAAACTACCAGGCCGATATCGGCACAAGCAACAACAGTATTGGTCCATATTTTGGCTTTGGCATCATCCCTTCCAGTACAAGTGGTGTACACAATACAAATGTTACCACCGCGGCATCTACTAACCTGGGCATAGCCGCGCTCGACTGGGAGGTGTACAATTTCGGTGCTTACCGTGCAGCTAATAAAGTAGCCAACGCCGATATCACGGTCGAACAAAATCAATATGCCGAATCAAAATATCAATTGCAAGCCTACACTATTGGTAATTATTTGCAATTGCTCCGCTTGCAAGATTTTTTGGGTATACAATACCGCAACATTCAACGCAACCAGGAGATTATGCGTTCCATACGGTCACTTGCCAAAAGCGGTGTTAAGGCAGGTGTTGATACCAGCATAGCCGAAGCTGAATTATCAAAAGCCCGTTTAAATTATATAGAACTCGATAACCAGTTTAAACAGGTACAGCTGCAACTTTCCGCGGTTTCCGGTGTCCCTTATCAGTCAATAGCCCCTGATACTTCTGTTGAAATTTCATTGATTAATCAGCCAACAGCATATTTATTTCCTGCTGATACAGCGAACCATCCGATCATAAACTTTTATAGGTCAGTTTATCAAAACAGCCTGCAAAAGGAGGATTTGGTTAAAAAGCAATATAACCCAAAAATATCGTTGGAGGCAGCCACATGGGCAAGAGGATCGAGTATTAGTCCGAGTGATCAGTATAACAGCCTTTCAACTGGCTATGGTTTTCAACGGAGTAATTACCTTGTGGGGTTAGGCATTTCGTACAACCTCTTCGATTTACGCAGACGGCAATTGAAATTGCGTACACAAAAAGCGAGTACCGATTACGCCGAAAAAAACCTCCTCGAACAAAAAGAGCTACTTGCTGTTAGTGCGAACCAGGCCGATGTAGAAATGCAAACCGCATTGAACCGTTTACAGGAAATACCCAACCAGTTAAGGGCAGCAAATGCCAGTTACAGGCAGCAGTTATCCTTGTATAGAAACGGTTTGTCGAACATTGTTGACCTCGACGCGGCACTAAATATTCTTTATCGTGCTGAAACCGACTATATGCAGGCAAAATACGACTACTCGAATGCGCTGTTCCAAAAGGCAATCACCGAGAATCAGGTAAATACCATTTTAAACTTATTAAAATAATTAACTATGTCAATGGTCACATCCGCACTGAAAAGGCCAATCACGGTAATCGTGGTTACCATGAGCCTTTTAATATTTGCAGTGCTCAGTGCAATCAATATACCGATAGATATTTTCCCCAAGCTCAACCTCCCAACCATTTATGTTATCGAATCGTATGGCGGTATGTCGCCACAGCAAATGGAAGGTTTTTTTGCTACGGGGTTACAGAACCAATTTTTGTATGTCGATGGGGTAAAAAACATCAGCAGCAAAAGTATTCAGGGCTTAACTATTATAAAAATCTCCTTTTACGAAAGCACCAATATGGCCGAGGCTTCGGCACAGGTGGCTTTACAGGTAAACAGGGCACAAAGTTTTTTCCCTCCGGGTGCCTTGCCTCCGCAGGTAATACGATACGATGCATCATCGCTCCCGGTGGGTGAGTTGGTGCTGGATAGTAAAAACGAAAGTTTGAAAGACATTTACGACTTAGCAGCTACCCGTATCCGCCCCATGTTTGCTACTATACCGGGGCTTTCGGCACCGCCACCCTTTGGGTCAAACGCCCGTACCATAGTTTTTAGCATCGACCCGAATAAACTGCGCAGCTTCAGCCTTACCCCCGACGAAGTTGTCGACGCGCTGGCAAAATACAACGTAATGTCGCCATCGGGTAATCTAAGGATCGACAATACCATGTTTTTAACTACCATGAATTCGCTGGTTAAAAACCCGGAGAGTTTCGGTAATATCCCCATAGTTACAAAAAATGGAGTGCCTATTTATATAAAAGACATAGCCAGGGTGACCGATGCCGCCGATGTTACGGTCGATTATGCCTTGATTAACGGAAAGCGTTCTGTTTATATCCCGGTGGTTAAAACCGCATCCGCCTCTACCTGGTCGGTTGTGCAGGATTTAAAAAGCAAACTCCCCGAAATGCAGAATCTGTTGCCCAATGACGTAAAAATCAGTTACGAATTTGACCAGTCGGTTTTCGTGGTAAACGCGGTAAAAAGTCTGATGACCGAAGGTGGGCTTGGCGCGATATTGACCGGCCTCATGGTATTGCTCTTCCTGCGCGACTGGCGCAGTAGTTTGATAGTGGTTATTACCATACCGGTATCAATATTGATTGGCGTTTTGCTTTTGAGTTTGTTTGGGCAAACGATTAATATAATGACGTTAAGCGGATTGGCATTGGCAATTGGTATCCTTGTCGATCAGGCCACGGTAACCATCGAAAACATACACCAGCACCTCGAAATGGGAAAATCAAAACGTTTGGCTATTTATGATGCCTGCGAAGAAATATCGTTTCCGCTGTTGCTGATATTATTGTGTATCCTGGCGGTATTTGCGCCCTCATTCCTGATGAACGGTGTGCCAAAGGCTATGTTCCTGCCCTTATCAATGGCAATCGGGTTAACCATGATCGTGTCGTATGTATTGGCCCAAACCTTAGTGCCGATTTTAAGTAACTGGATGATAAAGGCCGAAACTTACCAAACCTATCATCACGACAAGTTACACGCCCATGCCGGAGAATCGATGGACAAAAAGGAAAAAAATCAGGTAGAAAGGCATCGTGAAGAAGAGGTATTGCACCCGGAACAAAATGACTTTTTTGAAAAAGTCAAATCGCGTTTCATCGGAATAATTACCCGTTTAATGCCCCGCAAGAAACTTTTAGTGCCTATTTATTTGGTGGTGGTAATTATACTGGCGGGTGTTGGATTTGTTTTTATTGGTAAAGATATGATGCCAAAACTAAATAATGGCCAATTCCAAATCCGTTTAAAAGAGCCCCAGGGCACCCGTTTGGAGCGGACTGAAGACAAATTTAAACAGGTGCTTTCCATTATAAACCAAACGGTTAATAATCATGTAAAAATCACTTCGGGCTATATTGGGCTGGTACCGAGTAGTTTTGGCAGCAGTAACTTGTATGTGTTTAACACGGGCACTCACGAAGCTGTTTTACAGGTTAACCTGGACGAAGATTACAAGGTCAACATGGATGAACTAAAAGATGCCCTCCGAAAAAACATCGCTCAGGCAATACCCGAAATGACTATCAGCTTTGAGCCCATTGACATGACCGAAAAAATAATGAGCCAGGGTGCCAATACGCCGATAGAAGTTCAGGTTGCGGGAAAGGATATGCAGCAGATAGAAACGTATGCCGACAAAGTTTTGGCTAAGCTTAAACAAATACCCTATCTGCGGGATGTGCAAATTAATCAGCCGCTAAAATATCCTATCATCGCGATAAAGCTCGATCGTTTAAAGGTCTCGCAACTTGGTCTAACCGTAAGCGATATTGCACGCTCGGTAACCGCCAGCACCTCATCAAGCCGCTTTACGCTGAAAAACTTATGGCTCGACGAAAAGAACTCCTATACCTACCAGGTGCAGGCACAGGTTCCGGAATACGTAATGAATTCTATGGATGAGCTCAGGGAAATACCGTTGTTTAAGGGCCAAAGCAGCCCAACCCTGGCCGACGTGGCAACCTTTAAAGACACCATAGCCCCCGGTGAATTTGACCGTACAGGTCCAAGACGTTTTATAACCGTTAGCGCGAATATTTATAAAATGGACCTCGGGACGGCCACTACCGCAGTCCAAAAAGCAGTAAAATCCGTCGGTGAGCCACCAAAAGGTTTGATTGCAACGATAGAAGGCATGTCGAGCCTCTTGACGGATACGCTTTCCAGCTTACAAAACGGTTTAATGTTTGCCATCCTGGTTATATTTTTGTTGCTGGCGGCAAATTATCAATCGTTCAAAGTGTCCTTATCGGTGTTATCAACAATACCGGCAGTAATATTGGGTTCGATAACTGCCTTATTGCTTACAGGCTCAACACTTAACCTGCAATCGTATATGGGGATGATTATGTCTACAGGGGTATCGGTAGCCAATGCCATCCTGATCGTTACCAATGCGGAAAAATTAAGGATCGATTATAAAGATTCGAGCCGGGCTGCAATTACCAGCGCCTCCATCCGTTTACGGCCAATATTAATGACCAGTTTCGCGATGATAGCCGGTATGATACCCATGGCATCCGGCATGGGCGAAGCGGGTGAGCAATCCGCGCCACTCGGCAGGGCGGTAATCGGAGGACTTTTTGCCTCCACGCTGGCTGCGCTGTTTATTCTACCAATGGTTTTTGCCTGGGTACAGGAAAAAACCAATTTCGATGATCCATCCTTAATGCCCGAAGAAACTATTGAACCTACTCATTTAAATATCCAAACACATGAAATATAGAAAATATTTGCTGTTCGCAACGGTCGGTTTGTTCGCGGCATGCTCCGGCAACCAGAAACCGGTTGACTTAACTACCAAAACTACCGCCAACACCAATAAATATCAATTAGCTACTGTTGCCGAAAAGGCACTTTCAACTTCAGCACGATTGCCCGGCCAATTGGTTCCTTTTAATGAGGTGAACCTGTTCCCGAAAGTAAATGGCTTTGTAAAGGAGATTTTTGTCGACCGTGGCTCTATCGTTAAAAAAGGACAATTGCTGGTGATATTGGAAGCCCCTGAAATGGAATCGCAATTAGATGCGGCCAACGCTAAGTATTTGCAAGCACAGGCAGACGCCCAGGCCAGCAAAGAAAAATACGAACGCCTGAAAGAAGCGGCTACAGAACCGGGTTCGGTATCACCGTTGGACCTCGACAACGCCAGTTCGCAAATGAAAGCAGACGAAGCGAAAGCGCAGGCCGAACATTCAAATGTTGGGGCCGTGAAAACAATGGAGTCTTATCTAAAGATTTATGCCCCGTTTGACGGCATGATTGTGCAACGTAATATCTCCCCCGGCGCGCTGGTTGCACCGGGAAAAACTACCGACCAGCCTATGCTTATTTTACAGGACATCCATAAAATGCGTCTTACGGTTGATATTCCAGAAGATTACGTGGACAAGGTAGATCTGAACCAACCTGTTACTTTTACTTTTAACGCCATGCCTGGGCAACAACAAACAGCCCGGATAAGCCGTTCGGCCAATGCTTTGGGCAGTATGCGGTCGGAAGCTATAGAAATTGATGTGCAAAATAAAGACGGACAGCTAAAACCCGGCATGTATGCCGAAGTGAGGATCCCGATGCTATCTGGTGCAAAATCGTTATTGGTACCCAACAATGCCATCATACGTTCCACCGAACACGAATATGTAGTTAAAGACAGCGGTGGTAAAGCATCCCTCGTAAACATCAAAGAAGGATTGGTAAGTAATGATTTTACTGAAGTTTTTGGCGACCTGAAAACTAACGATAAGGTTGTTGTACATGCCTCGGATGAAATAAAACAGGGAGATCAAATTAATTAAAAACTGTTAAAAAAACTGATTTCGATTTACGTTTAAAAGGCGTTTTGCCAATAAAATGATTAAAAATTCGGTGAATCTTTGTTTAATGCCTTACATTTGTATATTATTTTATAATTCTTAAAAGCTAAAAAGGGTTAAAAAATGTGTTTGCTCAAATACGCTAAAATATTTCTTTGTGTTGCCGTTTTGCTGTTTTTTGCGAAACCGCTTTTAGCGTTTTCTATGTTTAATCGCGTTCATCCCCCGAGTGCCGAAAATATATTTGTAAAGGCTTTCGATAAACGTAAACAAGAATATACCGAGAACAGCAATTACGATATTGTGGCGATTCAAAAAAAATTAGCGAATCCGGATAAGCTGTTGTTTTTGCGGTTCTCTTTACTCTTAAGCATTCTTTTTCCGTTATTTCTCAGTTCAGAAACGGATGTCACAAATCGGCTTCTATGTAGCATAAAGCTCCATTTATCTCCCCCCTGGCCGGCTTATTTGGTTAACCGTCAGCTCATCATTTGATTGCCCCCATTTGATCGCTGAATATGGCGATTCTAAACAGCCGCAGACTTTGTCTCGGTGTTTTTAACCGTTACATATTTTCAGTATGCAATTTGTTTTTCCAAAAGTTTGTCGAAAAACAAGTCCCAATCAAAATCTATTAAATAAAAAAAGAAGTTTATTAAAATCGCTTTGCTTTTGTGTATTCCATCATTCTAATACCATTTGCTAAAAGTGACTAATCAAAAAAACACAATGAAAAATTTAAAGTCATATAAAGCATTGATCATCATGGTGATGATGTTTTGCACAAATAAAATTATCGCTCAAAACACTAATAACGCCAACATACCAAACACCGTTGTTGCCTCCTTTTCGGAAAAATACCCGAAAGCCGAAATAAAAAAATGGGAAATAAAAGATGATCAGTACACGGCGAAAGCTACCGAAGATCATCATAGTTTTTATGCGACATTCGACAAGAGCAGCCAGTGGGTAAAAACAACCTCCAAAATTAGCTGGTCATGGAACCTCCCCTCTGAAATAAAGTTGGCTTTAAAGAAAAGCAAATTTGCCGCCTGGCGTGTTGATGGAATAAAAAAAGTTGAAACCACAACTGGCAATTCTTACCAGGTATTAGTCGATAACCTCTATCAGCAGACTGTTGGTAGTCAGGTTTCTTCTGCCGAAAACTATATATTAGAATTTAAACCCAACGGTGATTTGTTCGATAAAAAAAGTGTTAGTTCTCCCCTTTTGTTCTAATATTATCATTTAGTTCCCGATGTTTATGACCGGCAGTTTAAAAAAACTACCGGTTTTTTATTGAAAAAATACCTGATAATCAGCAATTAACGTAAAATAAATTTATTTTTTGCCGTCAAAATTTGTGATTATAAATATTAAGCATACATTTGTACTACTAAAACGGTAGACAATACAGATATTATAGATGATACTCAACTTAGAACAGATAACTCACAATTCTTTTATTTCACTCGAAAAATGTAGTTCCTGCAATTTTACGGCCTGTTGAAATGAGCAATCAGAGCATAGCCAACGCGCTACCAACCCTATTAACTATTTATTAAAACAAAAAAAAATGAAATTACTTTACGTAAAAAGAAGCTTACTTGTGCTAACACTACTGTTTTCAGCTTTTGCCTCGAAAGCAACGGAAAACACATTAACCGCAAAGACGGACACATCGGGCGATGTAAAAACAGAAACAAAACCTAAAAAGGATGCAAATACCGATGTAAAGGTTGAAAAAAAAGCTGCAGAGGCTGATACAACATGGAAACCAGTAAGACGGCTATGGGGTTATACCTTCGGTGATTTTTATTACGATACTCATTCAGATGCTGGTGGCCGGGGTAGTGAAACAAACTATGGCGGTGTTCCAAGCAACAGGAATGCGTTCCAGTTCCGCCGGTTGTATTTAGGCTATGACTATGATATTACCAAAAAATTCAGCGCGGTATTATTATTAGCGTCAGAGCCAAATGCGAGTACATCCGTATCCGGTACAACATCTATTTCAAACGGCGATAACCTTGTCGATAACAAAATGTCATTCTACATCAAATACGCATATCTAAAGGTAAATGATATATGGCCAGGAACCAACCTTGTTTTAGGTGAACAACCTACAGATACCTGGGCACTAACCACCGAGCAGGTTTGGGGCCATCGCTGGATAGAGAGAACAATTGCCGATATGCATAAACTAGGTAACTCGTTTGATGTAGGCGCTGGCCTTCAAGGTACATTTGACCCATCCACAAAGAATTTTGGTTACAATGTTATTGTCGGTAATAACGAGCAAGCGGTTTTAGCTTCTGCTACAAGCGCCAATACAGGTTTCTATAAAATATTTTATGGCGACATCTGGGCCAGATTGCTCGACAAACGTCTTTACCTCGATGCTTATGGCGATTATGTTAAAACTGCGCCAGCAACCTCGGTTTTAGGCGCTCAGTCACACAATATGTGGAAAGGTATTGCATCTTATTCTGTGCCCGTTTTCACTATAGGTGTAGAAGCATTTACTGATAAAATAACCAACGGCGTTACCGCTGTTTCTGGTACGACAAAGACACCGACCGATGCTACAGCCGTTGGCGTTTCTGTTTTCGCATACGGATCCATTGTTAAAAACAAGCTTGGTTACTTTTTACGTTATGACACTTATAACCCGGATAATGATTTTAATACAGCAGATAGCTATAC
>Ga0364866_10853_pt1 | contig 14347 bp, 18 predicted proteins | sample ExccelAu500001D3_3_FD_206913 | JGI IMG/M metagenome (GOLD analysis project Ga0364866, IMG submission 206913) | Enriched cells from Trout Bog Lake Hypolimnion, Wisconsin, USA - BchlTB.Aug13.5000.01.D3 | ecosystem: Environmental > Aquatic > Freshwater > Lake > Hypolimnion/Profundal zone | place... | reverse complement strand
GGGAAAATATGTCCCTTCGCTCGATCTCGCATTCAGGATTTCCCGGTGTTTCAAGGTGAATGTTGAAGAGGTGTTCACCTATGAAGAAGAAGCCGCGGGGATTGACGCCGGTTAAACCGATCTCCTTCAACCAAAAACCCTAGGTATTTTTCTGGTGTCTTCAGGCACATGTTACGGCATGGAGATATGATATGAGCCTGGCCGGCGGAGAGCTCCAGTACCGCACTCCTTTGAGAAGAGGTATCCGTGACCGTAAACCAGTTCGGATCGTCCGGAAATGAAGCACACTTTTAAAAAAATGTAATATGAACCGTAATAAACCAAAAGTTTATATTACAAAATGTAAAATATACTTTACATGACCGGCACGAAACATCGTGCATGTCACCTTATGATCAACGTACAGGAGAATACCAGTATGAAAGCGCCTGGAATATACTACGGTGCTCTTGCCGTGTTCTGCATTATTGCACTCTGCATCGGCTATGCCAGTGCGGCCAGTACCACGCAGAGCACGACGCAGCATACCTGCACTCATGGAAAAGGCATGAGACACGCGGCATTCGATCTGACCAATGCCACCGTCCAGCAGGAGATCCTGACCCGGTTTGAGAAACAGGGAGTGGACACAACCGCTCTCAGGACAGCATTCCAGAACGGTGACACGGCAGCAGTGAAGTCGTGGTTTGAGGCATCCTTCAAAGCCCACCATTCTCCTGAACAAAACCGGGGTGAAAAAGCACAAACATCATCATGATGTGATGTTCCGGATTTCCGTTCCCGGGAATTGGAGTCTCCCAATTTTTGGTGACTTTAAAAATTCTCCGTGGTGATGGAATCCGGTCCCTCATGTATCGCACGCGTCCCGCAACCGGAATGAAGGAAAAATGGCATAATCGTTGCATTTTTCATCTCGTCCGAAGAAAAAGGTATATAGAAAAATGTCAAATTTACATTACAATTTGAGAGAATATTACGATCCATCCCAACATACATGTAGTTCACTCTCTATAACCAGGCCCTCATATGAGGAGGACTTATGAAGCAACCAGCAGTTATTTTATGTCTTATATTTGTACTTGTCAGTATCGCGCCCGTAAGTGCTGCAGCTACTATTGGTGTAACGGATCCACAGACTGCCGCGTCACTCGTTTACGTGTCCGGTTATGATGTGTTTCCCACGGTTTTTTATCCATATGAGTCCGGGACAATTACCGTTGATGTAACCAATGCAGCGAATGCATCTGTTGTCGTGTCGATGCCCGCTCTCATCGAGCCCCACATCCATGTTACAAATATGGATGCATTCCAGACCAAAACTACTATCGGTCCCGGTGCCACGGTATCATTCCCGTTTGTGGTATCTGTTGACGCCACTGATGGATGGTACTACCCGTTGTTCACGATCTCTCCCGAGACGTATGGCAATGCTATCCATTCCGTATTAAGTGTTAAGGTTGACTCTGCCGACGTCCGGGCCAGTATTGCCCAAAAGCCCGATAATTTCGCGATCAACAGGAAAGACCAGATCAATGTCAGTATCCTTAATCCCCGCGACGATGACATCCTCAACGTCCAGATCGTTCCATCGTCTCCCGGTGCTGATGTCTTTCCCGATGAACAGTATATCGCTGATGTCCCGGCCAACAGCCAGGCTGAAACAACGTTCTATATCACTCCTTACAGCCCATCGGGTGTTACGTTCAATGTCACATTTGACAATGGTGATGATCACCGTCACACCAGCGTGATCCTGCCCCTGAATATCGGTGTGGACAAGACCGCGGTGGTACCGGTTCTGAATGATGTGGTCCTTGCTGATAACAGTGGCGTGTACACGTTGACCGGGGACGTATCCAATACCGGCATTACCGATGCAACCGGTATGTTCCTGACAACCGCTGCCCCTGCAACTCCCGTTCAGCCCTATTCAAATTATGCGATAGGTTCGCTCCAGTCCAACGACTTCTCGAGTTTCACCCTGACGTTCACCAGCTCCGATCTCTCATCCGTTCCTGTTATTATTACATGGAAGGACGCGTCCGGAAATACCTTTAACATAACCAATAACCTTGATCTGCGGAGCAGTTCCGGATCCGGAAGCGGCAGTTACAGCGGGTCCTCCGGCAGCAGGACATCCACCACCGGCACTACCGCTGGGGGCACCTATGGCGGTGCCCAGCGGGGTGGTGGTGGCGGCATATTTGGTTTCGGAGGAGGCAGGGGCGGCGGCCTGAGTTCGTTCTATCCCCTCATTGCCGGAGGCATCGTAGTCATCATCGCGATAGTCCTCTGGGTGAAGCGCAAAGCGATCATTGCCCGCTTTAAGAAACAGTGACAGGACCTTGAATGAGTGATCAATCTCTCATACAACTCGTCGACGTGTCGAAGATCTACCACCTTGAGAGCGGCGATTTCATCGCTCTCAACCATGTTTCGATAGTTATCGGGGAAAACGAGTTCGTTGCGATCATGGGCCCGTCAGGTTCCGGGAAGTCCACGATGATGAACCAGCTGGGCATCCTCGATGTCCCCACAACAGGAGAGCTCCTGATTGACAATAGGGATGTGGCAAAGATGTCAAATCTTGAACGGACGCACCTGCGCCGGGACAGCATCGGCTATATCTTCCAGAAATTCTACCTGATCCCCCTCCTGTCTGCATACGAGAACGTCGAGTATCCGCTGATCCTGAAATACAAGAAGCGGGATACGACCGGCAGAGCAAGAGCGATGCTTGATGCAGTTGGGATCGACCATGATATGAGTGCCCATCGTCCCAACCAGCTCTCCGGGGGCCAGCAGCAGCGCGTCGCGATCGCCCGGGCACTGGTCAACGACCCGAAGATTCTCCTCTGCGACGAGCCGACCGGCAACCTTGACCGGAAGACCGGTCTTGCGATCATGGATATTCTCTGTGACCTGCACCAGAAGGGAAAGACTGTGATCATCGTGACCCACGATCCGAAGATTGCAGAGTATGCGCACCGCACGATTAGCCTGGAAGATGGCAAGGTCGTGGAATCATGAGCGACATCTTCTTTGAGCTTTCCGTGCGCAGTGTGCGTCTGAATTTCCTCCGCTCGCTGCTTGCTTCGATCGGGATCGTGATCGGCGTTGTTGCCATCTCTTCCATGGGGATGCTCGGCACGAACATGCAGCTTTCGGTAAAAGACCAGCTCTCTTCAAATGTCAACACGGTCATCCTCACATCGGATGTGGTAAAGGTCAGCACCCTCCCGGGAGTGGCAGCGGTGAACGGGATTGATGCAAGCACCCTCAACGATATCAAATCGTCTGCGGGACAGAACACCGTGATCCCCATCCACCATGGCAGTACCCAGTTCTCTGTCGGCAGCAACAACGGAAGGGGCTCGATCTACGGGCTCGATCCTACGGATATCCAGAAGTTCCTGACCGTCGACGAAGGGAACTCTATCAAAGGTGGCAGCGATGCCCTCGTAGGTCCCACAATTGCCAACAACTTCAACCTCGATATCGGCAGTACCCTCAAGATCGGCCAGCCCAATGTGTCTGTGGTCCGCCCGGTGGTCCGTGTTGCCGGTATTCTCACGTCCAGGGGGATCACCTCCGACAATGTCAATACTGACAATGCAATCGTTGTCTCCGACCAGTGGTATACCGATCACTTCGACGACAAGGACGTGTACGACCAGGTGAATGTGATTCTCCAGAACGTCGATACCATCAACCAGACCGAGGCGGCAATCGACAAGAAAGTCAACCGTAACAACCAGATTGTCCGCATCACGGATGCAAGCTCCCGTCTCTCGTCCATCACCAGCACTCTTGGCACTATAACGACGTTCATCATGGCGATAGGCGGCATCTCGCTTGTAGTAGCGGCAGTCAGCATCTTCAATGTGATGATGATGTCGGTCAAGGAGCGTGTGCAGGAGATTGGGATCCTCCTCTCCATCGGTACGGAAAAAGGCGAGGTGCGCCGGATGTTCCTGTACGAGGCGCTCATCCTCGGGCTCATCGGTGCGATTGTCGGAGGGATCATGAGTTTCCTCATCGGCTACACGGTCGTTCAGGCGATGATCGGCAGTACCTCATACTTCTTCCGCCCCGAAAGCCTGATCTTTATTCCGTACGGGATGATCATCGGGGTCGTGGTCTGTGTCTTGTCCGGGCTGTACCCGGCTTGGATGGCATCGAACATGGATCCCATTGACGCATTGAGGAGCGAGTAGGGAATTTCCGGTATCGAAGGCCAGGACGGAATTTCCCCTTGCACCAGACCCCTCTCCCTTTTTACGCGGATTGAGATTCCCCGATTTTCAGTCCATTTTTCTTTCTCTGTTTTATCTGCATTGTGATGCATATGTATACCAATATCTCTGGCATGTGGTGCACCCTGTGTAAAAAGATCCCGAACCAAATGCAAATTTTTTAATATTGTGCACCACAACTTTTTAGAAAGTGGTGTATTATCTTCATAATCCACCAGCTTAATGGTGCACTTTTACGATGCACTCACATCATACGAGGCTATCATGGAACACATCGAAGAGATCAACAGGAACAATATTTTCCTCAATGACAACACGGCCAACCCGGCACCCCTCGGGTTGTGTGCTTTCGGCATGACCACCCTTCTGCTCAGCCTGCACAATTCCGGAGTAACTGCGCTCAGCAGCCCCATCATTGCGATGGCGATCTTTTATGGCGGGCTTGCACAGGTGATTGTCGGGACCATGGAATGGAAGAAGAACAACAGTTTCGGGATGCTCACCTTTGGCAGTTTCGGCTGTTTCTGGATCTCCTTTGCCGCACTCCTGATGTTGCCGGCACTCGGACTTGCAAAAGCTCCCCAGCCGGTCGAACTTGCAGCCTTCCTTGCCATCTGGGGAGTTTTTGCAATCGGCCTTTTTATCTGCACACTCAAGATGCACCGACTCCTCCAGTATACGCTTGCGGCTGTCGTCCTCCTTGTTATCCTGCTTGTTGCTGCGGAGCTGACCGGCAACGCCCTCATCCTCACACTCGGAGGTGTTGCAGGCATTATTGCAGGTGCACTGGCCCTTTATATGGGTATGGGACAGGTCATCAACGAGATCTTTGGGAGCCGTGTCCTGCCGGTATAAAATCCCTTTTTATCGTAAATATGCATACATAGCTTCGTCCATGGTCACGCCGTTCTTCGTGATGGCGTTTTTATGAACGGCTTCCTAGACAAATCCGCATCTCCTGAGTACCCGCAGGAAGCGGGATTGTTTGCAAAAATTCCGGCGTGGAGCCGGATAACATCGAACCATTCGAACACGATCGGTACCAGCGATCGGACCGCATCGGTCATTATCCTCTTCCTTCAGCATGATTCGGAGAGCCAGTACCCGATCTCAGCTGTTTTCCTGCGAACATCTTCCGGTGTGCGGATACCGATGCCACCGCAGGCTTCCCCTCTCATATCATTGCGAGGAACAGGTTCGGGCCGGGAACTTTCGCCATGGCGATGAACAGGTATGCATCTTCAGGTGTATAGGGAAACGGGAAGACATCCCGCATCATGGCGCCGATACGTGAGTTGTCTGCATGTAGCACACGAGAAGGAATATCGTGTGCGGTCCAGTCGAGGAGAAGGGAGGTGGGGGTGAGAATCTGCATAATTCCGGATCACGTGTCAGAGTTTCTCATTGTATGGTGGATTAATGTTCGCGACACGCCGGAAGCGCAAGGGTTTTCCCCGGGTGTGACACCAAGCCCTGTCCGGAGGATCTTCCAGATGCATTATGGGGAAAAGAGTTACTCTTCAGTTCTTTTTTACAAGATCGAAGACCCACCGGTTGATTCCCGGGGCCACATTGCCGCAGGAGTTCTGGTACGTGAGATCAAATCCCCGCTCTGCAAAACCCTCCACCAGCGCAGGTATCTCGTTCCTGGCCTTGAACGTGTAATAATGGACCATGCCGTCCATGAGAATGAACGGTGCGAACACCTCAAGGACTGAGTTCATGCCATACGGGGTTGGTATGATAATACGGTCGAAGCGGGTACCCGGGAGCAGGCCTGTATCCCTCGCGTCGCCGTTAATGGTCGTGATTGCGTTCCGGACATGGTTCAGCGTGATGTTCTCCCTGAGCCAGAAATATGCATCGGGGTTCTGTTCGATTGCAACGACCCGGGCACCCCGGGCGGCTGCCGGTATGGCGAAGGGCCCGACCCCGCAGAAGGGCACGAGGACATGCTCGCCGGGCTCGACCTGGTTTGTAACCCGCATACGCTCGTAGGCCATGTGGCTGTTGAAGAAAACTTTTGTCACATCGAAACGGTACTGGAAGCCGAACTCGCGGTATCGCGTGAATGTAGTATCTCCGATGAGGATCTCGTAGGAGGCGATCCGCGAATCCGACCTGACCTTATGCACCTTGTTGAGAACGGTATAGATATTCTTCCTGCCTGCGAGGATCGTTTCCGCAACGGTTCTTTTATAATCCTCGAGCTCAGGTGGTATCGAAACGATGGCAATATCCCCGATTACATCGAAATGGCCGGAGAAACTGGTAAGGGCATCGTCCGGGACAGCGCCCCTGAGGAGGGCTTTTAATCGCATCTTTCAGAGAATATACGACAGATCCTCCTATAAAACACGTGCCGGCTGCCGACAGGTTCCCTATGGCAATACTGTTTTTCCTCTTAATCTGTATCCTGTGCACCTCTACTACCGTTCAGAGAGAGTTCGCGATCCATATGTTAATGAGCGATAAATTCATGTTCTCTTCATTATGATAAGTGTGCGGGGAATCGGGAAGGTTCTTCGGGTATATGCTACCGTCGAAGGCGCCGGGGTCAGGCTACACCGGGCGTTCGGGATGTATGAAGTCCCCCGGTTCGACCCCTTCCTGATACTTAATGATTTCCGGGCCGGGGAACCTGCGGATTACCCGGCAGTTTCTTGAAGTAACTCTGGGACCGGACACAGTTTTCACTCAACTGTTGAAGGAAAATTGCACTGCCGTTGCATATGTCATCAGCGGAGATGGCACGTTCGATCAAAAAGAGGGACACCCTGTGCAGGGCCAGGACACCGTCCTCCTTGGTGACGGGTCTTCCATCCATGCCCGATGGTCTGAAAAGGGGATACGCTTTCTCTTCCGGTCGGGAAGCCCGATTTGCAAACCAGTGGCATGGAGGATCCCTATCGTGATGAATACCCATGAGGACCTGCGCCAGGCCTTCCAGGAATATGAAGAAGGCACGTTTATCAGAAAGAAAGCGTAATCCCTCCTTTGTTTGCCCGGCTGGTGATAAGATGATTCCCCCTTCGCGTTTTATTGTTCGTGACAATGTTACTTTTGTCCGGGCGGAGACCCCGTACCGCCAGATCCTTGATGTCCGGGAATACGAGTTCGCGGATATACGGCCTGAAGATCATGTCATTGACATCGGGGCCAACGTGGGAGCATTCTGTATCCGGGCGGCCCGGTTCTCCCGCCATGTCACTGCAATCGAACCGGTGACGGTCGATCTTCTCGAGGAAAATATCCATGCCAACAACGTATCTGTCCGTATTATAAAGGGAGGCCTTGGAGACGGGAGACCCTGTACCTGCAGCTGGGATGACGAGACGGTCATCGTCCCGACATATACTCTTGGGCAGATCACCGCTTCGGCCGGGGGATGCGATTTCCTGAAGTGCGACTGCGAAGGTGCCGAATGGCTGATCCGGCCGGAAGATCTTGAGGGTGTCCGGAGGATCGAGATGGAACTGCATATCCCCCCTATTGCCGGCCCGCCGGACACGGTTCTCTTAGATTACATCGGGAACCATTATAATTTCAGGATCATACAGACGCCCTGTCACGATGTGCTGGGTGTCATGGGTGTACTGCACGCAGAGCGGCGTGAATGACAACTGCCGGTTACACAGTTTCTCCTTCCGGTGCATACCTGCTCGTTCGGGATGCCGCCGGGTTTACCGCGGAGGTTACCTTCATGAACCCGCTCTTCCAACGTAGTGCAGGAATCATCATGTGCACAGAAGTATCCCAACAAAGAAACGTATGCCTCGACCAGATCCTTGCGGAGCGGCGTTCACACCGGGTATTCAAGCAGGATTTTCCTCCCGATGATGACATCCGGCGCATCCTCCACGCCGGCCTGCTTGCCCCCTTTGCAGCAGCAGGTACATCAAAGGATTATTTCCGCAGGTTCTTCGTTATGAAACGCGGCTCGCGGAGCCTGAACATGGCCATCCCCCTGGTCACTGGACAGGTGATCCGCATGGAGGAGGAACTCGAAAAAGAGATGAAAACAAACCCCGGGCTCCGGGAAAAAGCCGGTATGTTTGCCCGGAGGCTCGCGATGATCCGGAAATCCGGTATTGTGCCGGGTGTCGGTACCGCCCCGTATTATATCGTGGTGGCAGAACGGAAAGGGTTCCCACCGGTGGAGCTTCAGTCGCTTGCCCACTGCATGGAGAACATGTGGCTCAAGGCAACTGCACTGGGTCTCGGTTTCCAGCTGGTCTCGGTCACCTCACAGATGTCATCAGATCCCGCATTCTGCTCGGTCCTTGGGATCCCCCCGGGAACATGGGAACTGATGGGCTGTGCAACCGGGTATTCCGAAGACGAGCTCTCCCCCTCCATACGTCCTCCGGTCGATGATGTGACACAGTGGCTGGGCTAATATTTTTCTCAAATCTGGCCGATTCACGTACACCCATTGCGGCTGTTATGCCAGTTCGTACCAGACAAGACCGGCAATACATACAGCCGAGAAGAAAAGTATAAGAGCGAGATTGATCATCTTATCCTTTTTTGTCATCATCGACCACGGCTGCTCCTGGCGTTTTGCCGCAAAACCGATGCAAAGCCCGATGCCGGTACCTGCAAGGGTACCCAGCGCGATGATCATGAGAATATCGAACGTATTCATGGTGTTGTTTTACCGGTTGCCTTTTTTCAGATATAAACCCGTGTCCGTGTTCTCCGCGACGTACCCGTAAAAAAGGGGGATAGCATGGATGAGGGTCAACGGGACCGTTGGCGGAGGTAAAAACCGGTTGCGGCAACTGCGCTTAATGCCAGGAGTGTGACCGGAGTCAGACCTGAAGTCTTTACAGGCAGGGATGGAATGGCGGGAAACGATGGCGAAAGGACAACGATGAAAGGAACGGTCGTCCCTGCGGTGATCACAATCTGCTGTTCCTCGGGAATATATCCGTCTTTTGCGATGGTGACGGTATGATTCCCCGGCACGAGATTTGCCAGGGTTACCGGTGTCATACCGGCTGCATTTCCATCGACCGATATCGTTGCACCGGGAGGAGTGGTGTTGACGAAAAGCGTTCCTCTTTCGGCAGGGAGAGTGGCAGTGATCTCGGCACTCTCTCCAGATCGAAGGGTTGTGGTCGTGCTGTATGGGGAGTATCCGAATCGTGAGATGTTGACGGTATAGATTCCCGGATCGATAGTGTCCAGTGTAAGGGGTGTTTTTCCCCGGTACTGGCCATTGATGACGACCGAAGACTCATTAGGTATCGAGCTGATGACAAGCGAACCGGGCTGGGTGGCTAAGGAACCGGACTGGACCTGGGTATTCGCCGTGATGGAGGGCTCACCGAGGATAACCGAGATGGTGCCATAATCAGCGTACTGCAGGCTGGAAAGATCATTGGGGCCATTGACAACCCATATTGTATAGATCCCAGCGTCGAGATGCCCGTTGAGGTCTGCGGTGCTCCACTTATAACTCCATTGGTCATCCATCCCGTTTACCTGAACAACGGTAAATCCCCCCTGGTCTGCACGTTTTGTTATATCGTTGAGGGCTACCCCGTTTGCCGGGAGGTTGGGGCCCGTCAGGAAGAGATACACGTAATTGCTGGTCGGGGAATAGCCCGAGAGCGGGATGGTATCCCCGAGGTATGCCTGAACTGCTGCTGCCGAGACGCTTCCGGTAAGGAACAGGCAGGCTGAGAGGATTATGATGAAGATGCGGAAATTTCCCTGGATGACCTGCATACGCACTACAGCTGTTATCAGCTCAGATCCCTTAATTCTTTCAGTGGATCAGATGAATGGTCATGGAATTGGAAACCCCGCGAGTATCACTATGCGGGAGATCCCAAGCAGCCCGAATCCTTTCTCTATAAAGACCGGCAGCATCTCGCCGCTCTTCCGGAAGCAGAGATGTCAGGGAATGACTATCCCTCTACACAGCGGCAGGTTAACAAACAGAATCGGATCGCATTTCTGTTCCACGATCTTTTCCTGTAGTGAACTGGGGATAGTACGAATTAAAAGGAATTTCTTTGGGATCCGGCAGGAGCAAAAAGATCAGAGCTGCTGCTCCCAGGTATGGCCGCAGTCAGAGCAAATACAGACAACGATGGTCTTGTTGTTGACCGTCTTGCAGTCAGTCCACTCAGTGTTCTTCGATCCACACTTCGGGCAGTTCGACATGATGTTCACGGGTCCTGTACGGAATATTTAACACTTGGTACGGGAATTATTAAAATACTTTTTTTGCTTGGCAAAGATCCGCTGCGGGTTCACGGATCAGAGAGGGAGTTCAAGATGTCCTCCTGGCAGAATCACCCTGACCGTAAGATCCGTTGTACGTTCGATCACGTGTTTCAGGACTTGGGGATCGGCGGTGATCCTGTCCCACGTATTGTAATGGATTGGGATGATGATTCCGGCGCCGATAAAATTTGCCGCCATGATGGCCTCAGTTACGCCCATCGTATACCTGCCCCCGATGGGAAGGAGCGCCACATCGGGATGGTACAGCTCTCCGATCAGTTTCATGTCAGAGAAGAGTGCAGTATCCCCGGCATGGTATACTTTCACGCCATCCATGCCGATTACGTAACCCGCAGGTGCACCTCCGGAAAAACCAGGCCCTGCTTCTTCAATAAATGTTGAATGCACAGCGGGCGTCATGGTGAACGAGATCTCGTCAACCACCATGGTGCCGCCGATATTCATACCTTCGGCCGGGACACCTTTTGCTTTCAGGTATTTTGCAAGTTCAGTAATGGCCACGGTCTTCTTCTGTAAGGATACAGTTTCGCCCAGGTGATCATAATGGCCGTGGGTGACCGCGATGATGTCGGGACGGGTGGCTGCGACACTTCCTCCGTCTATGAAGGGATCGATCAAGACTTTTTTTGTGCCGGAGAGGAGCACGCAGGAATGGCCGAGCCAGGTGAGTTGCATATATGCAGATTGGATTACTCCCGAATGAAATTTACCTTCCGCATATTATGGACAACCCCGCGGGAGAGAACCATCGGTAAAAAAAGGATAAGCGGGGATCGATAATACGGATCCTTTATGTCACATCTATCATTTCTGCTTCGGTAATATCGATCGAGTCACCGAGGCTGTCGGCAGTGGCGCTCCGGGTCATCTGCTCGGAGAGGTCCCGGTCCTCCATGACATCGCGGATACGGTCGATATAGGGATCAATGGTCGGGTCTTCCTGCTCTTCGATCACGTGCCGGTATTCCCGGAGAGTCGAGGGGCTGACGCCCAGTTCCTCGGACACTTCTTTCATGGTCTTGCCGGATTCGATCAGATCCTCCATCTTCTCCTTGTCAAAGGGCATCTTGAAGTCCAGTTCACGAAAGAGTTTAAGCCGAACACGTGCCCGTGCAACCGTCTTACTCAGTTTCTCGTCCCCAAGTTCACGTGCGATCTCGGTGTCGTTCTTGCCTGCATAGAATGAATTGACGAGTTTTGCAAGCTGGATCGGCTTTAAGGAGGTCTTGAAGATTCCCTGTTCCGTGATCTCTCTCATGACAAGAGCGACCTCGCGTTCTATTGCATCGCTGTCTCTCAGTGTGCCATGGATATTTTTCATGGGCTCGACGATCTTCGTCTTACCCGACATGGCACTGAAGAGTTTCAGAAGGTGTGCCTTGCGTTTGTCTTCAGTCATTGCATACCCCGTATTGGGATTAGGATATACAATACTTCGTCAACTATTTAATGCTATCTTTACGCTTCGTTTGACCAAAAGACGTATAAATTGGTGTTAAATTTAATAGGTACATAATGAATTTTTGTGGGTGTGGCGATTCAAAAAGCACGGATATTTATACTTCAGGGTAAATGTACCCTGAATTCCTGTGGGTCCCATCATGAATGAACCGGAAGCATAACACCGGCTCACCGGACCATGAGAGTCTTTTTGTCGCCAGTTGTTCAACACTAAGAGTGACGAAATAGTTCGTGATCACTATGAGCGATGTCTTTGAGAGTGTGATGGAACTTGCCAAACGCCGGGGTTTTATCTGGCCCACTTCGGAATGTTACGGCGCCGTGGCAGGGTTCATCGATTACGGGCCGCTTGGTGCGATGATGAAGCGGCGGATCGAGAATATCTGGCGCGATTTTTACGTCATCCGGGAAGGCTACTACGAGATCGAATGCCCCACGATTGCGCAGGAGGCAGTTTTTATCGCATCCGGACATGTTGCCGGGTTCGCCGACAAGATGTGCCAGTGCCCGCACTGTAAGGAATACCTGCGGGCGGATCACGTAGCCGAAGGTGGGGGGATTAAAAATGCCACGACAATGAAAAACGAGGAACTTTCCGCTGCTCTTGCTACATGCACGTGTCTTGCCTGCGAGGAGGTGCTTGGGAATGTCGATGTCTTCCAGTTTAACCTGATGTTCAGGACTATGATTGGCCCGGGCACCCAGCGGACCGGGTACCTCCGCCCGGAAACGGCTCAGGGAATGTTTGTCGATTTCGCCCGCCTCCTCAGGTTCTACCGGGACAAACTTCCCTTTGGGGCTGTGCAGATTGGCAAATCCTACCGGAACGAGATCTCCCCCCGGCAGGGCATGATCCGACTGCGTGAGTTTACCCAGGCGGAAGCCGAGATCTTTGTCCACCCGGACGAGAAGAACCAGCACCCGAAGTTTGGCCGGTACTCCGAGTACCGGATGCCCCTCCTCACCTCGGACCGGCAGCTGAATGACGAGGAGCCCGTTACGCTCTCCATGCGGGAAGCCGTGGACGAGGGTGTTATCGCCAACGAGTATGTAGCCTATTACGTGGCGCTCACCCACGACCTCCTCATCACGATCGGGATCAAGCCGGACCGGCTCCGGTTCCGGCAGCACCTCCCCGATGAGCTCGCCCATTATGCGAACGACTGCTGGGATGCCGAGATCTTCTCCGGCAGGTTCGGCTGGGTCGAGACCGTAGGTATTGCCGACCGCACGGATTACGATCTCAATGCCCATGCAAAACAGAGCGGCACCCCGATGACTGTCTTCATCCAGTACGCTGAGCCAAAAAAAGTCCATCGCAGGAGGATTATCCCCAACATGGGTGTACTCGGCAGGCAGTACCGCAATAAGGCAAAGGCGATCTTTGCGGCACTGGAGCACGCAACACCGACAGAAGATGGGGTGGATGTGGAAGCCGAAGGCGAGATGATCCATATCCCCGTAGACCTTTTCGAGGTCCGCGATGAAGTAATCGAAATGCGGGGTGAGGATGTTGTCCCGCACGTGATCGAGCCTTCGTATGGTATTGACCGGATGTGCTACGCTGTGCTCGAACAGGCATATGATGAGGATACTGCTGACGGTGAGGCCCGGACGGTGATGCGGTTCTCTCCCCGGGTTGCCCCGGTACAGGTCGCAGTCTTCCCGTTGATGACCCGCGACGGTCTCGACATGATTGCCGACACCATCGCACGGACACTCCACAAGCGGGGCATCCTCGCGGAATACGATGACAGCGGGGCAATCGGAAGGCGATACCGACGGCAGGACGAGATCGGCACTCCCTTTGCCGTCACTGTCGATTACGACACGAAAGAGAACAACACCGTTACGCTCCGGGACCGTGATTCCATGAAACAGGTGCGGATCGCAATTGATACGCTACCGGAGACGATCTCGGCGCTGGTCGAAGGGAGTGTTACGTTTGCAGAGATTGGGTGAGTGGGACCATTTCAGGTTTTTGGTTTGTAGAGAAAATATTAGAATAGATTCATTGAAAGGTAGATACCTACAATGAATGAAGAAATAGATCCAAATTTTTCTGACTACTTGACTAACAATTGTATTGATGAAGATATTGTGCTAAACGAATTAATGGCGTTCCCCAAGTTCAAACAGTTATTCACAACTGGGATCAAAAGTAAAAATATCAAAATTTTTTGAGTAGATAATAATAAGTTAAAGGATAGTGATCCATTTCCTAAATTACCGGAAGGAGTTCCTGCTGCAGGAAAAAAATTGAGTGAAAAAACTTGGGTTGTAATAGTTAGGAATGCTCATGCAGCTCTCAAAGATGAAACAACTATTGCCCACGAATTAGCGCACATTATAATTGAGAATGAAGGATA
>Ga0364866_10852_pt1 | contig 14413 bp, 11 predicted proteins | sample ExccelAu500001D3_3_FD_206913 | JGI IMG/M metagenome (GOLD analysis project Ga0364866, IMG submission 206913) | Enriched cells from Trout Bog Lake Hypolimnion, Wisconsin, USA - BchlTB.Aug13.5000.01.D3 | ecosystem: Environmental > Aquatic > Freshwater > Lake > Hypolimnion/Profundal zone | place... | reverse complement strand
AGCAAAAAATTGAGATAAGAGTGAAGTATATGTGAAACGGGGTTCCTTTTCGGGTATGTTTCAATTTAGGAGGGGTTCAGCTTAGGATAGTGTGACCCTTCTAGTGCGACTGTTTTGGATGAACGTCAACAATTTAAACCACTATCTAACAGCAGCAAAATTCGTCAGCGGCAAAAGAAATAATCCGTCTAACGATGTGTTTTTAGATATTCACTCAACCCAATTACATCTCTCCTGACATCGTGTCGCCAAGCATTTCCATATTTTCTATCTAAATAGGCGAACACCTCATCGTTATACAGTTTAACACAGGTTATCGCCGGCGAGCCACTGTCACCAAAATCAAAGTATTCGGCATTGAATTTCTTCTCGAAGTTCTCCTGTCCAAAATAATATACGGGGGCTATGCCTCCAATGAGTAAAAGTCTCACATGGCCTTTTCTGATCTCTTTTTTCGCTTGACGTGCGCCTAAGTTGCATCGGTCAAAATCTATAAACATCACAAATTGAGTTTCATCTGCTGATGATTTTCCCATCGGCATCGAGAAAGTTGTATCGATCTGATATTTCCTGTTTATCACTCTGTAAATACCAATGTTTAAACCGGTGAATTTACATTGGCCCGAGCTATCACAATATTTCTTCAATATCATTCTGCCAGTACTATCAAAAAGCGAAATCGCTGAAGGTTTGAGTATTTCGCCGTTATTGAGAATTATCTCAATAGAATATTTCCCGTGGAGTTGAGATTTAGTAGTGAACGGCAAAATAACTAAGAACCCCAAAATAATAATTGTTAAACTCAACTTTCGCTTATGATTTTCGTGCATAAATTTCCAGAAACTAATGTAATCAAATATCACGCCCTGCTTAATTGGCTGTGCTGATAATTAAACTAACTACTCCCGCACCCGCCACAACTACTGCCCCCACAACTACTGCCTCCGGAATCCCCGCCCGAGCCGCAGGACGAACCGGAGTCACCACCAAAACCGCCTGAGTTATTCGGTGGGTTAGCCATCGAAACAAAAGCGAAATCAAACACAGCGGTTCCCAACATAAAATACTCCCAATCCCATTCCTTGCTTTCGGTTTTCTCTGGTAAAATATTATTTTTATAGTATAAGGGCAGCGCGGTTATCCCCATGGCTTTGCTTAGGTACCAAAGGTATGCACCTATTCCTATTGAGCAAAGTACCATTACTATTAATATCAGCTCTATAGGTCTGTCACGTGAAATACCCGTTGCAAGCCTAACCGCACCCAATACAAACAAAACCGACAATGCGGCAAAATTCAGCATGAAAAGCTGAATAAATGGTACTGATTGATCTATATAGTTACGAAGGGCATCCATAGCCCGGGCTGTTTTATTAAACGCGGGTTTATTAGCCAGTCTCCCAAGGTGCGTTTGGTACGAGCTGGCAGGCCATGCCGAAATGGTTTGCAGTACACAAAGTTCGAGCGTATTATTGGCTTCCACGGGTTGGTTTACCTTGAGCAATTGGCCAGATTGTATCACTATTTTCTTGTCCAAAATTAAACGGTTAACTACGCCATTAATAACAGCGTTGAGTTGATTTTTGCTGAGGTAAACAAGTTCCAGGGCCGATAAATTAAAAATAAAACTACGCCTTTCCCAACCATTAACCATTTGCAAAAGCTTTGCGCGATTATAAAAATGCAAAACTGCCATAGTAATGACCACGATGGAACAGTAACCTAATAAAAAATCGGGGTTTTCAATAGTTACATACAATGGTCGCAAAGCGAAGTAAGCGATAGCAAATAATACCAGCAACAGCAACAAACCTACGGTTATTACATCGGTGATTGTATAACGTGAGCTCTCCAGCGAAAGCGGCCCATACATATTGTCATATTCCCAAAATTCGGGTGGTTGGGTACCGAAATTTTCGTTATAAAGCCTGCTCGTACGTTCTTTTGCCGATTGGAACTGAGCGTACTCACTGCTTTGGTGGGTTGAGGGAATGTGAGCGATTTTCTTCCCCAATACCAACGAAAAGTTTTCATACGATTGTGTGAATATCAGGTGCTGGTGCCATACAATGTCGACTATCGCTGAAGGAGAGACCATTGAATCGGACACTGCCGCCAGGTACATAAATTTTTTATACTCTGTTATTGCATCGCGGGCAAAACCAACTGTCCAGAAATTCTCGTTCTCTAGTCGGGTGGTAAATCCATACTCACTTAGTGGCTTATCCAGGTTAAAATCTAATATGTTTTTCCAGAGTTCGTCGTTCATTTGTGCATTGTTTATGGTGCTGTAATATAGGCATATTATTTTTTCGATAAAAATCACGGTTGACCGAAATGTTTCGGCGAGGGAATTCGCACGGTGCCTTTCATAGTCCAATTAAACCTGGTCAATTTCCTCACAGAGTTTTAAAATCCCCAAAGGTTCATTACTTTGGCTTTATTAAAAGTCAATTGTTTTATGTCACAAGCATTTCCAAACGTATCAACAGGTCATATAAAACGCTGGGAAAATTATCATTCGAGGTTTGTAGACGACAGGAATGTGGACATCTGGCTACCGGACGGTTACACTGCCGAAAAAAAATATGCCGTTTTGTATATGCACGACGGCCAAATGCTTTTCGACAGCTCGATTACCTGGGATAAACAGGAATGGGGTGTAGACGAAACCATGGGCAAATTACTTGCCGAAAACAGCATACAAGATTGCATTGTTGTTGGCATTTGGAACACACCAAAAAGGCACCTGGAATACTTCCCGGAGAAAGTGTTTTACAGTTTATCCCAGGCTGATCAGCAAAAGGTACTTTCCATGCAAGGGAATCCGGTTACCCATTTGTTGGGCCGTTATCCAATATCCGATAATTATCTCAAGTTTATAATAGAAGAATTAAAGCCCAATGTAGATGCTCATTTAAGTACTTTGCCTGGTCCCGAGCATACATTTATAGTTGGTTCGAGTATGGGTGCTTTAATTTCTATGTATGCCATTTGCGAATACCCGGATGTGTTTGGCGGGGCCGCATGTTTGTCGACCCATTGGCCGGGGCTTGACGGTGTTGCAGAAAATCCTATTCCATCTGCCCTGATAAATTATCTAAAATACCATCTTCCTTCCCCGCAAAACCATAAAATTTATTTTGATTATGGTACGGAGACCCTGGACGCTGCATATAAACCCTATCAATTGCAGGCAGACAGTGTTATAAAGGCGGGTGGATACGACGATACCAATTGGCTAACCCGCGAGTTCCCGGGTGCCGACCACTCCGAAAACTCATGGAGAAAAAGATTCGATGTGCCGGTTTTGTTTCTACTGAAAAAGTAAAATAGCGGGTATTATATTGTATAAATGGGGACCAATAAAATGCTAAAACATTAATTGCAATCGATTGCGGAAAATGTTTACATTTGTTTTTTAACAAATTATATACCAACCAAATTAAACTTAATAGCAACAATGATTAAATTTCGCGTTACACGGATATTGATGGCGGGTGCCGCTGTTTTCTGTTTTACCCAAGCTTCGGCCCAGCAAAAAAAGGACTCTATAAAATACCTTTCGGAGCCGTTAATTAAAAATATTTACACTGCCGATCCTTCTGCGCATGTGTTTAATGGTAAAATATATATTTATCCTTCGCATGATATTGACGCAGGCATCCCGGAGAACGACAACGGCGATCATTTCGCGATGCGCGACTATCATATACTTTCATTGGATAAAATTGGTGGTCCGGTTACCGATCATGGTGTTGCTATAGATATTAAAGATATTCCATGGGCGGGCCGCCAGCTTTGGGCACCCGACGCAGCTTACAAGAACGGCACTTATTACTTATACTTTCCGCTAAAGAATAAGGAGGATGTGTTCCAGATCGGTGTGGCTACATCTAAACATCCTGCCGGTCCGTTTAAGGCCCAGTCAAATCCTATCCCCGGTAGTTTTAGTATTGATCCGGCCGTTTTTGTTGACGATAATGGCACAACTTATATGTATTTCGGCGGTATTTGGGGCGGACAGCTACAACGCTGGAAAGATGGTAGATATGATGCCAACGGTTCAAAAACCGATTTGCTAAATGATGATGCCCCTTCGCTAAATTGCAAGGTAGTTAAACTGAAAAACAACATGCTCGAATTTGACGGCCCAGTGCATGATGCGGTTGTTTTAGACAGTGCCGGTCACCCGCTGCTGACAAAAGACCATGACCGCCGCTTTTTCGAAGGCTCATGGATGCATAAATATAAAGGTAAGTATTACTTTACTTATTCTACCGGAGATACCCATTTTCTTGCTTACGCGATAGGCACCAGTCCGGAAGGGCCTTTCACTTATGCCGGGCATTTTATGCTGCCGGTGCAGGGCTGGACCACCCACCATTCCATTATAGAATTTAAGGGTAAATGGTATATCTTTTACCATGATACCGAACTTTCGGGAAAGACTAGTCTGAGGAATGTTAAAATGACCAGGTTATACCATAATGCTGATGGAACCATCCGAATGATTAACACTTTTACGGTACAAAAATAGTATTTGGATAGTTCTTTTCAGTCTACAACAATGAACACCGGATTTTGAATATCGATTGACGATTGTCTTTTTGCGTTCGAAATTTGGTGTTCGATGTTTTATAGTGTCCAGTGTTTAATAATATAGCTTGAAGGCTGTCTATTTAAAGGGAGCCCACTTTGAAGGGTAGGGGGGATTATTAAAAAGTTGTAATTTTATGCTGGTCTAAAATGGAGATCTGATTTAAAAAACAATAACAAGCTATCGACGAGGATAGAAAACCTTTGGATAAATCTAAAATTACGCTGGGAACGAAAATATTGTTGATTTGTGGAGCTGTTGCCTGCCCACTTTTCATTACTACTGTTCTTATTGAGGGTGCTACGCGAGGAGGTTATAGCGCGCTACGTTTTCCTTTAAGTTCTCTGTCAATCGGTAATTTAGGTTGGATACAGGTTGCCAATTTTGTTATTACAGGCATACTGTTATTTGCTTTTTCGATCGGATTAAGACGGGTGTACAATCCCTCCGCCGAAAAATTTCGAGGCCCATTGTTGATTGGCTTAGTCGGCATCGGACTCATCGGAGCAGGCATCTTCTCCACCGACCCAATTTTTGGTTATCCAGCAAACCAACCACTTGCGCTGACACAATTTACGCTTCACGGACACCTCCACGATGCATTCTCCATGCTGGTATTTATATGCTTACCCTGGGCCTGTTTTGTTTTTCGCCAACGATTGGTTGCTACGGGCGAAAACAGATGGGCTCAATACTCCGCTTTTACAGGTTTCGCTATGATTGCGACTTTTATTCTTACAAGCATGGGCTTTAAGCAACTTTCAGGTTTTGTAGATATCGCGGGGGTATTACAGCGATTGTGTATCACAATTGGCTGGACCTGGATGACACTTCTATCTCTGCATTTATTAAGGACTTATCCGAACGGGTTTAAGCGCGCTGGTTAAATTATACGCAATGCCCGGTTGCCAAACATCGACGGACAAAAAAAGCATTTTAGTGCGATAGCTTTGTTTGTTTTTATTGCCCAAACCAAAATAACCGATTATCGACAAACAAACTCAAATGGCTAAAATAAAATCATAAATATGAGTTAAGTTAATGTGGTTCCCATTATATATTTTACCTTTGGGGCAAATCTTATTTCAATGAAAAAATATATACTTATCACACTAAGTGTGCTTGCCACACTCCGAAGCTTTGCCCAAACGACACCAGTTGATGCTTCAGAAAGTTTAAAACCGAAAGCCAAAACTTTTACAACCGAGTTAAATGTTAATCCGTTTAATGGACAAGTGAGCCTCAATAATTCACTTAATCAAATCAAAATCAGGTATTTTGTTAACCCTTCACTTGCAGTTAGACTTGGGTTTAACCTTAGCAGAAAAGACTCCACGAATAACGTAAATACCCCCTATGGTATTAACAGTAGCTTTAGTAATGATGAACAAACGTCTACCACGGTGGGGGTTAACCTTGGTATAGAAAAACATTTTGCAGGCACAAAAAGGCTGTCGCCATATATTGGAGCCGATTTGTCAATAACTGATAAATCTTCGGGTCAAACTATCAGTAACAATCAGTCAACCACAACTGTAACTAACGCGTGGTATTACACTTATTATAGTAATAATAGTTACCTTACCCAGATACAGGAAAACGGATTCACCCGTTATGGTTTAAATTTATTTTCGGGTTTTGACTTTTACATCTCCGGACATTTCTTTTTTGGATATGAGTTTGATTACAGCATTAGTAAAACGAACTGGAAAAATGTAAGTGTAACTACAACCCCATCAACAACCACTAGCGCTGCCTTTAGTTCTACTGCTAATTCAATGGTAACATTTGGCCCAAGCTTAATGAACGGCATTAGATTGGGGTATTCATTTTAATTTAAAAACCTACAACCAAATGAAAAAACACACGCTTTACTTTAGCATTATTATACTGCTACTGGCATCAATCCAACTGCAAAGTTGTAAAAAAGATCAAAATTCATATCCCGAAGTACAAACAATTTCAGCAACTGCGCTTTCGCCAGGCAGCGTATTATTTAAGGGGAATATTGTAAGTACAGGAAGTTTGACTGTGTCGGATTATGGATTTGTTTATAGTACAACAACTTCTGCCATTAATGAAACGATAGGTACAAAAGTATCTTTAGGACGTAGCCCTCAGGTTGGGCAATTTAGCAAAGAAGTTGATACGATTAGAGTAACTAACAGTTATTCACCTTACCTATATGTAAGGGCATATATAACAAATTCACAGGGAACAGCTTTTGGTTCATTGGTTTCTGTTACTCTGCCAACTCCTAGCACCAGCGGTATATCGCCGCTAAGCGGGCGATCAGGCGATCAAGTTACTATAAGTGGGCAGTTTTATACCTCCACCATTAGCAATGTCAGCGTAAATTTCGACGGCACCCAGGCCAATGTGTTATCTGTTTCACCAACACAAATCGTTGTTACAGTGCCATCGGGTATTCCTGCTGCTCATGATGCCCAGATTCCAATTCAGGTATCTGTTGGGGGCCAAAGTTTAACGGCATCATATGGCTTCACAATACAGGCTAATGTTAAAGGCTTTTCACCACAGTCTGGTCCGGTAGGTACTGTAATATCTTTTACCGGTGATAATCTTCCTTCATATTATTATACTTCAGATATCAGTGTATTATTGGGAGGCGTTTCTCAAACCCCAAGTTATGGTTATCCGTCGGCAATGCAGGTAACTGTGCCATCTAATATTACAGCTAATAATTTCCAGATCTCGGTAACCGTAAGCGGTAAAACTTATACATTACCCGGCACTTTCACGGTTACAGCTCCAACTATTAGTTCGTTATCGCCAGGCTCTGGTTTAGCCGGTAGCACTGTTACAGTTACAGGTACAAATTTCCCAACATCCTATGGCGGGATAACAGCTACATTAGGCGGTGTAAGTGTTAGTGCAAGTCCGTATAATAATACCCAGTTTTCGTTTGTTGTACCTACAAATTTGTCCCCGGGTAGTTATTCATTTGCACTAAATGCTGGTTCCAACATTGTATCAGCTCCACAACAGTTCACAGTAACGTCGCCAACAATATCAAGCTTTTCACCTTCTTCGGGGCCCGTTGGGACGCAGGTTACATTAAATGGAAGCTTTTTGCAGGGGCAATACTATACAGTAAACTTTGGCTCAGTTAGTACCTCTGGTTATGCATCAACAGCCAATTCACTTACGATAAACGTGCCGAACGGAATAAGTGCCGGAAATATGCAAATTTCTGTAGTGATTGCAGGGCAAACCATTACAGCACCGGGTAACTTTACGGTTACCACGCCCACGATTACTTCATTCTCGCCAACATCGGGTGTTGCCGGATCTATTGTGACCATTACGGGAACCGGGTTTAACTCCTCGTACTACTATGGTGCAACTGTAACCTTCGGATCAGTTAGTGCCAATGTTTTAAGTATTACTGGAACCACAATTTCGGTAATAGTTCCGTCTAATACCGGTGACGGTGCCATGAAAATTACCGTCACCACCAGCGGACAAACAGTGGTTAGTACAGATAACTTTACCGTCACTAATTAAATTCTTCCGATTCATCGGTTGTATATAATCAAACAAAAAGAAGCCGCCTCATAAGAAATTATGAAGGTGGCTTGTTTTTGGGATGGCATGAAATCGGGTTAGAAATCTTCAAATAATTCAACAACAATTTTGAATGTTTGACATTTTGGAAACCGAGAAGTAAAGAGAGTGTTCAGCCAGTTCTACTGTATTTAATTTTTGGAATTTCCGGGAGCTGATGCCGGCGGTATATATCTGGCAACTCCGTTTTTAAATGGCGACTTAGCATCGCAGATAGCCAGTTCGCCTATATAGCCCTCCTTCTTGAATTTCTCGCCAACAACCGGGCGGTACTTGTTTTCAGCCACACAAAATACTACGGCTATGCTATGCTTGCCAATATTGTCTTTGATGGCAAGCTTGTAGGATTTCAAAGCATTAACTGCAATTTTGTCAAAATCATTGCCTGCGCTTTTGGCCACATTTACATCGCTTATCATCCCGTTGCTATTGAGATTAAAGTTTAATACAACAACACCGCCGGTGAGTGCCTTTTTTGCTTGCCGGGGGTATTCTGTGGAGTCGATCATATAATTATAAAACTGATTGGCATACGGCGCGTCCAAATAAGATGCTACATCGAAAATATATGCCAAACGCTTGTTGTCGACATTTTTCGGGTGTATAAATTGTATGATAGACGAAGCACCTGACGGGAAAGTATAACCGTATTTGTCTTTCAGGAGTTTGATATCGTCCGATGTGCACTTGTTTCGAAAATACCAGTGGGCTTCTCCATTTTTTTCATAAACTACAACTTTGGCTTGCCGCATGTTATTATCGTCGCCCGGAAAACCAACTCCACTCTCATCATACTCATATCCTTTAATAGTCTGGCTTATTGGATATTTGTAATTGGTTATGATCAATTCTCCTGCAAATTCAGGGTCCTTACCAAGCGAATCAGTTTCAAAAATAGAATAGTCATCAGTGAAAAAGTAGACACCTATTTTGAAATTTTTACCGGGGTCATCGTTAACAACTCCTTTGTAAGCGTTAAATCCATTTAGCGCCAGTGCATCCAGTTTGGCACCGCCGCTTTTAACAATTTTGGCATTGGTTATACAGCGGTCATTATTGAGTGAAAAACGTACTACCACCAATCCGCCCTTTTCGCTCTTTGCGGAAGTATAATGTATGTTTTTGTGTAAAAAATGATCTAACTGGTAATAACCGTCAACATTTACAATAGGTAAAATTAATTTCCCTTCTTTGTTGGTAAATTGAGTGCTATCCTCAATCACTTCTACTTTAATATGCTGGTTTTTGAGTAATAGTGTTTTGTCAGTTCGGGTAATCGTACTGGCGGTATAAACTACTTTTTCGTCTTTTTGACCTACAGATAGCCGATCGGTTATGGTGCTTACGCCGTTTTGTGTTATTTTTAAACGTTTTCGCTTTGCAATATAATCTGAATACATCATGCCGTGTCTGCCAGTTGATTTTACGCTTGTAGGAGTAATATCTACCCAGCCATAAGTTTTACTGAATACGAGGGTTGAGGCACATAATAATGCCGCACAGATTGGAATTGCCACCAGGTACTTCAGCCTTGCCAAATTGCCCGATCGTTGTTGATTTAACATAATGATTCTCTTTTTTAACAGGTTATGATTGAAAAATGAATGGGTAATGGAAGAGCCGCCTGCGCCATAAGCATTTTTTAATAGAAACGAAGCATAAGTCAACGCATCAGTTTCGTAAGCGGCTGTTTGTTCATCGGCAATATATTCGTGTACAGTTTTTAAACTATTTTGTAACAGATATACAAATGGATTAAACCAATTGATGATCTTTAACAGTTCGAGTAATATGATATCGGCCGAGTGCTTTTGCCGGATATGCACCAACTCATGTCTGATTATGGTAGTGGCTTCGTCGGCATCGACGCCAATAAAAAGGTAGTTAAAAAACGAAAAAGCGGTATGTGTTTCGTTTAAATAGATCACACGGTATTTGTCCCCATGGACTGTTTGCTCATTGCGCGTCAGCTTGTACATGGCATAGAGTTTAATTAAAAACAAAGAAAGTAAAACGATTACGCCAATAAGATAAACGTACCACAAACCACCCAGAAGGGTAAAATGCCGTTCGGGTACTGCCGGGACTATAGCCATAACCGAGGCTTCATGCTGTTTAGCAACGCTCACAACCGGTAAGAAAGCGGGTGTAAGGGGGGCGACAGTGCTGAATGCTTCTTCAACCCGCCTAACTGGCCTTAACGCGCCAACTTGCAAAATCGGAAGTATAAATGCAACTATGCAGCTAAACATCAAATAGGCGCGGCTAAGCTGATAATGGGTACTGTGGTTTAAAAACAGGCAGTAGGCCATATAAAATACACCAAGATATATGTTAGCTTCTGCGAGGTAATACAGCCAGTTCATTTCTTTTTGCGTTTAAGGTCTTCAATCAGAGTGGTTAATTCATCCAGTTGCTGTATATCGAGTTTTTTTTCGTTGGCAATAAATGATACCAAACTTTCGTAAGAGTTGCTAAAATAGTTGCTCATCATTTTATCGAAGGTGAATCGTTTATACTGAACCTCGCTGATCAAAGGAAAATAGACATGGGAATTACCATAGGCCTTATGGTCGATAAAACCTTTGCCTTCCAAAACTCGCACAACGGTGGATACCGTGTTATAAGCTGGTTTTGGTTCGGGCATGCGTTCAATCATATCTTTTACAATAGCTTCTTTTAATTGCCATAATAACTGCATTACGGTTTCTTCTGCTTTGGTTAGTTCTTTAATATGCATGGTAAACTGCTTTTATAGTTCAGTAAATGTATAACTATTTTTATAGTTTGCAAACTGTTTTTATAGTTTATTTTTAAATCAGAAAAGCCTCAATTTTCCCTATCAAAAGCCTTTCATCGAAAAGTAGCGGGAGCAGGCCCCGAACCCACGTTTGCCTTTGGCGGATATGGACCCGATGAGCCACCAATTGCCATAACCCCCAAAAGTCTTTAGGTAACCTCTAAAAACTCCTTTTTTCTTCTAAACATTGATTTTGATATTTTTAAAAAGAAGAGGAGTTTTTAGCTTAGTTACATAATGTATTGATTTTAAAGTGTTTAACTGTTGTTTTATTTATTATTGGGCATACGTATCCCATATTTTAAGCTAATTGCAATTTTCTGAACATGTTCCAGGTCAAATTCATTAGGCCGATTATTGTGTTGACCCGCTTTATTCCGATAACCTGCAAATACATCCCATTCATGCTTATTTCCATAAAGCCAAAAACATGCTCTACCCGTGCCCTCGTTTTTGATTTCACTTTATTACTTTCTTTCTGCTGATCGGTTAAGGGGTTGTTTTTATAGCCTTGTACGCCCACCTTATTGTTCATCTGTTTTTCTTTAATAATTTCCAGTTGTTTTCCTCCGCCGTATGCACTGTCTGCATATAGGTCTTCCCCTTTGTCTTTACTGATGTCCAACAGGTCATCCAGCACCTGACTATCATGCTTACTGGCATTGCTTATAACGTATCTGGTTATCAGTTTGCTTACTGCATCTATTTTAACATGGTTTTTATAACCAAAATGGACTACGTTATTTTTCTTTGTCCATCGGGCATCAACATCCTTTTGCGCCTTTTTATGAGGATTTTCCTCAAATGATGCTGGTGTTCCGTTATTCTTTATTTGCTCATTTTCTTCCTTTGTATTCCGTTGAATGGGTACTTCAACGAAAGAGGCATCTACGATCTTTCCAGCGTTAATGATTAAGTTTAACTTTTCTAATTCCTTAATAAATCTATCAAACAATAAACCAACTACTTCTAATTCAACTAATTGCTCCCTAAAGTTCCATACCGTTTTACTATCCGGAATATCATCCGATATGGTTAAATCTAAAAACCGCATAAAACTCATCCGGTCATTTATCTGATACTCTACTTGGTCATCGGACAAATTGTAATAGCGTTGTAGAATGAGGATTTTGAACATCAGCACATAATCATAGGCCCGTCGTCCACCTTTTCCCTTAGCTTGTTTAATGAGGTACTGCTCCAAGGTCTCCCTAAATATCTCAAAATCAATCCCTTTATTTAAACGCTCCAATGGATCGCCCAACTGGCTAAGCTTGCTCAATCGAATATCCTGGTCAAAAAAACCATAATCTCTATGACGTTTATACTGTTTCATTAACGCAATATACTGATTTTTAGACAATTATGAAAATATTCCTAAATACTCCAGTTTTTAGAGGTTACCTTTAGGCTTTCGACGAAAGATTTCACTCCTTTACCAGATAGCTACCGTAGTAGGGAAGTTCTACGCGTTTTGTTTTAGAGAGGGGAGTCACGTAAAATATGTAAATAATATATTTTGCAGCGCATAGCCCCTCGAGGAGATAACTGTATATTAGCTAATCCGTAATCAAATAAAAATGCGAACCTGTTTATCACTCCTACTGCTCATCATTTTCTATGCAAATACCCATGCCCAAAACGCGCCCCGAAAAACGCACTTCCCCGTTTGGACATTTCAGCAAAAAAATGTTAACATATATGGCATTTCAGTCGGCTTGATTACCCCTAACGATAGTATGCAGAACGTGCGCAGCAACGGCATACGCATAGAGGCATTGGGCCTCGGGATTTTATTTGGGTTTATGGGCAACGACCCAATTGCCAAAAATGAGGATGAATTTCAAAAGAAAATGTCAGGTCGGCTTTTTGAAAAAATAAATGGCCTCAACCTATCTGCTACGGGGACACTGTGCGACTGTGCTGTTAACGGCTTTAGCGCAGGGCTTGTAGGCCAGCTTGGGCGGCAGGTAAACGGCGTTTCATTAAGCATGATAAATTTATTTCAATTACACAATGGGTTGCAAATGGGGAGCATCAATGGTGCCTACTCCATGAATGGTGTGCAAATGGCGGCGTTTATTAATTCAGCCATAAAAGCGAAAGGGCTGCAAATTTGCTTACTTAGTAACAGTGCCGAAAAAGCCACCGGGCTACAGGTTGCCCTGTTTAACAAAGCCCAGCAACTAAAGGGTGTACAGATTGGGCTTTGGAACGTAAACCAAAGGAGAAAACTGCCGTTTGTAAACTGGAATTTTAACTAAGCCCCCGCTCCGTCCCCACAGGGTCTGTCGCAGACGACCCTGTGCGCCATGCTTGTGTGCTGTAGATATATTGTATTTGAATTATTGACTCGGGACGATAGCGCAGGGTCGTCTGCGACAGACCCTGCGGAGACAAAACGGATAAATAGCTATAAAAAGGGTAGACGAAGTCCGCAGGCATATTCGATCAAAAGCACCAGCTTCTATCAGCGGAGTTGGGAATTTTGCCCCGGGGCCAGCAATTAAAGGCCTTTCACAATCGCCAAAGCCTTGTCAACATGTTCCGTAGGTGAAATGTGATCGGTTTCTGATGAAAAGACCGCTAAAATTTTACCGTCTTTACCGATGACAAATGTGGTTCGCGGGATGAAACCATGTGTAAGGTCCTGGCCAAGTACGTCTTTAATTCCTAACCTCGGGGGTGTGAAGCCCAGGCCGTATGTTGCCGCGATTTTGCCTCCTGGGTCAGATGCGACCGGGAACTTGCCTGCGCAGTATTTCGGATCCGAAGAAAAAGTATTCAGCCGCTGAATATCGTCTGCTGATACGCCGATAACGGTAGCACCCGCAGCGGTAAACTTATCGATGAGCTCAGCGAAGGCATGTGCTTCCGCATCACAGCCGCCGGTATAAGCCGATGGGTAAAAATAAACTACAACGGGTCCCTTAGCAAGGGCCTTTTTCAAGGAAAAATCAAAAGCACTGCCGGCCACGCTGGCTTGGGCGGTAAATACAGGTGCTGCATTTCCCTTTGACAATGTCGCCGATTGGGCAAAGGCAGCCCGGGTTACCAGGAGTGAAAAGCTGAAAATTAAAAAAGATAAGCAATAATATTTCTTGAACATGGCGTATTGTTTTGATTCATTGATGGTGATGTTATCAAATTTACAATAGTTTGCTGAGAATCAAGTCGTATGTCATTAAAATTTTACTTTGACACACCGCCGGGCAACGCTTTTGGAAAGCCAGCTGTCCGAAGTTTGCAACTTCGGATGACTATGCGAGTAGTCAGACTACCGATAACAAAAAAGCCTCAAATCTTCCGATCCAAGGCTTCTCATCTAAAGGTAGCGGGAGCAGGACTCGAACCTACGACCTTCGGGTTATGAGCCCGACGAGCTACCAACTGCTCCATCCCGCACTATTTTTTTGGTGTTACGA
>Ga0364866_10849_pt1 | contig 14427 bp, 5 predicted proteins | sample ExccelAu500001D3_3_FD_206913 | JGI IMG/M metagenome (GOLD analysis project Ga0364866, IMG submission 206913) | Enriched cells from Trout Bog Lake Hypolimnion, Wisconsin, USA - BchlTB.Aug13.5000.01.D3 | ecosystem: Environmental > Aquatic > Freshwater > Lake > Hypolimnion/Profundal zone | place: USA... | reverse complement strand
CGGCATTGATCACCAGATCATAGTTTGATCCCGGCAGTTGTTTGCCTAAGTAAAATGCGGTCGCAGTCATTCCCATTCCTGTAATGAGGATATCAACCTTGTCATTGCGGAACTGGTAATGCGACAGGCTGTCATCTTCTTTCTGAACAAATGCAAACTTATCAGAAAGCGGACGGATTTCAAATCTCGTTGCCGCTACAATTAAAAACTTCATAGAATAAAATTAATGTCAGGGTTCAAAATTCCGAACCCACGCGATTACGGTCGTTTATTATATCGTGTACCGTATTCCAACCCGTGCGCATTGGGGCCACGTTCATTCCTCCTGAGCATGAAAGCAAAGAACAGCCCAAAGAATCCGAGGCTGCTAAAGATCCACATCCCTAAATGGTATCCTCCAGGATTGGCAGCACTTGCTCCGGAGAAATCATTGGCCCATCCAATCAACAGGTTAAAACCGGCCAAGCCCATGTTCTGGATCATCGTCATCAATCCATAGGCAGTTCCAAGTTTTGAATGATCGACAATCAAAGCCACAGAAGGCCACATAATGGCTGGTATCAACGAGAATGCTATTCCCATGATGACCATCGGAATGGCTATATTGGGGAAATAAGTAAATAAGGTGCCTATCATATTTCCAAAGTAAACAACCCCACTAAAAAGACCTGCCTTACGAAAACTCGACCGGGTTGACGGAATCACATCCAATACCATTCATGGTCATCCCGAAACGATCCGTAAACTCAGGGAACTATTCGACCCGGATATTGAAAGCATGGAAGGTGCAGCATTTTTTTATGCGTGCATCACCACTGGCGTCCCCTTTCACCAGATCCGGAGTATCTCAAATTTCGTTGAAGAAAGAGATAAATCAAAATGGGATATTCCACTGGCACTGGCGAATCTGAATAAAACTGTGTTTGAGATCCTGAAGGAGCAAATGGTAAAATAGTGAAATGATGGAATAGCTATGATGATCCTCAAGCTTGCATTCTCGCCCTGTCCAAATGACACTTTCATCTTCGCATCGATGGTGAAAGGGTTGATTGATACTGAAGGTCTGGAGTTTGATTACCAGATGGAAGATGTGGAAAAACTAAACCATCTGGCTATGGAAAAAACTTTGGACATGGTCAAAGTGAGTTATCATGCATTTCTGCACCTCTCCCCTATTTATCAATTACTGGAATCCGGCAGTGCCCTGGGCTCTGGTAATGGACCACTGCTCATCAGTAAGAAGAAATATTCCATCAGAGAGCTGGACAAACTCACGATTGCCATACCAGGGGAGTACACTACGGCTCACCTGCTGCTGAAGATCATAACTCCAGGGGTTCATCAAAAAAAGATCCTTATCTTTAATGAAATTGAGGATGCCATTCTTCGTGACGAAGTAGACGCAGGGGTGATCATTCATGAAAATCGCTTTACTTATGAAAGAAAAGGCTTGCAGAAGATTGTGGACCTTGGCGAAGCTTATGAAAGCATGACCCATTGCCCTATTCCTCTTGGCGGGATCATTGCAAAAAAACAATTGGGGCAAGAGACAATTGAAAAATTGAACCGGATCATGAAGAAAAGCGTGGAATTTGCCATGAAAAGTCCTGATGCAGTCATGGATTTTGTACGCTCCAATGCCCAGGAAATGGAAGACACCGTGATGTTGCAGCACATCCATCTTTATGTAAATGACTATACGTTGGAGTTGGGGACAAAGGGTAGAAAGGCTATTAAACGGCTATTTGATTTTGCACATAAAACAAGTGTAAAGTGCAAAATATAAAGTCTAAAGTGCAAAGTTTTTTATGTCCACACCTTATCTTTCTATAGAATCTATTTGCGAGGCATTTCGATCGGCACAATCTAAAGGCCTGATTCGGAAAGAGGACACGCTTGTCATGTTCCATGATCTTTCGTTTTTAGAAGACCGCGTACTACACCTTAAATCAGTTTTCCCTGGCAGTACCCTTCATGCAGTTGCCATGAAAGCAAACTCACTTAGGAGAATCCTGGAATTCCTACGTCAACTAGACGTTGGAACCGAGGTTGCCTCAATTGGAGAGCTAATTATGGCCCTGAAATCAGGTTATACTGCAGAAAAAATCGTATTCGATTCTCCGGTTAAAACCTGGCAGGAAATTGAGTTTGCCCTGACTAAAGAAGTTCATATTAATGTTGATTCTCTTGCAGAACTGGATAGGGTTGCCGTCCTAAAGCAAAAAATTAAAACTGCCAGCACGATCGGAATTCGTATCAACCCTCAGGTCGGGATTGGCGCCATTGAAGAATCCAGCGTTGCCGGTGAATACTCTAAATTCGGAGTTCCCATTAAGACAAGAAGGAAAGAACTGGAAGATGTATTTCTTGCCTATCCATGGATGACTGGTGTCCACCTTCATGTGGGTTCACAAGGATGCTCCATAGAGTTGTTGTTGAACGGAATTGGTGTGCTTTACGATTTTGTTAGTGGAATCAATAAAAAACGAATAACAGCCGGGCAATCACCCATTTCCATCTTCGACATCGGAGGGGGTCTACCAATTTCTTATCATCATGACAGAATCCCGGTTTCGATGGAAGATTATGCCCAAACCATTGCCCGGCAATTTCCCTTGCTATTCTCTTCTTCTTTCAAACTTCTTACCGAATTCGGACGATGGGTTCATGCCAATGCAGGATGGACTGTGAGTCGCGTGGAATATGTAAAACGCGATCCGGGGATCAACACTGCCATGATCCATGCCGGAGCCGACCTTTTTCTCAGGGAATGTCTCAATCCTAAATGTTGGCCACACGAATACAGCGTTTTAGACAAAAAAGGCACCCTGAAATCAGGCAATGATGAGAACCCCTATAATCTTGCCGGACCACTTTGCTTCTCTGGTGATATCCTGGCGCGAAATGTCGAATTACCTGTAATTGAAGAAGGTGATCACGTGATCATCCATGATACAGGAGCCTACACTTTTAGCATGTGGTCGATGTATAACAGTCGCCAAAAACCCAGAATTCTAGGATACCATCAGGATGTTTTTGAGGTTCTAAAGGAAAGGGATTGTTGTTTTGCAACATAGAAGAAATTTAGGATGCATGAATGTCAGAAGTTTTATGCGTAATCGAATATTGAACAACGATTTTTGAAGTTCGATTTGACCGAGGGTTTGAGTACATGTAAAGCATATGTGAAACATATGTGAACTATAGAAATAGCATAGAACGAGTATAGGATGAGTATAGAAAATAATTTAATATCTTCACTCTTAAACAATTAAACAATGATCATTGTAACAGGTTCGGTAGGATTTATCGGAAGTTGCTTAGTCGGTAAGCTGAATAATAAAGGAATAAAGGACATTGTCCTGGTGGATGATTTTTCAAAAGAGATCAAGAACCATAACATCCGGAATAAATGTTATCTCGAGAAAATTGGACGAGAAGTATTTTTTGAATGGCTGAATGAGCATCACTCTGAGGTGGAGTTCATATTTCATCTAGGTGCCCGCACGGATACGACAGAATTTAATATGGCCATTTTCGATGAATTAAACCTCAATTACACAAAGACCATGTGGAATGCCTGTTCTGAATATTGCATTCCCCTTATTTATGCTTCCTCTGCAGCAACTTATGGTGACGGAAAAATTGGATACAACGATGATCCTGAACTCATTCCAAACTTACAACCCTTAAACCCGTATGGAGTTTCCAAGAACGAATTCGACAAATGGGCGTTAAAGCAGGATAAGCAACCTCCATACTGGTTTGGGTTGAAATTCTTCAACGTTTATGGGCCGAATGAATATCATAAGGGGCGGATGGCATCGGTTGTTTTTCATGCATTTAATCAGGCAAATTTGACAATTAGCGAGATGGCGAAATGGCGAAGTGGCGAAATTTCCGATAAGCAAAAGGGAGGACTGAGGAACGGTGTGGTGAAGTTGTTCCGGTCGCACAACCCGGATTATAAGGATGGGGGACAGTTACGCGATTTCATTTATGTGAAAGACGTGATAGATGTTATGTTCTTCCTAATGAATCACCCGTCTGATTCAGGTATTTATAACCTCGGGACAGGAAAAGCCCGCACATTCCTTGATCTTGCCAATGCAGTATTTTCAGCACTCAACATTCCTCCTTCCATTGAATTTATTGATACCCCAATCGACATCAGAGACAAATACCAGTATTTCACAGAAGCAAAAATGGAGAAGCTTCATGGAATAGGCTATTCCCGACCTTTTAATAGTCTTGAAGCTGCTGTTGAAGAATATGTTCAGGGTTATCTGGTAGGTAATACTTATTTTTAATTATGAAGTATGAGTTTGAATTAAGAATTATGATAAGATGAAACCGCGGGTTTGTGTTGTGATTTATTAAGCCCTATAGTAATTTTTCACAAACAAAAGTTAAAAAATGTTAAATTTTCCATTTTGTGCATTTTGAACGATATTTTCTTATCTTTGACTAAGAATTAAACTTACATTCTGTTACAGCACGTTTTTTTATAGAACAAAGACAGATTTGATGCCTTTTAAGGGCATTTATTTGTGTGTATTTTTTGGATCTAAAACCTAAATATATTAACCAAACTGTAATCAAGTATTAACCAGAAACAAACCTTAATTATGATGAAAAAACTTTTACTATTTTGTGCCTTTATCCTTAGCGGCATTATTGGTTTTGGGCAAACTATTGCTCAGTACACATTCTCGCAGAGCGTAGGGACTTACACTGCAATCAGCGGGGGAACGGCTATCACACCTACTGGCGGAACGTACTTTGATGACTATTCTTATGGGCCCCTGAACATTGGGTTTAACTTTACCTGGAGAGGTACTGTCTTTACCCAATTTGGCTTGAATGAGAATGGATTCATCAGCCTTGGTGCAACTGCACCAACAAGTAGTTACTACTCGTTAAGCACAGGAACCTCGAATGATATAATTGCTGCTTTCAATTATGACCTTTACGGTTTGGTTGCCAACGGAGCTGAAATAAGATATCAAACTCTTGGCACTGCACCCAACCGTTATCTGGTAGTTCAGTTCAAGAATTATGGATTTTATTCTGCAGGTCTTGCTGATGCTAATTTCCAATTTCAGTTGTATGAAACAACGAATGTTGTGAAAATTGTTTACGGACCTTACGCCGGAACTTCAGGCACCTATACATTACAGGTAGGTTTAAGAGGTGCCTCAAATGCAGATTTCAACAACCGCACAGAAACAACCAGTTGGTTGGCAACAACAGCCGGCGCTACCAATGCTGTGACCTGTTCATATTCGCCCACCATTATCCCTACAAACGGCTTAACTTTTACCTGGACACCTCCATCTCCTTGCACAACACCTTTAGCACAACCAACTGCATTACTATTTACACCTAGCACAACCACCATAGCCCTTTCATGGACGAACTCGGCAAGTGCCGACAGCTACCTTGTGTTACGGAGTACTAACCCCACACTTGGTGCGACACCTGTAAATGGTACTGTTTATACCGTTGGGACCACTTTCGGCAACGGTGTTGTTGATTACTGGGGCGGTGGGCCAAATTATACTTCAACAGGATTGACACCATCTACAATGTACTATTATTGGATTTTTGCGGCTAATAATAATTGCGTTGGAGGCCCCATGTACCTGTTATCAGGATCGCTCAATGGATTTTCAACAACATTAGCTGTATTTCCAATCAGTGGCAATAAATTTATTGGACCCACAGGGGATTTCTTCACACTTACGGCTGCATTTGCTTATCTAAATAACAATGGTGTGAACGGACCACTTAACCTAATCCTTCAATCCACCTATGTAAGTTCTGTTGAACCAGCTTTCCCTATTCCAGCAATGGTCATACCAGGTACTAGTGCTACAAACAAAATTACTGTTTATCCTTCAGCCGCAGGACTTTCCATCACTAGTGCCAATACCACAGGAACCATTAATCTGACAGGTGCAAGTTATATAACTTTTGATGGTCGTGTTAATGCAACCGGATCCACTAACAGTCTTATCATTGAGAATACTTCAACGGGTTATGCTGTTCAGTATATGAATGGATCTACCTACAATGGATTGAATTATTGTATTCTCCGTGGAGTAGGCCAAACAGGGGCAAATGGAACCATTACTTACGGATCAACATCCACTATTGGGAATAGTTATAATTCGATTACCAATTGCGAGATCCGGGATGGGGCATCACAACCCTTGTATGCAATTTACTCTTCCGGAAATGCAAATCCGACACAATATAACAGCAATATTACGATTTCAAATTGCAACATCCATGATTTCTATGCAACTGCAGGAGGTAATCCACTTGGTGTCGGCATCCTTGGGGGTTCGACAGCATGGACGATTACAGGCAACAGTTTTTACATGGTTGCCGCTTTTAGTCCAACAGTGGCTGTAGGTTATAATGTGATATTCATCGCATCCGGTGATGGGTATAACATTTCCAACAACTATATTGGCGGTTCTGCACCTAACTGTGGTGGAACACCTTGGACACTTAATGGAAACGGAACACCTCCGACGATAGCAAACTTCATCTATGCTATACGTTTTGCTGGTGGCCTCACTACGAATCCAAGTTCCATTCAGGGGAATACGGTTGCAAACATTGCACTATCAACTAACCCAACTGCCTCGTCAATCTACTTTCTCGCATTCCTTTCTACAATTGGTGTTCAGAACATCGGAAACATTACTCCAAACATTATTGGTTCCGGAACAGGCACGGGATCAATCACCATCAATGTCGGGTTGAATGCCGGTGGTTATAATCCAAGCTTCGAAGGAATCGATTTTCGTGGTCAATACGGGAATGTGCAGAACAATGTTATCGGTTCCATCACTCTAAACCCACCTGCAGGATCGGCTTCAACCTTATATATACTTTTACGATTACTTTCGGTGACGCCGACAGTTCAAAATGGCGTTTGCAGTGTAAGTGGCAACCAGGTTGGTAGTCTCACTACAGCATCAAGCATCCAATGCCCATCCGTGACTTTCCCGCCAGTAATTATGCAGGGAATTTTTGTTAGTACTACCGGTTCCGGGTCTGCTCTCATGACTGTTTCTAATAATACAATTGCCAACATTACGGATCTTAGCAGCCATGCCACATCTTATGTAATGGGGATGGAAGGTGCCAGTTCGTCTGTTCCTGTAAATGTAATAGGAAATACAATCAGGGACCTGACAGCAGCCTCACAGAATGTTAACATTTCGGGGACTACATCTATTGTAGGATTATATTCGGTAAATTCTGTTCCAGGGTCTATCATCCGTGCAAATAAAATTTATGACCTTGTAAATACCGATCCTACCATAGCTGTGGGAGTAAATGGTATGTATATCGGACAATCAGCAGGTAACTTGTTGATTGAAAAGAATTTTATTCATAATTTATCAACAGCTAGTAATGCACCAACATCCCAGGTTGACGGTATCTATTTGAATTGTTCCGGGACTTATGTTACAGCTAAGAACAATATGATACAATTGGGTATCAATACAAATGGCACTGCCAATACAGCAAGCTCCGTGATCAACGGGATCTATGAAGCCGGTGCAACCATAGACAGTGTGCTCAATAACAGTATTTATATTGGCGGCGCACCTGCTGCAGGTATTACTGGTAGCACTTATGCATTCAACAGCGTGATTACGCCTTCACTAAGTACCCCGCGTGTTTACCTTGATAATATACTCTATAATGCCCGCACAGGAGGTACGACTGGTGAACATTACGGAATAAAGGTTGCTGGGGCTTTACAATTCCCTCTTGGACTGAAGAGTAACTACAACCTAATAATTGCCAACGGAGCAGTTGGAGGGGTTTTTGGTTCCTTTAACGGTATTGACCAACCTACTTTTGCATCCTGGAAAAATACAGTAGGCACCGACCTTGCAAGTGGAAATGCAGATCCAAATTTTGTTGCTCCTACAGGAACCTTTGCAACTGCAAACCTGCATGTTCAGAGCCCAACGCCTATTGAAGGCGCTGGTATTGCTCTCTCGAGTGTTACCGATGACTATGATGGTAATTTGAGGATCAATTTCACGCCAACTGATGTAGGAGCTTCTGCTGGTAACTTCACACTTTCAGCCGATGTTTTCGGACCGAATATCACTTATACGGCGCTCGGCAATGGTCTCGTTGCCGGAACTAGAGTACTTTCCAACTGGGCTACTATTACGGACAACATAGGAGTAGCAACCGGTGCAAATCTTCCAAGGATTTATTATAAGAAATCAACTGACGCCAATGCCTTTGTTGGGAATACTTCTGCCAATAATGGATGGAAATACGTAGTGGCAAGCAATTCAAGTTCGCCATTCAGTTTCACCATTAATTATGCCTTATTGCAAGCTCCCGTTGCAGCGGGTGATGTTATTCAGTACTTCGTAGTTGCACAGGATAATGCAAATAACCTGAGTTCATGGTACCCCATGGCAGGTTTCAGCACAGTGCCCCCAATTCAAAACATCAATGTTGCACCAACCAATTTCCAATCCTATCCCATCGTTTCAAATTCAATTCCGACCACCATTACGGTTCCTGGTACTTATGCAAGTTTGACCAATACCGGTGGCGCATTTGACATGATAAACCAAGGAGTAATTGTTGGCAATACAACGATCAATATTACAGCCGACCTTCCCGGAGAGCTTGGAACAGTTGCATTAAATGCATGGGCAGAAGATCCTCCAGGGTCAAACTATAAAGTAGTTATCCAACCTGATGCAGCAACATTGCGTACCATCAGCAGCACTACAACTTTAGCTGCAGGAACAGGCCTTGTCAGAACCAATGGTGCCAGTCGTTTGACCATCAACGGGAAAGCAGGGAAACTCCTTACTTTCCGTTTCACTAACACCACACCTGCCAACAACCAGCCAACCATTCAATTTACTAATGGTTCTGTAAACGACACCCTGAAATATTGTACAATTGAAAGCAACAGCTCTGCAACAACCTATGGCTCTGTGAATATTGGTTATAACACAACTGCTACGAATACCATTGTCATTATGAATAATGATATTCGCGATGCTACTGCAGGCACATTAGGATTACAAGGGGCAGGTATCGTTTGCACTTCAGTCCTGAATAACATTAAAATTATGAATAATAATATTTATAATTTTAACGCTTATGGAATTTACAGTAGTAGCGGTTCGGCCGATGGTGCTGTGATCTCAGGAAACAGTTTTTATTTCAATTCAGCCCTGGTTAATACTTCAACACAGTATTGCATCTATTTTACCGGAAGTTTGAATAACCATACTATCACTGGCAACTACATGGGGGGACAAGCACCATTATGCGGTGGCGCTGCCTGGAATAATACTACTACTTATTCTCTTGAAGGAGTTTATGCCTCTTTCGGAGTAATAACACCCAGCACCGTTTCTAATAACACCTTTCAGAACATCAATAGTTCCAATGTTGGATCTTCCTATTTGTATCCTATCTACCTTACTGCTGGTGTGATCAACATTACGAATAACCTGATCGGGAGTACTACAGTACCAGGATCCATCACTTGTGCAGGAACCGGTTATCTTTATGGTATTTATGCATCCATTTCAGCTACTGCGCCTACATCAGTACAAGGCAATATCATTTCAGGGTTGAATTTTACCAGTGCGACCGGCGGATACATTTATGGATTCGAATTGCTTTCAGGTGTTTACCAGATGGGGAATATTACTCCTAATGTTGTTGGAAGCAGTACGGTGGCAGGTTCTATCACCTACGCCGGAACAGGTGGCATATATGGATTATATTCTTCTTCCTCAAATCCCGGAAATGATGTTGAAAACAACATTTTCGGAAACTGGTCATTTACAAATACTGTGGGTTCACCTTATGCCCGTGGAATGTATATTTATTGTGCCAATGTGAAGAAGAATAAAATTCTCAGTATCTCCTGTGCAAATGCAGGATTAACACCATACATTTATGGCATTTATTATTATGGTGCATATGGCATAACCAATGAATTCTCAAACAACCAGATTACTCTAGATGGAGGCGCATCTTCAAATCCATATATCTATGCTTTCTATGATGCCTCTACTACGAACCTTACCAATTTTTACTTTAATGACATCTACGTAAGCGGCCCTGCTACCACATCTAATTCCACATATGCGTTCTATCGCAGTAGTACAGGTTATTATACCTTCGAGAATAACATCATTGCTAATAAGAGGGTTGCCGGTGGAACAGGAATGCATTATGCAGCCTATCTTTCTTCTACAGGATCATGGAACTCAAATTACAATGATCTCTATTCTGTTGCAGGTCCACTTGGGTACTACAATGCGACCAACCAGTTGACACTTGCTGCATGGCAAGCTGCAACTGCAGGTGATTACACATCACAAAACGCAGATCCGTTATTTACATCATCTACTGACTTGCACACAACAGTTCCAGCATTGAATAATGCCGGTATTGCTATTCCTGCTGTTACTACTGATTATTCAGGGGTAACCCGTGGAAATCCGCCAGACATAGGGTGCTATGAATTTTCACTTACCCCAGTAGTGACAACCATTGCTGCAACTTTAATTACTGCTACGACAGCAACTGTGAACGGATCGGTGAATGCACAGAACGAAAATGTTGTAACATCATTTGATTATGGACCTACAGTAGCATATGGTAGTACAATTGCTGCGATACCGACACCAATAAATGGTTTGGTCACCACTAATATGAGTGCTGGTCTTACGGGTTTGCTACCCGCAACAACCTATCATTACCGGGCTCATGGCGTTGCCAATGGCAATCCATATGTTGGTCTTGACATGACCTTCACCACATTGACCGCTCCACCAACTGTTGTTACTACAGCAGCAACCGCTATTACAGGCACTGGTGCGACATTGAACGGAACTGTGATTGCCAATGGAGCTTCAACAACCGTGACTTTTGAATATGGATTAACCGTTGCTTACGGAAGTACCATTTCAGGTGTACCTGGGACTGTTAATGGAACTACATTAACTGCTTGTTCGGGCGCTTTAACCGGTTTACTGCCTTGCACGCTTTACCATTTCAGGATAAAAGGTGTAAATGCCCAGGGAACCTCAAACGGAGGTGACCTTACATTTACAACACTCCCATCTTCACCAACTACAGTGACCAATGCCGCTACAGGTATTACAACCACTACTGCTACCTTAAATGGTACAGTGACTGCAAATTGCGCAGCAACTAATGTCACGTTTAATTATGGGTTGACCGTGGCCTATGGAAGCACAGTTCCCGGCACACCTACACCTGTGAACGGGAATACCCCAACAGCAGTCAGCGCAAACCTTACTGGTCTTACAATAAACACTACATACCATTATCAGGTTTGTGGAACCAATGCAAACGGTTCCAGTTGCGGAAATGACATGACTTTCGTGACTGTTTGTCCTGTTGCAGGTCCTGCAGGTCCGATTACGGGACCAACCCAGGTTTGTCAGGGTGGCTCAGGTTATATTTATTCGGTTACTATTCCAAATGCAACTGGCTATGTATGGACTCTGCCAGTAGGCGGATCCATCACAGCAGGAGCCAATACCAATACAATTACGGTGAGTTATGCTGCTAATGCAGTTGCCGGATATATATTTGTTTACGGAACCGCTGCTTGCGGTAACGGAGCTCCTTCGCAGCTTGCCATTGCCATGAATCCTCCTGCTACACCAACCATCGCAGGCCCTGCTTCTGTTTGCGTAAATAGCACAGGTAAAGTTTATACCACTCAATCAGGTATGAGCAACTATATCTGGACCATTTCTGGAGGTGGAACGATCACGGCAGGTCTGGGGACCAACTCCATCACTGTTTCATGGAATGCTACAGGTGCGCAGAATGTTTCTGTGAACTACAACACTGCTGCAGGTTGTCCGGCTCTTTCTGCTACCATTTACAATGTCACAGTTAATCCTCTGCCAGTTCCGACCATTGCCGGGCCTAATCCTGCTTGCAGTAATTTCCCGGGACTTATTTATTCCACACAAACGGGTATGAATGGTTATGTTTGGACGATCACAGCAGGAGGAACGATCACTGCAGGTCAGGGTACCAATGCCATCACTGTTACCTGGAATGCTACCGGTGCTCAAAATGTTTCTGTGAACTATACCAATTCCAATGGTTGCACTGCCCCAGCTCCGGTTGTTTATCCGGTTACCGTTAACAGCGGCGCTGCTCCAACCATCACTGGAACTACAAACTTGTGTGTTAACTCAGGGTATTATACCTATACAACTCAACCCAATATGACCGCCTATAACTGGAACATTTCTTCCGGTGGGGTTATCAACTATGGTTCCGGAACCAATGCCATCACGGTTTCCTGGATCGCTTCAGGTGCACAATGGGTGAGTGTAAACTACACGAATCCTGCAGGATGTACTTCTCCGAGCCCAACTCAATTGAACATCACGGTTAACCCACTTCCGGGCGCTGCAGGTTCCATCACAGGTACAGGCACTGTTTGCGGAGGTGCTAACGGTGTCGCTTACTCTGTGGCTGCCATAACCGGCGCTACAACTTATGTCTGGAACCTCCCCACAGGGGCTACCATTGCTTCCGGAGCCAATACCAATGCCATCACTGTCAACTTTGCATGGAATGCTTCAAGCGGTAATATCACCGTCTTTGGAAACAATACATGCGGCGACGGCGCTGTTTCTCCTCCGTTTGGTGTTACTGTAACCCCATTGCCCGACCCGGCTGGTACCATTACCGGTCAGGCTTCTGTTTGCCAGGGCGAAAACAATGTCGTTTACACGGTTCCATCTATTACAGGAGCTACCAGTTATACATGGACTGTTCCTGCAGGTGCTACCACAACCGGTGGTTCCAACACAAACTCCATCACTGTTGATTTCGGGGCCAGTGCTATTTCCGGCAACATTACCGTTCTCGGGTCAAATTCCTGCGGTAGCGGTACGGTTTCTCCTAACTTCGCAGTAACGGTGAATGTAATTCCTCCAACTCCTGTGGTTACTAATACTGGTGACACTTTGCACAGCAGCGCGTCTACAGGCAACCAATGGTATTTCGCTGGTACTCTTATTCCGGGGGCTACTTCCAGAAACTATGTTGCTACTCAAACCGGTCTTTATTGGGTTGTGGTTACCCTCAATGGATGTTCCTCCGCAGAGTCGAACCACCTTGAGATCATTACAACCGGTATTGATCAACATCCATCGACTTCGATCAATGTTTATCCTGTACCAAACGACGGACGGTTCACTGCAGCCATCACTACCGCTTCACCACAATCTTTCACCATCAGCGTTTATAACAATCTTGGTGTAAAGATCTATTCTGAAGCAAATGTGGAAGTGAACAGTTCTCTCAATAAAGTGATCGACCTGAGACCTGTACCAACTGGCGTCTACACTGTGGTCTTTGAAAATAGCCTGAATCAGGTTGTGAAAAAGATCGTTGTGAACAAATAGGCTTTAGGTGTTGGCCATTAGGCCTTAGGGAAATTAGTATTAATTCTAATGGTTAAAAAAGTCCTGCCGGAAACGGTGGGACTTTTTTTTCTGACAATATGTGACGGGATATTAAGGGGAAAAATTAATATAAATTGTTATCTTTGATTTTCCATAGTGAAGAATTTATGCGGTTGCATCTGATGTATTTTTCATTTTTGATTATCACACAAGTAACGAGTGCAAGCTACACTAATGAAAAATTGAATGCTGATACATTTGGATTCAAAGATAACCTAACCCATATCACAAGTTTATTGAAATCTTCTGAAGAAGAAAGGACATGTCGCCCTGAAAAAGCAATTGAAATTGCCAACCAAGCCTTAAAAATAGCAGAAGCAAATCATTTGCTTTCCGGTAAACTGGAAGCCATGATCAATATTGCAGAGATCCAGGTCATGATGACCTATACTTTACCTGCAATGGAAATGACACTAAAAGCACGAGACCTGGCAATTCAATTGAATGATAAACGCAACCTGGGCCATACTTACCGGATACAAGGGAAGATCCACTTGCTCATGGGAGATTATACAAAGAGTATAAACTATTGTTTTCAGGCTCTTCAATTGTTCGAAGATTGCCATGATGAAGATGGCATGTTCAAAACAGAAAATGATATCGGTGTTGTTTACAGTTATATGGATAATGATACTAAGGCGTTGGAATACTTTACCCTTGTACTGAATAAAGCAAAAACCAATAAAGACCAAAAAGGATTATCATATAGTTTAAATAACCTGGGCAATCTTTACGAAAATAATAAAAAGTACAAACAAGCTGAAACAAATTTCCGTGCAGCTCTAGAAATCAGCAAGCAAACAAAGCAGTTATATTATCAGGCAATCAATCACATGAATCTGGCCAGAATTTGTCAGAGAACGGGAAAGTTTGA
>Ga0364866_10847_pt1 | contig 14442 bp, 10 predicted proteins | sample ExccelAu500001D3_3_FD_206913 | JGI IMG/M metagenome (GOLD analysis project Ga0364866, IMG submission 206913) | Enriched cells from Trout Bog Lake Hypolimnion, Wisconsin, USA - BchlTB.Aug13.5000.01.D3 | ecosystem: Environmental > Aquatic > Freshwater > Lake > Hypolimnion/Profundal zone | place... | reverse complement strand
ATACTGAGAGCGGGAGATACTCCGGGAATCTAATTGCTCATTAATCGTCCGCCCTGTATAGCTCATGTCGGGTTCTTATTAATGATGGTTATATGGGGGCCGGTCATGGATCAGGGGCAACGGACAAACTGGGAAAGGTGGTCCAGGAGAGACTTGCCAGCCATACATCTTGGGAGGAAGCTGAGGAAGGGGGTCCCCAAGAGGTTGCCACCGATGCTGACATCACATTTAGTTCGATGCTTTGGTCTTATCATCTTTTTTTATTTTTTATCGTTTTCTTCCAACAATGCGTTGGCCTCAGACTATCTTGGTTACTTTTTTGTGTGGAGTGGGGGGTTTAGTTTAGAGGAAGCAGATGGCTGGCAGCACGAAGGTTTTTCTTTTTATGAGGCTACTCAGTGGAAACATTTGGGGTTTTCTTCTAAAGATGCCAAAAGATGGGAAAACTCTGGCATAAATAATGAGAGAGAAGCATTAGCGTGGCGGGAGGGGGGGGTACTCCTGAAACGTCTACTAAATGGAGGGCCGTTGGGGTCAATGACGTAAAGCATGCGTCTGAATGGATAAAACTCGGATTTACCCCCGAAGAAGCTGGAATTTGGCGGAACCTCAGTTTTCAAGACGCACACGATTTTAAGAAAAATGGTTTTGAGCCAAAGGAGGCAATCGCATGGCATAATGCTGGGTTTATTAAAGCAGAAGATGCTTTTGCGTGGAAGCGAGAAGGGGTCGGCATACCGGAGGCAAAAGAATGGGCTAAATCTTCAATTTGCAGATATAAATGGCAGTGGTTTGGGGGTCCATGCGAAGAGGTTCTTGAATGGATAAAATCGGGGTTCACCTCAAATACCATTTGGGGCTGGAAATCTGTAGGCATAACCCCGCCAATGGCAAAAAAATGGTCACATTCTGGTTATACTGCCCCTGAGGCTAGACGCTGGATAGATGCTGGCTGTGAACCCGAAGAGGTGGCTGGATGGGTTTCTTCAGGGTTCACCGATGAGGAAGCAAAGGTTTGGAAGAAGCAAAACTTAACTCCAGTGGGAGCAAAAGAAAAACGAGACAGATATGCCCTTTATATCAAAACCAACTGCAAAAATGGGTTAGAAAAAAATTACCAATTACTCGAAGCTAATCCATATGATGTACAAGGATGCTGCTTTGTTTTTATGGGGAGTGCAGTGCAAATATTTTCTACAAATACTGGTCTTTACAACATGTATGGTACTAACAATATAGTCTTTGTCGATTTTGGTGAACAAATGGCACCCAAATATAACTTCTCAGTTCATGTAGTCGGTACGGGTGCTTACTCATACGTCACGGCGGTAGGCACACGGAATATCGTTCCAAAGCTTAAATCAATTTCTCTCCCATGATACCCACTTCAGTTTGATATCAAAGCTGCCCCATTGCTGGGCGACAGATATCGCCCCATTCTGAATACCAACTTTATTCTAAGAGTTGATATTGGGCCCAGAGGGAGCCTGACATACTCCCCAAAAACAAGCTAACGCTTATGGGGGTGCCCACCGCTGGAGATCATGCCGCGATCTCCTTCAGCGAGCGCAGGCACACCCCCTCCTCAGCCGCAACCCGCACCAACTCCTCCGTGAACCCGGAGCGGCTGAAGAGCGCGAAGCTCTCGCGGCGCCCCTCCCTCCCCCACACAACCTGCGGGGCCTTCCGCTTCAGCTCAGCCAGGATGTCGGTGCCGACCTGGTTTACGCTCCACTTAACCTCGCCGAAAAGGATCTCGTTCTCCTCCTCGTTGAGCCCCACCAGGTCGATCTCTGCGTCCTTGGTCCACCAGCGCCCAACCTGCTGGAACCTGCGCCCCTCCAGGAACCCCTTCTTGACGAAAGAGCGGCAGACGTCCTCGAAGGTGAGCGAGGTGAAGATGTCGAGCCGCGGCTTAATCTTCTTCTCCACCAGGTAATCGAGTTCGCGCTCCTCAATGAAGCTCTTATTGGGGAACACGAAGCTGAACCAGAAGCGGAAGAAATTGTCGTCCATGACGTAGATCCCCTTCTTGCTCTTCTCGAACGACTTCTCCGTGACCGGCACCTCCCGACGGATGATCCGCAGCTCGACCAGTACCGAAAGGTACTTGCTGACCACGTTCTTCTCGAAGCCGGTCTCGTTGATGATCTCGCCGGAGCGGGTCTTCCCCATGGAGATGGCGCGCAGTATGGCGAAGTAGTTGCGCGGCTCGCGGAGCTCCTCCCGCAGGATGAATTCCGGCTCGCTGAAGAGATAGGCCTCTGGCACCAGCATCCGGTTCACGATGTTGGTCCAGAGCCCCTCCTTGGGGTCGAACTGGAGGAGATAAGCGGGGGTCCCCCCGAGCATGGCGTAGGTGTACATGAACTGGTCCGCCGGCACCCCCGGGAAGAACTTCCTGGCGTGCCAGTAGTCAAGCGGGGTCACCAGCATCTGCCCGGTCCTCCGGCCGAAGAGCGGGGATTTGTAATCGAGCACCTCGGACTCCATCATCCCGATGCTAGAGCCGAGCAGCACCAGGAAGACGCCCGAGTCCTTCAGCTCCTCGTCCCAACCCTTCTGGAAGATGGAGGGAACCGCCCGGTTCGACTCGATCAGGAAAGGGAACTCGTCGATGATCACGACCACCCTCCCTTTTCCCTTCAGGTAGCGGAAGAACTCGTACCAGGTCCCGAACCCCCTGGAGAGCAGGAACTCGTCCCCGTAGAGGAGTCCCACCCGCTCCGAGAGCGCGAGCAACTGATCCTTCTCGGTGGCCTTGTCCGCCAGGAAATAGATGTGCGGCACCCCCTTGGCGAACTCCTTCATCAGCGAGGTCTTGCCGACCCGCCTCTTGCCGTACAGGACGATGAACTGGGACTTCTCCTCCCGGTAACTCCTGCGCAGATAATCGAGTTCATACTCACGGTTGATGAATTCCATAGGGGCCTCAAAAAAGATACTCTAAAGTAACATACTCTAGAGTATCTTTTAACCAAGGGCCGGCATGTTGTCAAGCAGCAAAGGAGGGAAGCGGAGAACGGAAGGGAGCTTCCAGGCCCTGAGGGTTGAAACGAGGAGTTCAGGAATATAAAACCTTCCTGCCGTCAAGCGGCGAGGAACTTGGACGCCTGGCTCGCTGTGCGTTACTCCAGTCGCGCCGCCTCGGCGGCTACATGGCCGGCGAAAGCCGAAACGAAGGCCTTTAGCCCGGTCATCGCAGACATCTCCGCATACTCACCGGTTGCTACCGCGCCCCGCTTCGAGGTGATGAGGGCGGCGTTGGTGTAAAGCTGCTCCTTCACCAGTCTCTGGCACAGGATATCATAGCGTTTGAGGTAGGAAGCCCCTTTAAACTCTGGGAACACGGGGAAGTGAGGGGACGCGTCCTTTACCGGGGAATTCGATTTCGGGGCATCCTCCACCAGCATCAGCCAGCCGACGAAGGGGCGCGGCTGCTTGCCGAAGGCATCTTCCCGGTAGGCGGTCCAGAGGTCGTGCGCCGTCCCGATCGCCTCCTCGGTGCGGTTGTTGAAGTTGTTGCTGAATGAAGGGCCCACCTGGCTTTTGAGTTCCAGCGCGGCGATCAGCTCCCCCTTGTGGATTACCAGCAGGTCCCAGAGCTTGGTGGGCCGGAAGTACCCCGGCAGGGTAAGAACGGCGCGCTTTTGATGGACCTCGGCCTGGGCCAGCCCGTTAGCGTGCACGATGTCGAGTGCCAGGGCGATAAACCCGTCCATGTTCTTGCCGCCGGTGACGCCGGCCCTCTCGCCCTGGTCGACCTTGCCGGCCTCGACCTGTTTTTTCCTCGCGGCTGCCCGGTTGCCCCAGAATGCCATCACGGCTTCACGGGCCTTACGCTCATAATCGACCAGATCAAGTGCCACGTTACTCTCCGTCGCCACCTAGGGCGGCCTGCTCGTCAGGGTTAAGTCCGTACAGCGTGAAGGCCGCGCGGTTGCAGGCCTGCAGATCCCGCCTGGTGGCGGCGTCGATCAGCTCCTCCCGCAGTGCCGCAGGTATGCAGTCCCAAAGCGGCAGCCGGATGCGGCGCAGGTACTGGGCCTGGAAACGGAGGAACCCGCCGCGCATCTTGGTGGAATAGGTTGCCACGAACAGGCGGGTAACCGCCGAAAGGAGCACCGCCTGCAGGGCCCGCAGGTCCCATTGCTCCGAGGTGACGTAGTAGAGGTTATGGTGCGGGTAGAGCTCGCCCCCCTCGAAGACGATGTGGGCCTCCCCCTTGATATCCGGGATCAGCAGCTTAGGCTTCAAGGCGAGCGACGGCGTGATCCGGTCGATGGTGCGGTACCAGCCGGCCGGGCTTTTCTGCGCGCAGTGCCGCTTCTCGATGACCTCCCTTCTCGCCTCCAGGTAGCTCGCCAAGCGCGGGTAATCCTTCAGATCGACCAGCCCGCCATCCTCCGCACAGGGGTTAATGACGCCAAGCCCGCGCCATACCACCTCACCCGACTGGATATCCCGGGTGGTCGCCAGCCGCACCTTGCGGTCCGGCTCGACGTCCAGGGCCTCAAAGTCCCCGATGAATGCCTTGTCCGCGCCGGTGGCAACGCCAATCCCCACCTTGCAGCCGGTATCCTCCAGCATCGGGAAATGCCGCTCCAGGCGCCGGATCAGGGCCATCTGCTCCGACGACTCCAAAAGCCACGGCTCGGCGCCGCAGGCAACCCCCGACATCTCACGCACCGCTCCCTCGACCCCGGGCAGGGCCGTCACGCGCAGGGCGGCGGCCAACTCCGCCAGGGCTGCCGCGTTTATCTCCGGGCGGCGCGCTATCCGGGTCACCCCCGGCTGCTCCCGGCAGATGACGGTGATGGCCGGGTAAGCGATGACATCCGAATGAAAGGCCGGGGTGTCGACCATGTCGACGTATACCTTCAGGTGGAACTCCCGGGATACCAACTTTCTGAGCGGCCCGCCGTAGCGGTTCTTCATCCAGCGGTCCGCGCAGATAAAACCGAGGCTCCCACCTTGGGAGAGCGAGGTCAGCGAGCGCTCGATGAACGGGATGTACAGGTCGGCCCGGTCGTACATGGTCTCAAAGCGGCTGCGGTACTCTGCCAAAAGCGGCGCCGGGATCAGCTCCTGTCGCACATAGGGGGGGTTCCCCACCACGAAATCGAACTCGCCTTCCAACGGGGCCAAGAGGAAGTCCCCGAGGCTGAGCCAGCGGGTAGCGAGCGTCTCGGCCGTCTCAGGGGCCAGCCCCTCCCGTACCAAAAGGCCGGTCAGGGCACGGAAAGTCGACTGGAAGGTCTCGCGGTGCAACTCGACCGCGCGTAGCGCGTCTCCCAGTTCCTCCAGGGGATCGCCTGAACTTTGTGCTCCACGCCAGGCCGCGAGCAGCCTGCCGACAATCGGGAGCAAAAAGTCCCCGCCTCCGAAGGAGGGCTCCAAAAGCCGCATGAGGTGCAGGGGTTTGTCGGCAGTATAACCGACCAGATCGAGTATGAAGTCGACGACTTCGGGCCGGGTGAAAATTGCGCCGCGCGATTCTGCTCCGGTGGCCGCAGACAACTCTTCCACCGCGACCGCCACCTTGCGGCTCAGCTCTCTGGGAAGCAGAAACTCCATCTGATTGTACGCCATGTTTCTCACCCTTTCCCCGCCTGTCCCCTGGGATTTACGCCGCATTTATAGCATAAGAGCCGACTCTTCGGGGTATTAATTTTAAATGCAGAGCCCGCTTCCCGTCACAGCACACCGAGTCCCCCAAGTAAGGCGACCGATCCCCATAAACCCTCACGGCCTCCCGCCGACTAGGTTGTAGAGCTTCTCCCGGTCCTTGGGCGGAAACTTCTCGATGCTCTCCGCCACCTTGTGCCCGTAGATTTCCCAGCGCCTTGCCTCATCAAATTTCGGGTCCAGGATGGTGCAGCGCACCACCGTAGTACCCACGGCGACCGCGAACAGACCGGTGAGCCCACCTACCACGATCATACTCCGGACCCAGGCCAGATCGCCTGCGGCTTTGGTGCATTCATTGAGGGTGGAGACCACTTGGTCGATGCCCCTTTGGAGCGGATTCAGGATCTGGTTCACCTGCTCTCTTGCCACCAGTTCGAACGCCGACTGCAGGCGCCCGGGCAGTTGATGCTCCAAAAAGGAATTCAGTTTCTGGTAGTTTTTCTCCGTCTCGCCCTGCGCCTGCTGGGCCAGTTGGGCGGCGGTATCCGCCCTGGCGAGCATCGCCTCGAAGTACTTTTCGCGCTGCTGGCCCAGCACCCCGGGGGGACCCGGCGGGGGCTTTGGGGGGCCGCAGGCCTCCAGCAATCTCTCTTTGGCCGACTCCTTTTCCTTCTCCATGATCACCTCCCCCTGAGGCTTTTAATCACCGCCGCGATCCCGTCGGTGAGCGATTCGACCTGTTCGCGGGTGGCCAAAAGCGGAATGGTTTCCCCCAGGGTCTGCACCAGCGCTTCGAGGTCCCGGGCGAGAAGCCCGTGGTGTTCCCGAAGCTTTATCACCTCCTCGCCAAGCTTCGAGGCCGCCATGGTTTCCCGCTTTTTCCTGGCGGCGACCTCAGGAAATTTTTCCAGGATGCAGGTGCGGACCAGGTCGGAAACGGTGACCGTTTCACTCCCCATCCCGCTCAAAAGCCGCGCCTCGCTCTCCAGTTTCCTGGCAAGTTCCGGGGTCAACCTAAGGCTCATTCTCGCCATGTTCTCCTCCTGCCTGCGCCGTCTGACGGCGGCGGTCATCCGCTAGCGCCGGTACACCAATCATCACGCGAGGCTGGCAGGCAGGGTAAGTACCTGCATTCCACGCGGCTGCCGCCGTCCGCCGCGCAAACCCTGCCCCTTCCGGCGGTTCGACACCCGACGTAGCCCGAAGGGCTGCGTTGGGTGTGCAATGGACAAAAATAGCCGAGCCGAAAGGCTCGGCCCGCAGTTTCTGCTCCGATCACCTCTCAATCTCAAGCCCCTTTCCCAAGCTCCTGCCACGAGTAAGCTCCAGCTCTTTGCCGATTGATCGCTGCGGAGGAGGTATCGACGGAGCTGGTCTGAAAAGTTCGCGTACCTGTGCGGGTAACGGAGGTACCTTGATGCGCTCCAAGCTCAGTCGCGCTGTCTTGCCATCCAAAACGGAAACCGACCGGGAGAGTTCGCGCACCCTCTCCCCGAAATCCCTGGACCAGATTTGGGAAAGCTCCCGCCCGGCTTCCCGGACCAGTCCCGGCTCACGCTTCAGGGTCGAGCTCTTGACCTCCACCCGCTCGACGGACTTTTCCAATCCCTTTATCGAGTTGGTGAAGACATGGGTCCCGTACTGGGCGCGGGTCACGGCGACGTTGAGCGCGTTGTAGCTGAGCGAGCCCTGCGGCGACCGTTCCAGCTCCCGCCCCTTTTCCCGTTTCAGCCCCGGCTCCACCACGGCCACCAGGATGGAGTGCTCGACCGTCGCCCCCTGGCTCTTGTGGATGGTGACGGCGTAGGCGTGATCGAGGTGCCGGTAGCGGTTAAGATCCAGCTCGACCTTGCGCTCCCCCAAATCGAGGAGCGCACGTCCGTCCCGGTCCAGCTCCCGTATGGTCCCCAGCGTCCCGTTTTGCAGATCCAGCTTCGGCTCGTTCCTGAGCGCAACCACCCGGTCCCCCACCGCGAAGTTTCGTTCCTCCTCGCGGTAGAGCGCGCTCCTTCCTGCCAGCTCCCGGGCGGGAAACTCCCGGGTCACGCTGCGGGTAAGCTCATGCCCCTTTTTCCCGGCGCTGAACTCGTAGCGTACCCGGACCAGGTTCTTCTCCCGGTCGATGTCGATCACCTCGGCCTCGGTGCCGATCCGGGCACCCCAGTTCCTGGGCCTCCCCCCCAGGTCCCGCTCCCCGGTGAAGACGAGCCGGTCCCCCGGCTGGTACCCCTCCACCGTGAGCTCCTGGCGCACCGGAGAGAGGACCCGGTACGGTTTCCCCTCCCCGATCTCACCCAGGGCAACCCGCGCCTCGCGCACTTCCCGGTTCAGCTCCTTGCGCTTCTCGTTGGTGGGGGTCACCATGAGGACCGATTGCCCCTCGCCGGAGAGCGTGCGCTCCGGGTCGAGCGAGGGTTTCCTGCTCTCGGCGAGGTAGTGCTCGACGGCCCCCCGGGTGAGGTCGTGCTCGTCCGCGCTCTCGGTCAGCTCGTGGCGCCGCCCGAGAGCGGCCAGGGCCTCCCGGGCGTTCTCGGCGAGCGGACGGTCCTCCCGGTTGAGCCCCCGGGCGATCTCCTTGAGCTCCGGGTCCCGCTGCCTTAGGATCTCGTTTAGGTGGGCGTACTCCAGCTCCCCCTTGATCCCGAGCTCCTGCACCTGGGAGAGAAAGTCCCCGGCGGCGATAGCCTGCATCTGCTTGGTATCCCCCAGAAGGTGGAGCTTCACCTGGACCCCGCGCTCCTGCAGGTCCCCAACCACCTCCATGAGCTCCCGCGCCTGTCTTGCTCCCAGGAAACCTGCTTCGTCCACCCGTATGACCGTCGGCACCTCCCGGGAAACGAGAATCCGCTCACCCGCAACCTCCAGTATGGGGAGCTCCGAGTTTTGCCCTTGTAGGGAAAATTTGGAAGCCGCATTGATAAAACTGTCGACGGTGAAACCGGGGCCGCCGGTCGCGAGGCTCATCTCCCGGGCGGCCTTTCCGGTGTAGGCGAGATTTATGGTGCAGGGGGCCCTCCTGCCGGGTCTCAACGCCTCGTCGTTGAAGCGCTCGATGATGCCGAGCGTCCTGGTCTTGGCGACACCCGGGTCCCCGACGGTAAGGAGAAAGGAGCTGCCTCCGGTCACCTCGCCCAAAAACTCCCTCCACTGTCCGGCCGTCGGCCGGACGCCCTCCAAGGCCAGGCGCTCCCGGAACGCTTCGACCTCCTCCCGAAGGGCGAGGCTTTGGAACGGGATGGCGGCTATTTCCCGCACCCGCTCCAGGTTGCCGGCCTCCAGCTCCAGCATGGCGCCGGTGGTGAAATGCTCCCGTCCCCTGAGGTCCGTGCCGATCCTGACGAGGCCTGGGGCAACCCGGTCGATGGCGGCGTCCAGCTCACCCAGGCCGGGACGCGGCCCGGAGATCCGCGCGGCAAGGTCCAAAAGACGCTCCCTTTTGAACACCGCCTCGTGCTCGGTAAGCTCGCGGGAGGCGAGTTGCACTGACTCGACTGCCGAAAGCTCCGGCCCCGGCATAGTAAGGGAAGGCGCCAGGGAGAGCTCCAGTCCCCGTTTCACCTCCAAGGGAGTTGTGCCGCAGGCCTCGAACCCTCGCTCGAAGATCCTGGCCACCTCCTCCCTGCTGATGGCGTGCTTCGGATCCCGGGTCTCCAGGGCCGCCATCTCGTAGAGCCGGCCGTGCGGAACCCCAGCGAACCTACCCTCCTCCTGCCAGTTGGCCACCTGGGCCTCGATTTCGGCCCGCCGGGTAGAGAAGTGCTCGATAAGCCCCAGACTGATCCCCTTGAGCTCGAAGGTCATCTGGGAACGGTCCACCATATAGATACCGAAGCCGCGCGCCTCAAGTTCTCTCACGAGTTCCAAGCGGTACAGGAGCCCCAGGGTTTTCACCTCCTGGTAGATCCCCCTGGGCTCGTTGGCCCGCCACTCGCCTTCCGGGGTCTGCACCAGGTTCAGCACGAAGAAGTGCGAGTGCAGCTGCGGGTCGATGTTGCGGGAGGTGGCGTGGTCGAACTTGGCGGCCACCAGCTTGCCGGCCTTAAGCCCCTCGGGGGTCCGGAAAAAACAGTGGTGCTCCTCCAGGTGCCGCGCCACCGAGAGCACGGCGGCGTCGTGCGCCTCCTTGACCGCGTCGACGCCGCACGCGTAGGCCACAGATACCGACTTCGGGGGCGAGAAGGTGCAGTCGTTGCCGGCGCGATGGGTTTCGATCAGGGCTCCCGTCTCAGGGTCGCGAGTCTGCTTGAACCCGACGAGACGCTCCCCGCCGGGAGTCTCACCGCGGCACAGCGCCCTGAAGTCCTCTTCCTGGACCGGCCCCTCCAGCCCCAGCGCCCGGGCGCCTTCCCCGCACCAGCGCGAGTTGTCCGCCAGCTCGGCCTCCCTCAGGTAGTAGTCCTCACGCGAGAAGTATCCGCCCGCCTGGCCCGCGGTCATCGCTGGAGAAAGGGACAACATGGCGGCCTCCTCGAAATTGGCGGCAGGATCTGTCATCAGCCGCAGCTGGATCGCCCAAAACATTAGTAAATATTAACATACTGGATTGTAAATGCCAGACGGCGGGCTAACGGAATGTGGGCATATGTATAGCGCTGGGTAAGCAGATTTACATTGATGCACATTCACTGGCTATGGTATTTTGCCGTTAAGATCCGCCGGGGAGAAACCTCATGAAAACTCTGCTCAGGACTCGGGTGTCTACCGGTAGATGCTCTATATAGTGGTAGATACACGTATCTGTTGATAGATATAACGCACTTCTACCTAATAGTTTGTTGGACAATATGTGGGAGATCAAACATCATGCATCTCGTATATGACTCGCTAATCTCCGATGATTTTGAAGGCTGGCATGGGGACAAAAAGTATGAACTTGAGAATGGCACCAAATGGGAACTTATCAGTTATAGGTACAGCTACCACTATAGCTATAGACCAAGGGCAAGAATATGGGACGACAGAGGTCAGTATATCCTTGAAGTTGACGGTATGAATGAAAAGGTTCCAGTACGTAGAGCTTAGCCACACTGCCGTAGGTTGGTATGCGAGTGTAGGTATGGGAGCATGTTACGTCATAAATTGAAATGGGGTGAGTCGGATAATATTATCGGAGAGCACTTGAATTTAAGACATTTCTAAGCCTGGCCGCAAATGAACTTCCCTGGCTCAAAATGGAGATGGAACATGGCGTTAAAGGTGTTTATTAGCTATGCCAAAGAGGACCGTGAGGCTGCAGAGCGCTACTACGAGTTGTTTGAGAAAGAGGGTACGGCGCCATGGATAGATTTTAAGGAGATTCTTCCTGGCCAAAATTGGGAAGCTGAAATCGACCGCGCGCTCAGCGATGCCAATCTTGTAATTTTGCTTCTCAGTAAGCGTAGCGTGTCCAAGCGCGGTTTTGTTCAGAGGGAGGCAAATGATGCGATTAACCGTCTCCGCCAAAAACAGCCAACAGATATCTACGTTATCCCACTATTACTCGAACCATGCGAGGTGCCGAGCCATATATCAGCACGTTTGCAATACATGGATCTTAGTATTACAGGTGCGTGGGATCAGGTGAGGGCCGCGCTTAAACTTGCATCTAAACAGCAATCCATTGAGTTGGAACATGGGGTCATTGCCGGACCTTTCAATGTGCTTACCGAGAAATTAGAGGAAAACTGGAAAGCTTTGCCGGGTCACAATATTGGAATCGAATACCCTAAATTCCAGTCAGGTTCAAGATCGGATATAGCCAAAGAACTGTCTGGTTTTTTTGCGGGCAAAGCTTTTGAAGCGTTAATTGTTTCTAGGCAGAAACCATGGGATCAGCAACCGGACGTGTTCAAGACAAAAGAAGGACCGGCTGCAATGAATGGGCATTGGGAAAATTTTGACATCGTGCACGCGACCCAAAACTTTCTCAGCATCACATTCGATGTGGGGTGGTATGGTGCTGGAGCTGCTCATCCAAATTACTATTCCGCTACCTACAATTTTCAGTTCTTAGACCGGCTAATTAGCCTTGATCTGTTTGACTTCTTTTCTGATTCACGAAAGGCAATTGAACGAATTAGTGAGCTCTGCTTGCACGAGTTATCAAAGGAATATTGGCAAAGGACTGGAGAAGTCCTGAGTGGTTCTCAGCTTGAATCATTTGAACGAGGTGCAGGTGCGGACGCTAAAAATTTCCGAAGATTTACTGTTAGCGGCGACCGTTTCACGTTTTTGTTTCCGGTTGGACAAGTCAGTGGCTATGCACTGGGTAGATGGAGTGTAGATGTTTCATTTTACGAATTATTGGATTGTCTTGTGGTAAACGGCCCACACACTCTTGCTGCATCTCTAAGTTGAATCTAAATCTGCCCGAGCAGCGGTTCCAGTGGGACAAGAAGGACGCGTATAAGATTACAGGTCTCTTGTAGTTAGGACGAGGTAGCAAGAGAGAATCTTATATTTTTATACGCCTCTCTACCCCTAACTTGAAACGCTGGGGCGTTACCTTGGGACCTTGGGACACGTAAGCAGGATAAGCGGGGGAAGGAAGAATCCGTAAAGGAGAAATAATGGTAAAACTCATGTATTGCATTATATGTTTTTTGTTAATTGGCTTTTTTGGGGATTCTTCGGCACTAGCAATAGACACAAAATTATGGGAAGGGGCCATACCGTTTATTGCAATGTCCGGAAAAACAAACAAAGAAAACCTGTGCATGGTTACTCAGATTCTATTATGTGAGGCATATATTGGCAAGGGTAAGCATACAGATAAAGAACTGATTGACCTGTCTAATTATTTTGAGAGCAAATACGAGGATAAGAATAATGTAATACGATTGAAGCTTACTCCTGTTTGGAATGGTATTACTGGCTTTACTGCTGGTATTAGTGCTAATACTAGTGATTCTAAGTATGTCAAATACTACTTTATCTTCAATTTCGAGAAAGGGGCCTTGACTCTGCTCGATGTAATTGGAAGATATGGTATTGAATATGCTCAAGTAGAAACTACCTCAAATCTAACAAATAAAATCACCTACCCCCTAAGCAAATATCGTGATGATATTAAAAAAACTTTGTTTTACGGAACAGAATACCCACTGATTGATTGGGCGAGTTATGATGAACTATATAATGTATATTTCACTTTTTCTAGTATTGATAAAGTTAATGTGGACGAATTGCTTGTTTATTTTAGAACTATGCCGACTAACCAATAGTTAAAGGTCAAGGGGCAATGGGGTCAGGCTTAAAAAGTTGGAAACTATCTACGAAGCCAAGGGTTGGAAGACACCGGCTCCCGCACCGGTTTCCCGCTGAGCAAGCCTTTCCAGTGATTTAAAATGGAGGCGGGGGGAGAAGTTCGCTGAGCAAGCGGTTGGTTTTGTGAAGTTGGTGAGAGAGGGATATGCGGACGTAAGATGAAGTCAATTGTGTCTCAGGAAGCCTGCCGAAGCTAAATCAGAGTTGAATAAGCTTGCAGAAGTGGATTGAAGATTTGTGACACAAGCCGGGACCAGTGCATAGTTGACGAAAGTCGATGAAAGAAGGCGTCCCATCCACCCGGCAAGGTCGGGCCGGCCAGCCTAGCGTCGGGTATACTGCAACGATTAAAGCGCCACAGGGTTTGCTTCATTAACCCGTCGTTTTTGCATGGCAGGTGTTTCTATGTTCAGATCAGCAACATTTGTGCTGTCGGTTTTTTTCCCTTCATAAGGCAGCAAAAACGACATCTGTTTCCCAGCCTGACCCTTGAGGTTCTTGGGCTTGATACCTCCTCTTGCGAGGGAGGGGTAGGAAGGCTGTTCTGTCTGCTTCAAAAGGCCTTCTATCGTAAGGATCTGAATTTTTGGGAACTTTGCGCCAACAAAAGGAGGGGCATAAAACCCTGCCTTTGCTGCCTCCTCTCTCATGGGGCGTGTCGGAGGGGTAAGGGTAACGAACAACCCGATGGCAGCATTTTCTCGTGTCACCACATGCCCGAGGTCCCGAATCATCGCGACGCTCACATTTTCTCCGCCCTTTACTGATACTATAATTTTTTTATGACCTGATCCTACATCGGTAAAATAGATAAGCCCGTCTATTCCGCTATCAGCTCCTTTCTTCTTATTCTGATAAGGCTGCGCACCGATTAGATGACATACCCACCATTGGAATTCATACTTGTCCCGCCTCGCAAGTTCCTGTGCACTTTCAAAATCTTTCGGAGTACCATGAGTTTTGAATTGAATATCGGGGAAGTGTGTCTTTAGGCGCTCTTCAATGACAGAAATGGCCAAGTGGGTAATGTCGATGCCGATCCATTGTCTCCCCAGCTTTTCGGCGGCGTGGATTGCAGTGCCACAGCCGCAGAACGGGTCCAAGATGAGTCCATCAGGGGGGCAGGATGCTTTTATGATGCGTTCAAGTAAAGCAAGCGGCTTCTGAGTGGGATAGCCAAGAAACTCTTTTGAGCGGTTATTGACGCATGGCATGTCGTCCCAGAGGTTCTGTAATGGCACACCTGGCATTTCATCAAGATACCTTTTGTATTGAGGAACCGCTCCTGGCCGAGTTTGAATGATTCGACCTTGGCTGATCAGCTCATCCATTTTATCTTTGGAATACCGCCAATATTTAGATACACCCATTATCTCATAAAATGGATTACCCTTTTCTGCCCCCCCTGGTCCTTGAATGTCACCCAGCCGGTAGCGCCTCCCATTTTCATCGATTCTGCGATAATCTCTATTTAAATATTGATCAGTATATGGAAGATACTGTACATTCCAGTAATTATTTTTTGTCTTACTATAGAATAAAATTGAATCAGTCACACGACCAAAA
>Ga0364866_10846_pt1 | contig 14463 bp, 12 predicted proteins | sample ExccelAu500001D3_3_FD_206913 | JGI IMG/M metagenome (GOLD analysis project Ga0364866, IMG submission 206913) | Enriched cells from Trout Bog Lake Hypolimnion, Wisconsin, USA - BchlTB.Aug13.5000.01.D3 | ecosystem: Environmental > Aquatic > Freshwater > Lake > Hypolimnion/Profundal zone | place... | reverse complement strand
GGTCAGTATGTTTCACAGAAGGTGGACCAAAATGGGTGGGGGAAAAATGTTGTAGAGGATTTATCTAGGTATATTCTATCTGAAACACCCTCTATTCAAGGATTTTCAGCTCGCAATATATGGCGTATGAAGCAGTTTTATGAAACTTATAGCTCCTATGAAAAACTGTCAACACTGTTGACAGAAATTGCTTGGTCTAACCATTTGCATATTTTATCAAAGACAAAGACTTTAGAAGAGAAAGAATTTTATCTTCGATTAGCGGCTAAAAATCATTATACAGCACGTGATTTTTCGAGGGTCATCGATAGTTCAACTTATGAGCGTACGTTGTTGGCCAATGAAAAACTGTCAACAGCGTTGGCAGAATTTCCAGTGGAGACAAAAGGTGTTTTTAAAGATAGCTATGTTTTTGAGTTCATTGGCTTATCTGACACAGGGGGACAATGGGAAGAAACTTTCGTGAGTCAAAAATTAGATGAACAAAAACAGGAAATTAGCGCTGAGCTTAAGATCTTGCGTGAAGAAAATAAACAATTAAAACGAGAAGTACGTCGCAAAGATACAGCCCTTTCAGAAGTTGTCGCCTTGCTTGTTTTGAAAAAAAAAGCCGACTTAATTTGGGGGGAAAGCGAGGACGTTTAGTTGCTTCAGGTGATCGTAGACAGGCAATAGCGTTAATTCATGAAGCCAGCGCTGCTGGTGCTCGTAGACATAAATCTTGTGAAATACTGGAGATTTCAGTTAGAACAATAGAGCGTTGGGAAAAAGACAATGGCATCGAGGATCAGCGTAAAATAATGAGTCGACCAGCGGCAAATAAATTAACTGAAAACCAAAGAAATGACGTTTTATCAATGGCAAACAGTACGATTTTTCGGGACTTACCCCCCTCTAAAATTGTGCCACTATTGGCAGATGAGGGTATTTATATTGCCTCTGAATCAACTTTTTATCGTATATTGCGAGCCGAAGATCAGCTGACACATCGACAAACAAGTCGGCCAGTAAAGCATCATCGCCCAAAGATGTACGTTGCATATGGCTCGAATCAGGTCTGGAGCTGGGATATCAGTTATCTTTCGAGTCAAATCAGAGGGTTATATTTTTACTTATACTTGATTGTTGATATTTATAGTCGAAAAATTGTGGGGTTTAGCGTTCATGATCAAGAGTTAAGTGAACATGCCTCAAACCTAATGATTCAGGCATGCAATGATGAAAATGTATTGCCACATCAATTGGTGTTACATGCAGATAACGGCGGCCCTATGAAGGGCGCTACTATGCTCGCCACACTTGAGAAGCTTGGCGTGATGCCATCATTTAGTCGGCCATCAGTGAGTGATGACAATCCTTATTCTGAGGCCTTATTTAGAACATTAAAGTACCACCCAACTTTTCCGATACTGACTAAATTTGAAAACATCACCGCAGCCAGAGTTTGGTGTGAGAAGTTTGTATTTTGGTATAATAATGAACACCTGCACAGTGCGCTGAAGTTTGTAACGCCGCATCAACGACATACTGGTGCAGATGAATTGATTAGATTCAAGCGAGATCTGGTGTATAAACTTGCCAGAAAACAAAATCCTGAACGTTGGTCAGGGAATACGCGTGACTGGCATTTACCAGCGACGGTAACACTTAACCCTAATAAAAAAGATACGCAAATGAGCAGCAGTGTTTTAACAAAGGTGCATGAGCAGAAGCGCCTGGATGGCGCGAGCGATTGCAGCAGACAAACCGCGAACGCGGTGCGTCAGTATGGATGAGTAAAATTTAATAGACGGAAGCGACAACTTCTTTGACAAACACCGTTTAAGGATGCATCTCACATTGCCCGAAACAAAACACTAGAAAATCATTTTGAAAATCCTGGGATTATCAGGCCGCGTGAGGATGAAATACCTTCGTTAGAAGGTGTTTCAGCTGAACGTGGAACAGCGTCTTCGCTTGAAAATAATTTAGAACACAATTTTCACAAAGACGCGCATAAAAGAGCTTGAATTATGGTTGAAAATATCTGACAATTTGCTGTCAGATTTCTAGGTGTCTGTCAGATCAAGTTTAAAGTTTTACACGCTTTATCGACAAGAGAAAATCTGGCAGCGCATGGGTGTTGAGATGGCGCGTAATACTCTCAGCGGATGGATAATCGCCGCCGCAGAGGTCTGTATGCCCATGCGCGACGTTCTGATTAGTGCGTTACGCACTTCTGATTATCTACAAGCCGATGAAACCCCCGTTCAAGTCATAGATGAACCCAATCGGAAAAATACCTCAACCAGTTACATGTGGCTTTATCGAACGAGCCGACCGGATAACCAAATAATACTGTTTGATTATCGTGAAACTCGCCAAGCGGCTTGGCCCAAAGAAATACTTAACCATTTCAAGGGGTATTTACAAACGGACGGTTACAATGGTTATGATTGGGTAAATAATGAACCTGAAATTATGCACTTAGGCTGTATGGCGCACGCTCGTCGTCCGTTTGCAGAACTTGTGAAACTTGCTAAAACTACTGGGAAATCTCACCAAGCCGTCGCTTATTTTCAAAAGCTCTACGCAATTGAAAAAATAGCCCGCGATAACAAGTATACCCCTGAGCAACGCCATCAACTCCGCTTAGAAAAATCGAAGCCCATTCTCGATAAAATGAACGAGTGGCTGGAAAAATCATTAAAGCATGCGGTCCCTCAATCAAAACTCAGCAACGCCTTGCTTTATATGCAACAACGATGGGAAGAGTTAACCCGTTATTTAAGCGATGGCATGCTCGAAATTGATAATAACGGCGCAGAAAATCAAATCAGACCTTTTGCCCTTGGCCGAAAAAACTGGTTATTCTCAGGAAGCCCGCGCGGCGCACACGCCAGTGCACTATTTTATAGTCTTATTGCAACTTCCGTTGCCAATGGTTGGAACCCCTTCGATTATCTTAAGCACTTATTTGAGAACATTCGTCACTGTAAAAACCAGGATGATTACGTCAATCTATTGCCTTTTAATATCATCGCAAAATCAAATTAACCTGCCTAGGTGTATTTCCCTGCTCGCTTACGTTTGATTGATGAATTTTCGTCATTGGGGCGCATTGAACGACTACGGCGATCATTAAAGCTACTGCGTGAATACCGTGTCCGTTGTGTGCTTATGCTGCAATACATAGCGCAAACCTATGAGCAATATACTCATGATGAGGCCAGGGCTTTTACTAATATTAAAACCAAGATTGCCTTTGCAGCTGAGGATATTCAGGATGCTGAATATATCAGCAAACTTTTAGGCACACGTTCGGCAAGAGTTCACGCGGGCTCAACCAGCAGTCAAACTCAAGGATATTCTGAGTCTCAAAGTTACAACTATCAAGCCATTCCATTACTGCGACCAGAGGAGGTGATGCGTTTACCTGAGCATCAAAGCTTAATCATGCGGACTGGTGATGCGCCAGTGAAGGCTGGACAGTTTGTTTGGTATAAGGAAAACGTAATGAAAGATTTAGTCTTACGGCCGTTATTGACTCCCACACAATGCGTTCAGCGAACCTCATTTGAAAAGAATTACCTATTCAGCTGAGTAGGTTGTGTTGCAAATGACAAACAACCCATTGGTAACCCGAGGGGTTGTTTGTTCACGATAATTAGTGCCGAAGCAAAATCCAATGCTAATAGGCATATGCGAGCGATTAACCCTTTTTAATCAATTGGGAATTGCGACAAAATTTTCTCTTATTGTTTTTTTGCTATATATTGGAAGTATATTCAACGGAAGATACTTCTTCATGGATTGATAATGCTGAATAATGAAGCTAATTTAAAACAGTAGTGGACCCCAAAAATGAGAGTGTGCCGTAGGGGCAGAGGAGTAATGTCGTAAGGAAATGACATGAAATACTGCAAAAGCTATAGGAAAGATGGTGGTAGGCCCACCGAAATCGGCTGTCCGGAGCAGGTTTCAAACCACTTCAAGTGGCTGTTATTAAGAGTAATGGTCATGAGCGTTGGAGTAAAGCATGGGTGATAAATTCATGTAGGTATGGGTCAGAAAGACGAATAACCCTGAACCATTGTTGAAGCGTCGTTAGGGGTGATTGATATCAAAACCAGGCTCTTCTAATTAGTCTGGGACAAGTCTACAAGTAACCTGGAAACACTGAGTAGATGGTATCCGGCGTAGAGATGGCGTGAGTCTGATCCGGGCTTTTCTATGGAACTGCGGGAACCAGTCGTCTGGATGCTAAGGGAAAAATCCAAGCAGTTAAAACTGCAAGGATAAAAGTACTGATGCCAGGCACTGGGGCGGAGCAACCTGTAGTAGTGATGAAGTTGCTGTAATGGCGATGGAGCGAAGGGGGTGCGTTAGGCATGTTTATTCAACATTCAACTGAAAGTAATTTCAGGAGGAAATCTTGGAGAAAACAAAACCATTCAACATTCCGAAGAAGTTGTTTGTGCAAGCCTACAAGCTTGTCAGAGCAAACGCTGGCGCGGCAGGTGTTGACCAAGAGTCGCTGGAAGATTTCGGTAGAAATCTGAAAGACAATCTTTACAAGCTATGGAATCGCATGTCATCAGGCAGCTATTTCCCGCCGCCTGTGAAAGCGGTTCCCATACCGAAGAAATCAGGAGGGGAAAGAATTCTGGGTGTGCCTACTGTGTCAGACAGAATTGCCCAAATGGTTGTCAAATTAACGTTTGAGCCCTGTGTTGAGCCGCATTTTCTTCCAGACTCCTATGGCTATCGACCGAATAAATCGGCATTAGATGCTGTGGGTGTTACGCGTAAGAGATGTTGGCAGTATGACTGGCTACTGGAATACGACATACGTGGATTATTCGATAATTTAGACCACCAGCTCTTGATGAAAGCGGTTCAGAAACATACTGATAATAAATGGGTCCTACTCTACATAGAACGATGGTTAGTAACCCCGATGCAATTACCTGATGGTAATCTCCAAGAGAAAACTAAGGGTGTAATGCAAGGAGGAGTCATGAGTCCTGTGTTAAGTAATCTATTTTTGCATTATGTATTTGACGTATGGATGAAGAGACATCATCCCACTATCCCGTGGTGTCGCTATGCAGACGATGGTCTGGCACACTGCAATACCGAGAAGGAAGCCCAGAAATTACTAACTGAGCTATCAAATCGGTTTAAAGAATGTGGGTTAGAAATGCATCCAAACAAGACAAAGATTGTTTACTGCAAAGATGGAAAGCGCAAGCAGGAATATCCTAACAACTCGTTTGAGTTTTTGGGATATGAGTTTAAAGCCAGAGAGTGTAGAAATATGCAAGATAACAGTATCTTCATAAGTTTTACGCCAGGGGTAAGTAAAACAGCGCTGAAATCTATGCGGGCAAAGATCAGGCAATCCAATGTACGCAATCGTAGTGATTTAAAACTGCAAGATATTGCCATCTGGTATAACCCCATTCTACAAGGATGGTTCAACTACTATGGCAAATATAATAAGTCAGCACTGGATCCACTATGGAGGCATTTTAACAAGATGTTGGTTGCTTGGGCGATGAGGAAATACAAGTTGCTGAAAAGACGCCGGGGAGCAGCAGCGCTCTTTCTAGAAGGACTATCAGAAAAGCAATGCAGCCTATTCGTACATTGGCGCTTTGGAGTGAGACATGCGTTTGCCTAATGGAAGCGGTGTGAGTTGAGAGGCTCACGCACCGTTTTACGAGGGGCTGAGGCTGAAATGCCTCGGTCTACTCACCCAATGGTTACATTTTACACCACCGTCTCATTTTTGGGGTCCACTACTGACCTGGGGTTATTAAAAATTCCTTAACCTAGGGCGCAGAATGGTGATTATAGCTTAAGAAAAATAACGTACAATTCCGAGCATCACACTTTGACTTCGCAAAGCAATATTTTCCTTTGAAACAAATGTTCTCAGTTGATTGGGACTCAATGATGTTTGATTGTTCTTAATGTTACCATAATCATTGTATAAGTATTCTAGTGACAGCGCATAATGATCTGAAAGTAATTGCTGAATCCCGAAGCCAGAACACCAACCAATCAGATTTTTTTTGGTGTTAACTGTTTGTTGTAAACTAAAATTAAGGCCAGTTGGAAATATATAATTTTGTGTCAAAATTGTATTTGCCCGACTTAAGACAGGTCCAATTTGCAAATACATTAAAAAGTCTTTCGCAAAAATAAAACCCGGTTTGAATTTTACAGCATAGGTTGCTGTGCCGATATTAGTTGATATATTTGTCGAGGAATCTTTTAGACCCCCTTCTGCAACCGTTTGATCTTGATAAGTTGAAGCACTTTCAGTGCGATCAGCAAACTCTGCACCTAAATCTACACCTAAATAGAAGCGATTTAAAAATTGTCCATACCCAACATGGACACCACCTTGGCCATGTAAAGTCCCAAAGTTCGTGTCCGATAAATTATTTCCACCATTGGGAATGCCAAGCCTAATTCGGTAAAGATTCGTATTTTGATTGTGATATTGATTAGAAAGTAATCCTCCACTCACCATCACAAATGGTCCATTGTAACGTAATGTTCCATCTATATCTGAAAAATAATTTGTTTTTTGAGCGCCAAACAGATAAGTTCCACCCATTAAATAGGTATTACTTGATGTTCCTTGTTTGGGAAAAGAAAAGGATTGTTTTGGTTCACCTGAATATAAATTTTTACCATAATTTGTATGAGTATATGCCATGTTTAAAGCAAATGAATGATTAATTTGCTTGATTAAACCAAAACCCAAACGTAATCCAGTTAACAACGTACTATTTGAAAAATAAGAGTTTGATACACCAATATATAATGTATTTGTTGTTATTTTTGCCTGTTGAAAATCCACACCAATAGACGCAAAAAATAATGTTGATTTTAAAAGCGTTATTGCTGGCATAAAATCAACACCACCATGAATGGTATTAAAATGAACATTTGTTTTAATTTGTGTGCTTGGTATCGCATTCAAACTACCAGGAGCTTGGGAGTCGTCTTGGGGAGAAACAACGGTTTTAGCAACATTATTATTAAACCCTAGAAATGGTCCAATACCAAAAGAAAAGCGACGCATCGTTGGAATCCAGTAATCTAAACTGATACTTCCGGCAACGCTATTATTTTGTATTTTCGTATGAATTTCATTGTAAAAAAAAGGAGGATAAACAATGATATCATTGGAAGACTGTAAGCTTTGCTCTCCTAAATCGATATTCAACATAAAGTTTTGAGGGTTTAATAAAGGGGAATAGGTCTGTTTAGAATGGAGCAAGGATAAAAGTTGAGAAGATCTACTTAAAAATGAATTAAAATTTACTGACTGGCTGACTGGCTGACTGGCTGACTGGCTGAAAATGCTATTGAAGCACTTAAACTAGTCAATAGCAATATTGCTTGGCGACATGTCCTTTTATCAAACATCATAAAAAATCCCTCGTTCGTCAAAAATAAATCTAATTATAATAAAGCAATAAGCCAAAATTAGCAACCGGTTCTCACCGGTTCGGATGCTGATCTGCCATAGACAGACAATATGAACAACAAACAATCAAACAAGGGTGTTTTTGTATAAACGCAACTCTATTTTGAGGGTAAATAGTCTGTATTTTATACTTGTAGATATTGATTAATTGATTAATCATCTAGCACTCGTTCAAAATAATTCTTTTCGCGCTTAGCCTCTTTAATTATTTGACTAGTAACTTTGAGTGCAATTTGTTTGATTTGCCTAAACAATTTTTTGTCGGCAACTAATTTTTTTGTCACTTCTTGCAATTTTGTATCCGTTTTCTCTCGATAATAGCCACTCAAATGCTTGCGCTCCTTCAATAACTCATCATATTGCGCAAAGATAGGGGATGCAGTTTTAAGGGCTTCGTATTTTTCAGTAATTATCACTTGTTCATGACGTTCCGCTGCCTGTTTTATTTTTTCAGGATTAATCTGATTAAACCGAAGCTCCCCTAATTTTTCCTTATGCATGACCCAAAGACTATGGGCCGCCTTATCTCTTGCTTTTGCTTGCTGATTCAACGCGCTATATTCAGGTAGTGCAGTAATGTTTACCTTTTGCGTTTTAGATTCTTTCGCTAACTGACGGTATTGCTTGGCAAATTGGTACTGTTTATCAAGGTAGTCTGCTGCTTTTTTTGCTGCATCACGAAACGTGGCTTTATCCTGAGAGCGTGCTTTTTGATCTGTATTGAGCAAATACGCTTCGTAATTCACGATGTAATTAAAACCATCTTTAATCTTATGCCCAACGCCTGCCAGATGATTAACGACCTTACCCATGAGTTTATCGGGATTGAACCCCGCACGAATCGCATAATCAAGCGGCCAATCAATGACGTTATCTTTGGTGATGGAGCGTGACAGGGTGTGCTTTAAACTATTCAAATCAGGGTGATTAATGGTATCGGCGTAAATATTTAAACTTTGCTTATGGCGCGTCATGGCGACAAAGCTCAAATGTCTGTCCCAGTATGGGCTATCAATGAGTACTTTCGAGTGCTCCGTGGTCATGCCTTGGGACTTATGGACGGTGAGCGCATAACCGTAATCAATCGCTTGGTAGGTCTTGGGAATATTAAGCATTTCCCCGCTATCAAGTTGAACTTGTAATTGATTCTTATGTACTACTTTCACTGTACCTGAATCGCCGTTTCTAACCCCAACATCCCGATCATTTTGTCGAAATAACAGACGTTCCCCCGTTGAGATTTTAAGCTCGTGATCAAGGCCTTGAAAAATAATTTCCTCGTTGCCTAGCAGATTTTTCTCTTGCAAGGCATGGCGCGCTTTTTCGTTCAATTCAGTCACCGCGGCGCGAGTAAAGGCCAGCAGGATTGAGTCTTTTAAAGAAGGCTGATTAACAGGCTGAGTAATCTCTTTCTGCCAATCATCAATTAATTGATCGCTTGCTGCCATTGGTGTATCACTGAAAGATACTGCGCCTTTATCGGAATAATGTTGTAATGCCGCATCAACCTGACCTTTCGCTAGGTTAAGACTCGCTTGCCGATCGCCTTGATCGTGTTGCCGCCTAATATTTTCGAGTTCAATGTAGCCAGTTATTGCCGCGATCCCGCGAAATATTTCGCCTTTGTGAATGGGCTTTAGTTGATCAGGATCGCCAACCAAGATCACTTTACTGCCTGCTTTCTTGGCGGCGTGGATGAGCAGAGCCATGTTGTTAAAATCAACCATGCCCGCCTCATCAATAATAAGCACGTGTTTATTGCTTAATTGCAGTTTGTTATGAGTAAGACGGTAAGCAAGCGAAGCAATGGTTGATGATGCAATCCCTGTTTCAGTTTGCATTGTTTTGGCAACCTTTCCTGATAATGCTGCGCCAATGACGACCGCGTTATTCGCCTCAAAATACTCTTTCACGGGTTTTAATAAATAACTTTTACCAGTGCCAGGACGGCCAACCACCACACTAATATCAGGACTTTGAACGATGTAGTTTAATGCCTCTGTTTGCTCCCCATTGAGCGTGTAACTTGAAGCAAGGCTATCGAGAGATTTTCCAAAAATCGGATTTTTGCGCAGCATCATTTTTTCAATGTCGTGTCTAAGGCGGGCTTCCTGGATGTATTGTTGGCGAGTCGCGTAACTTTCCTTGCCCTTATCGTTAACTCCTAAATTAATGACGTTCTTATGCGATAAAACCAGCTCAACCAGAGTTAAATACTCACCCACATGCTGACCGTCATTGAATGTTTTAAACAGCAATTTTTCAACATCACGTCGGGTAAAAACACTGTGGTGCCGTGATAGATGGTTGATTATATTTTTGACGTCGCCACGAGCAAAATTTTCACGTGCTTGCTGGATTATCTGCTTTTCATTAAGCAGATAATGCTCGTTTGCGTTTTTGATTTTTCCATAACTAGGCTCGGGTATAAAATGGTTTAGGTCAACCGATAAATCAATATTCTTTTCTTCAAAAAAATCATTTTGCATGTCGCGCCAACGTTCACCCCAGTAATCTTTTTCGACAATAAACCCTTTGACAAAAGCGGGGTTAAGATCGCGCGCCTTGTATTTAGAGAAGCGATTTTTTTCCAAACGTCGGGTAGGAGTTAATAAGTGGGCGTGTGGTGTGTCATTCCCACGATCGTGAATGGCAAGATCGACGGGTAAACCATTTTCAACGAAATGCGTTTGTGCAAAGCGTGTCGCAAGTTCAATCTGTTGGGTTAAATTCAACTCTTTGGGCAATGCTAAAACCACGTCTTTACATAGCTGGGCATCTCGTCTGTTCTCAGCAAGCTCGGCTTGAACCCATAAAAATTCACGGTTTTCAAATGTGGACTCGCTACCCTCAGGCAACAGCACAGCAGCATAGACCACATCATGACGATTTGAAAAATCATGCGTTATGCCCGTACGAGAATCTAATAATTTAGTGCCAGTTCGATAGGCACTCGCTGCCACGGCACTATGACCTTTTGAACGACTGTGAATAGAGACATGAGCAAAAGCAATGGCCATGAAGTCACCTTAATTCCAGTGATCCATCGGGTTGCTTTGTTGAAGGAAAAAATCTTATCCATTAAGATTTTTTTAGTTTGAAAGGTGATTTTAGCAACGTTGCGAAGCAATGTATATCGCGCTCTTGAGTTCCTCTGCGTGATAGGTTGTTTTCGCTTCGCTCATGCTTTTTTAACGGCTATTGATTTTCCAGATCGTGTGAGTTAGGCTTTCTTCGTTAATAACATTTGCGGAGTAAAAGATAATGTCTAAGCAGACGGTATCGCAAATGGAAGCAGTACTCTTGGATAGAATCGAAAAAGCTAAAATTAAGCTTGAGAAGTTACAGCAAAAACACAAGCTTGAAATTGGATCACTGGCCTACAAACACGGTTTGCAACAATTAGATATTGCGCAACTGGATCGCGTCTTCGGTAAAATTGCCAGCGATGGAGTTGAACCATGACGACCCATGCCCAAGTTATTAAACAACAGCAACAAGTAGCTCGTTGCGAAAAATCCTTAGCGCTTGAAAAACTCAAAGAACGTCGTGCGGATACGCGCCGTAAAATTGAGTTTGGGGGATTGGTTATTAAATCGGGAATGGATGGATTTAATAAATCGGTTATTCTTGGTGCGTTATCTCATGCGATGCAATTGATAGAGAGTGATGAAAATTATTTACCGTTGTTTGAGTCAGTTGGCGATGCTTTGTTTTTAAGTTAATTTATTTTATAGGGGGTTATCGGATATTATGATGAAAGGCTCGACAGCCGCATTGAATATTTGGGAATCTATACCAAATCATGTGCGGGTAAAATTACTCAATAATGCCTACTGTAGTCATTGTCGCGGAGTTTGCAGTATCGCTGATGCTTATGTGGTTTTAGAAGGTGAGTGTTTCCTGATTAAGGGTGACTGCGTTGATTGTCATGGTCCTGTGGCGCGTTATGTTGAAGGTATTGGTGAAACGAAATAATATATCTATGTCGGGTGTTGTTCTTTTTATTTATAACAGGCATGCATGATTTTTTATATGCTCAATTATTTCTTCAAAAGGTGGGGTGATTCCAAAATATATTTCAGCCTTTTTTTGATAAAGGGTGCTGAACTTATCGATCTCGCCAGGCTCTGATAGCTTAAATGCAGGATTTTTTGTTAAATCCAGTTCATCGAGGGTGCCAAATTTTTCAAGTTTATACGATTGATAGGTTTCAGTTCCAATAAACTGTTTCACTCTTTCAGTGTTGAGTAGTTGATAAACATCATAATAATGACGAATAAAATTAATCGGGGATTCAATATTTCTCTGTTTGTTTACACGGTATTTTGTTGAAATAGTCTGCAATTTTTCAATAAGGGTATATTCAGGAAGGTAGCACTTTACATTGATTGCTTGATTATTAATAATTTTAACGCTGGATGTCATCGCTTTATCATATGCCCAAGAGCTGATCGTCCTACAATCGTAAGGGGTTGTTTTATCAAAACCAACCTCAAGAAGGACTCCTTCTTTTAATGCGGCCAGTGATGGAAAATGAGACAGGTATGTGCCCCTGATCCCAGCACTGCGCATCTTCGCAACATCATCAAATTCGTGATCGCGTTGAAAAGCCAATCCTTTTATCGCCAATAGATTCGCTAGATTATCAAAGAAAAATCTTCTGCTTTCGATATGGCTTTTTTTGTCGTGGTTTTTTCCTGATTTTATTTCCAGAGAAGCTGCGGGGTGAATTTGGATATCGATGTCCTCACTAAATCTGTCGATGATATTAAAACCTTTAGATAAAGAGGTGCCACCCTTTAATTCAAACTCAAATCCTTGCTGTTGTAATCCCCAGAGGGTATGCATGACCCAATAATCTTTCTCGACAATGCTTGGATTAATTGCTTTTTCTTCTGAAACAACAAGAAATAACTCTTTTGCATCCGGTAGTTCGTGTAAAAACATGTTATTTTCCCAATAGGGCGGCTATTAATTTTCGTGTGTATACTTTCCCGTGCTGCGTCGCTAATTGGAGTAGTAGTGTATGGTCAAACTCCCCTAGCTTCATTTTGATTTTTGACTCTAAGCCATTGACATCTTCCGTTAAGTATTTGGCATTGTTTAATAAATCAACCAATAAAAATTCGCGGGTTAATTCTGCAGGAAATCCATTATTAGGTCGCTTGAATGCAAACTTTCTATTTCCAAGTGTTATCTCTTCATGCCGCTCTGTATTATAAACGACGACTTGATTATATAACTGGGTTAGCCCGAATCCCAACGTGTTGTAATCATTCCATGAATACATGAGGAATGGTTTTTTCAAAAATGCTTTTACTAATGCTTCATCTGAGGGAGGCAATAAGCCGAACCGAGAAGACTTAGGTTTGTAGTAGAGTCCTGGCGCCGGTCTTTTTAGCTTGTTTTGATTAACCAGCGTATTGAGATCCCGATCCAGGTTATTTGAGTAAGGCAATAGACCTACCCTCCGGTAAACTACACCGGATTGCATGTGAGATAGAACGTTATCGCGTTTAAGTGTTTTCATGATTAAATTATACACAATCACAACTATTGTTGCAAATATTTTTATTAAAAATTCATGTAAATGACGAATATTGGAGTAAAAATAACATGTAGCAGATTTGTAACAGTGTGAGATATGGTCTCAGTTGTGTAGGGCAGTGTGAGGCAGTAGTTGCTGGATTCGTTACATCGCAAGTTACTGATTTTATTGTGTTTTAATATTGATCATCCTGGCTTCGAACCAAGGTGTCGGGGGTTCGAGTCCCTCCGAGCGCACCATTTTAACCCTTTAAAATCAAGTAGTTAGCGCTTGCCTAGCTCGAAACGTGCCGTAAAAACCAAGTTACAGTGACGAAAACGTGCCAGAATTTTTTGTAATTCTTTCAGCAGCGGTCTTCAAATGGTCACTTGAAAGGTGCGCGTAACGTAACACCATTTCATATTCTGACCATCCACCTAATTGCTGTAGTTCTTGCAATGAGGTACCATTTTGCACATGCCAACTTGCCCAAGTGTGGCGTAAGTCATGCCAACGAAAATCTTTGATTCCTGCCCGAACCAACGCTTTTTGCCAAGCATGATTATTACACCGCGTAACAGGCTTACCAAAATAGGTAAAAACAAATAGAGGATGTAAGTCTTTTTGTTTTTCTATAATGGCAATAGCCTCAGAGTTTAGAGGAACAGGGATTGCCTTCTTTGTTTTAGATTGATCAGGGTGAATGAGCGCATGTTTTCGAATTAAATCCACTTCACTCCACTGCAATTTAGTTACATTAGATTGGCGTAAACCCGTTGCTAAAGTAAAAGCTGCCATATCTTTCAAATGATTTGGTAACTGCTGAAGCAATTTATCAGCCTGTCCCTTACTCAACCAACGTATACGCTTATTTTCAATTTTTCTCATTCTAAATAATGGCATGGTGTTTATCCATTGCCATTCCTTATGAGCTTTATTGAAAATAGCACGTATAATTTCCAACAGTCGGTTGACTGTTGTTGGCGTAACGTTAGTCCGCTCTTTTTCTTGCGCAATAAACTCAATTAATTCGGAGTCAATTTCATCTAACATTTTCTGACCAAGATAAGGATCTAGAAAAGCTAAATGAAATTTATCCGTCACTAAACTTCGTTTATGCGCCGACTCCTCTAACCATCGCACAACAGCATCAACCCACGATTTCTGTTGGGGTGATTTGGTATGCTTGTTATTCCATAGATCTTGTAGAAAATTATCATGGAATAGTTGCGCCTGTTGTTTTACTTTAGTCCTAGTGCTTCTGCGTATACGCTTGTCACCAAAGGTGACGTCGATCCACCAGAACCCATTTTTTTTCGTGAGTGCCATTTATTCTCTCCTATATCGACACCCCACGATGCATCGCAAGTAGAGTACTTGTTTCGCATATACATCGCAAGATCCTGTTCAATAAAACGCCATCCTCGACCTATCTTTACGCCAG
>Ga0364866_10844_pt1 | contig 14475 bp, 14 predicted proteins | sample ExccelAu500001D3_3_FD_206913 | JGI IMG/M metagenome (GOLD analysis project Ga0364866, IMG submission 206913) | Enriched cells from Trout Bog Lake Hypolimnion, Wisconsin, USA - BchlTB.Aug13.5000.01.D3 | ecosystem: Environmental > Aquatic > Freshwater > Lake > Hypolimnion/Profundal zone | place... | reverse complement strand
ACGGTATGTGGCGCGTCGTTGGCGCTGATGCATGCTGGTATCCCTGTTAAGAGCGCGGTTGCAGGAGTTGCCATGGGGCTGGTCAAAGAGGGAGACAAATATGCCGTTCTCTCCGATATCGCCGGCGCGGAAGACCATTACGGCGACATGGATTTCAAGGTCACCGGAACGCGCAAAGGCATTACGGCGCTACAGATGGACATCAAGATTATGGGCATCACGGCACAGATCATGAGAGAGGCCCTGGAACAGGCACGCCGCGGACGGCTTCATCTGCTGGACATCATGGATGCCACGATCAGCTCGCCGCGCGAAGAGAAGTCGCAGTTTGCACCGCGCATCCATACCATTCAGATTCCCACCGACAAGATCCGCGACCTGATCGGGCCGGGCGGCAAGGTGATCCGCGGAATCGTCGACGCCACCGGCGTAAAGATCGACGTGGACGACACGGGGCGCGTCAACGTGGCATCAAGCGATGCGGACGGGCTGGCGGCCGCCATCCAGATGATCACTGATATTACCGCCGTGCCGGAGATCGGCAAGACTTACCTGGGCAAGGTTGTTCGCATTGCCGAGTTCGGCGCATTCGTGGAAATATTCCCCGGCACCGACGGCCTGCTGCACGTCTCGGAGATTGCAGAGCATCGCGTCAAGGAGGTGAAGGATGAGCTTCGCGAGGGCGACCAGATCCTGGTGAAAGTGCTCTCGATCGAGGGCAACCGCATCAAGCTGTCGCGCAAGGCCGTGCTGCGCGAGCAGCGGGCAAAGCTGGGACTGCCGGAGGTTGGCGAGGGCGGCGGAGAGGCAGGGCACGGTAGCAGACAAAGTCCTGTCGCTGCATCTTCCTATGCTGCTCCTGTCGCGGACGACGACGAGGAGGTGCTGGTAGAGGGCGGCGAGGAGTTCTCCAGCGAAGAGGGCGAAGATGGGGATGATGCACCAGACGATGAGCCGAACTTCAACCGCGCCGATGGCGTTCCGGTTCCAGCTGGCAATGCTGGCGGACGCGGCCCCGGCGGGGCTGGTAGTCCACGCGGGCCAGGTGGATCGGGAGGCGGCGGAGATCGCAGACCGGGCGGACGACGCCGTCGCGGCGGACGACGTCCCGGAGGCCCTGGCGGCGGTTCACAGGGCGGCGGCGGAAACCGCTAAGTTGTGACAGAGGTTCAACGAATCGAATCGAGAGGCCCGGCAACCGCCGGGCTTTTCCATCACTGACGCGGCATAGATCAAAATATGCTATGGTTCGTACTTAACTTTAGTATTCAACTACATACTCTGATGCGAGACAGGAAAGGGATACCGTGAAGCGCACAATTACACGAATCTTCCTCCTACTGCTGCTTTCATACACGGTTGCGCTTCGCGCGCAGGGCTCGCCGCCACATGCGATTGCGCCCGGCGTGTGGTTCCTGACCGGTGACGGCAACGGCTACAGCAACACAGTCATCATCGAGATGCGTGAGTATTTGATCGTGGTGGACGCGAATTATCCAGGACGCGCGCACGAACTACTCGCGATCACGAAGCAGCTATCGCCGAAGCCGGTGCGGTACGTCTTCGACACCCACGCGCACGGCGATCATGCGTACGGAAACTCGGTGTGGACGGCGGCGGGTGCGACCACGCTGGCGTTTCAGGGTGTGACGGACGAGATGAATCGATGGGAGCCGACGCGCTGGCGCAATGCCCTGGCGAAGCGTCCGGATATGCAGGCGACGGGTGAGACCGACGTGCAGCGGCCGCAGATGTCAATTGCTGGCGACAAACTGACACTGAACGACGGCACGCGCGAGGTGGACTTCCTCTCGCTCGGTTGGGGGCATACGCCGGGCGACGGTTACGTTTGGCTGCCCACGGAGCGCATTCTGGCAACCGGTGATGCAGCAGTGAACGGGCCGCGCAACAAGCTGCTGGACGCGTATATCGCCAACTGGCCGAAGGCTCTGGAGAAGGCCATTGCACTCAACCCGCTGCATGTTCTCCCCGGCCACGGGGATGCGGGCGGGATCGAGGTACTGCGAGGTCAGAGGCAGTTTCTGATCGATCTGTACGCCGCGGTGAAGGCGCAGGTTGACGCTGGAAAGAAGCCATCTGAGATGAAGATCGTGCTTCCTGGGCCAGACCAGTGGTGGTTTCCCGCCTCGAACCAGCAGGACATCGAGACAGTTTATCTGGAGATTACATCGCACCAGCCGGCCGGAGCGACGCCACACGAGTGGAAGTGATACACGATACCCAATATCAGAACGGTAAGCTGACTCGCAGTGTCTTGATTGCCTTTATTGCGCTAACTATTCTGGTTGCGATCGTTCCTGTCTGGACGGAACCCGCACTCCACACAGCACTCCCCTTTCAGGAACTTGCTGGCAACGCAATGAGCTTTGGGCTCGCTGGCATTCTTCTAATACTTTTGAGCGTGTCGTGCGGGCAACACGCTTTGGATATAAAACAATGGTTGGCACTTATAGTGCTGCTGATACCGCAATGGCTGGCTCATTTATTCGACGTAAGTTATGTAGGGTATATTCGCTGGCTGCATGTACCTCCTTCAGGTGTCTCGTTTCTGCTGAGTATTGCCGCACCGGTATGGCTGGCACTGCTTTCGGCACTGCAATTTGTCTCGGAGCGAGTGCCAAGGGCCGTGGTGGGCGCGGCGATTGCGGGGATTGGCACGGTCTGCCTGGTCTGCCCGACCAATGAATACACCGTCACGCCAAAACAAATCCCGGTTGCGCTTGTTCAACTGTTACTGAGCATCGCGGTCGTGTACACGTGGGCATATGCAAAACCGAGGCTCGCCTCAGCGGGGGCTCTTGCGGCGGCGGGCTCGTTCCTTCTACTTAGCGCGCTTGGAGAGGGTGGACTCTGGCTTCTGTACGAACGCCGACTCTGGCAGCCGGTAGACTGGCGCGAGGTAGGTGTTCCACTGCTCATTCAGGCTGCTGTGGCCGGAGCGACCTGTTGTCTGTGGTTTTGGCTGCTTCAGCGAATGAGTTTGGCGGTGTTTGGTATGCGTTCGGTCGCCGTGTGGGCGGCCACACTCATATTCGTACTGGCAAACAGCAGCCTGCTGGATTGGCGTATGGATGCGGCGCTTGCGATCGCATTGGGATCGGTTGCGGTTGCTCTGCGTGCCCGAATTGAGGACGAGCAACTGGTTGCTCTGGATCTAGGCACACCCTGAGTCTGAAATCCCCAAGAGGAATCGAGAGTGGTGCGCGGCGGCGATTTTTGATTACGCGGCTGCATAGGTAGAAGTACACTTCTGTCCATGGCTGCTTCGATGTACATCGTGGTCGAGGGCGAGGACCCAGGGTTCGACATCTTCGTCAATGGGCGGGCGCTGGCTCGGCACGAGGACGCGCTGGAGCGGTTGGCACTAAAGCTAGGGGCGAGACCGCTGATCGAGTTTTTTTCGGCGGACGAGAACTCTATGGCGCTGCTGATTGAAGAGGGCGGAGGAAATCCGGAGCTGATGCGGAAGCTGCCCCCGCCACAGTGGTACGCGGCAGACGTGGGACTGGCGACGGTGCGGGCGCTGGTGGTGGAGTTGCAGGATGATCCGCAGCAGCTTGGCACCGAGGGGCCGCAGGTGCTGGCCGAGCTGGAGGAGTATGCGCGCGTGCTGGAGCGTACGGTGCAGGCCGGGCTGCGGTGGCATCTGGCGGTGAGCTGGCGGTAAGGCAAAAGGCTTAACACCGATTGGCGCCAATTGAACCAATTCTGCAAAGGATAAACGAACAGCGAAGGCATGGTCTGCGCCCGACCGTTTCTCGCAGACGGTGCCCAAGGCCCTGGGCGCGGTCAGCATTACCTTCTGGCTCCTTTCGGAGCGGTCCTTCCCCTTCGCTGTATGCCCGTGTACCTATAGCCGCTATTATTTCTTGCTGAAGACGTCGCCCATGCGGCGGATTTGGGCGCCGACGTTGCGGAGTTTTTCTTCGAAGTGTTCGTATCCGCGGTCGAGGTGGTAGACGCGGTCGAGGATGGTTTCACCGTCTGCAACTAATGCCGCGAGGACGAGCGAGGCGCTGGCGCGCAGGTCGGAGCACATGACGGCGGCGGACTCGAGTTTACTGGGGCCGCGGACGGTGGCGGTGCGGCCCTGCACGGTGATGTTGGCACCCATGCGGTTGAGTTCCTGCACGTGCATAAAGCGGTTCTCGAAGATGTTTTCAGTGACGGTGGTTGCGCCGTCGGCCTGAGTGGCGAGGGCCATGAACTGGGCCTGCATGTCTGTGGGGAAGCCGGGGTACTCTTCGGTGGAGATGCTGGTGGCTTTGAGTGAGCCGCCGGAGCGGACTCGGACGTTCTCAGTGCCGATCTCGAGGCGGACACCGCAGGCTTCGAGCTTGGCGATGAGCGCGCCGAGGTGGGCGGGGTTGCAGTCGGTGACGTTGAGGTCGCCGCCTGTGATGGCCGCAGCGATGAGGAAGGTGCCTGCCTCGATGCGGTCGGGGTTGATGCGATGGCGCGCGCCGTGGAGTTTGGCAACTCCGTGGACGTGGATGGTGGAGGTGCCCGCGCCCTTGATCTTTGCGCCCATGGCGTTGAGCAGGGCGGCGAGATCGGAGACTTCGGGCTCGCGTGCACAGTTCTCAAAGATGGTTTCTCCGTCGGCTAGAGTTGCGGCCATGAGGAGATCTTCGGTGCCGGTGACGGTAATCTTGTCGAAGACGATGTGCGCCCCCTTGAGTTGGGAGCTGCCATTGTTGGGGGTACGGGCTTCGAGGTAGCCGTGGTCCTGGGTGACGGTAGCTCCCATGGCTTCCAGGCCTTTGATGTGCAGATCGATGGGACGTCCGCCGATGGCGCATCCGCCGGGCATGGCGACGCGGGCGATGCCGGTGCGGGCGATGAGCGGGCCGAGGACGAGCGAGCTGGCGCGCATGGTTTTGACGATCTCGTACTTGGCGACGGGGTCGGAGAGGACGGCGCACTTGATGCTGGTGCGGTGCAGTGCGCGACCGTAGCCAAGATCGACTTCGGCACCCATGGCGGAGAGCAGGCGGCGCTCGGTCTCGATGTCGCGAACCTGGGGAATGTTCTCCAGGATGACTTCATCCTCGGTGAGGATGGCGGCGGCCATGCAGGGCAGGGCGGAGTTCTTAGCGCCGGAGACTTTGATGGTTCCGAGGAGGGGATTGCCTCCGCGAACTACAAATTTGTCCATGGAGATAGTTTACGGGAGACGCGGGCGGGGGATGAGTGACAGGGTTGGTGCGGGGGGAAAGCGTAAGGGTTGGGGCGCCCCGCATTCATATCAATCTGGCTTTATCTCGTAGGGCCGCTGCGGTCGTAATGAGGTCAGTAAACATTCTTGCGGTAAAGACGCTGTCAGCGCCTCAATTGATCAGGAGCGTGGGTAGTAGCCGATTGAGGGATTTGTATGAGCGCATCATCTGCGGAACAGTTGGCCGGTCGAACGGCCGCACGAACGCATTGCTGAGTTCGCGCATGACGCCTGTGGGTGTTCCATTATGGATGTAAAAATCAGTACCGTTCAGGTCACTCAGCGACTTCTGACCACGTCGCTCCTTGGATTCGCAGACGAACCATGTGTGCCGTGCAGGGTTCAGTTTGGCCCAGGCAATCGCAAGACCCAGTTCGAGTGGCATATTGAATCGCGGGGTTGGAGGCGGTGTTCTATCGAGTTCGACGCGTGAGAGGTCGTGGACTGAATAATTGCATGTCCGGATCAATTCGAAGATGCGATCCAATCGGGTCACCCCGCCTGGAATCGCGAGTGTTGCCTTGGGAGCGAGGCCCAGTTCAGTCAAGCCCACGATGTAAGCGAGATAGAGATTCTGAAATAGATTATCGTACGGGATATTCAGGAAGACCGAATTCGGCTCAACGCGCGGCCTTGACATGATTTAACCCTACTGCCGTTCGATCAGCCGCATCTTGATCTGTTTCCGGATGGCAAAGCAATGCTGCAAAGGACTATGCAGCGCCAAGCTTTCTGTCGCTGTGCCTCTCGCTGATTCTTCCATTCGTGTCTCGATGACGGCCATCGAGTTCTTTGGTCATGTTCGTAGCTCTTGTTGAAGAAAGGCCTCCGTCTACAATCTGCCTCAGTCTGCGCAGCCGCGACTTGCTCATTCCGAGACTCTCCGCGACCTTTTCGGCAGAGGGGATGGGCGTCGTGATTTCAACAGAACGCTTCATGGCTTAATGATAAATCCAGATGGCAATAGCAGGACGAAATAATCTATGTGCAATCATTTACAGTTCGAGGCGGGAGTCGTCGATTGCGAGGCGGACGTTGCCGTCGGATTTGGCGAGGCGGCGTACAGCTTCCATCTTGTCGACGTTGGCCTTGAGCATGACGACGGCTATGGGGATGGACTTGCCAGCGGACTTGATGGTGCGTATGGCGGAGTCGCGGTCGATGTCGCAGACGCGCATGAGGACGCGGATGCCGCGTTCGACCAGCTTGGCGTTCTTCATGTGCACATTGACCATGAGATTGTCGTAGACGTAGCCAAGGCGAGTCATGGCACCGGTGGTGATGCTGTTGCAGACCATCTTCTGGGCGGTGCCAGCCTTCATGCGGGTGGAGCCGGAGACAACCTCCGGGCCGACCTCGACGACGATTACGTTGTCGGAAACGGTGGCGAGTGGGGTGTTGTGGTTGCAAGTGATGGCGGCGGTGATAGCGCCTCGCGCGCGCGCATATTCGACTGCGCCAACGACGTAAGGAGTGCTGCCCGAGGCGGAGACGCCGATGACGATGTCCTTGCGTGTGGGACGGCGGCGAGCGATGTCGCGTTGGCCGATTTCGGGCGAATCCTCGTTGACGTCGGAGGCGGAGGCCAGTGCCTTGGGGCCGCCAGCCATGATGTATTGCACCTGCGCGGGCAGGGTGGAGTAGCTGGGTGGACACTCCGATGCGTCCAGTGCAGCAATTCGTCCGCTGGAGCCAGCGCCTACGTAGATGAGACGCCCGCCATCGCGCAGTGAGCGAGCCACGATGTCAATGACGATGGCGATCTCAGGTAACGCCCTGCGCACGGCAGCGGCTATCTTAGCGTCTTCGTGGTTGATGATGCGGGCAATATCCAAGGCCGACTTGGTGTCGAAGCCCTCGGACGCGGTATTGGAGGTTTCGGTGATAACGTCCTGCGGGCCATCCACAACCTGTGCGGGGGGCTTGGGCGTGACTGTTGGTTCCATCATGGTGAGTGTTGCCATAAGGTGTTGCCGCCGTGGATTAGTGGTATTTTAAAGCGTTTGGCGGTCCGGTTCATAATGCCATATGAAATGCGCCGGATCTTCCATTACCTAGTTTACATGGGTGCGGGGCAATACGCACCGGTCATTTTCCGAATACGACTAAATCTGCCCGGGCCGGATGGAGCGCTTAACGGCGGTGAGAGCGATGTTAGACTGCGGTTTTCGGGCTGGGACTGGCGGCCGATGGAACCGTGAGTCCCCGGCACGGGTCTGTTACGTCTAACCAATAGCACGAAGGGACTGAATGTTCGAGGATAGAGTGTGATAGACGAAGGACAGGCAGGGCCAGAACAGGCGACGGCAGGCAACGGCAACGATTCGCAGTTGGCGCGCGGTTGGCGCGCGTGGCTGCGCGACACGGTGGTGTCGGTTGCGGTCTCCGCGTTCATTATTATTTTTCTGTACCAGCCGGTGCGGGTGGAGGGAACCAGCATGTTGCCAGTGCTGGAAGACCAGGACCGGCTCTTTATCGACAAGATCGCGTATCGCGTGGGTGATATCCACACGGGCGACGTGGTGGTCTTCCAGTATCCACTCGACCATTCCAAGAGCTACATCAAACGCGTGATCGCACTGCCTGGCGATGACCTGCGCATCGATCGCGGACACGTGATTGTGAACGGAGTACTCCTGGAGGAGTCTTATGTTCCGAAGCGATTTTCCGACGACCGCACGCTGCCAGAGATAGTGTTGCCGCCCAACCAGTACTTCGTGATGGGGGACCACAGATCAATCTCCAGCGATAGCCGTGATTTTGGACCGGTGGAGCGCAACCTGATATACGGCAAAGCGGTCTTCGTGTATTGGCCAATGGAGCAGGTGGGCGTGGTGCGGTAAAGCAGTTGGAGAAAGCAATCCCGTCCTACCGGCAACGATGAGTTGTCCCTTCGGTCGCAGCCTGAGATATACAGGCTTGGCTCTGCACGCTGCAAAGAACACTCCGCTTTCGAAAAACAGGTCAACCCTTACTTCCCATACGCGAAGTATCCCGTTCGATAGCGCAGATTGTACTTTGTATTCAGCGCCGCGTCCGTCAAACTTACCTTGATCCGCCGGAAGGAGTTATCGCTTCCCTGCTGCGGCGCGTAGTAACCCAGCAGGTACTGCGTCCGAAGGTCGTCTGAGATGTGCTGAAACGCAGGCTCCAGGTCCTTCGGGTTCACCACGTAGTAGTGCTTCCCTCCTGTGTCCTCGGACATCTGAATCAGCGTGTGCTCTCCTCCCGTGTTGCGTCCTGCATCCGCCGCAATGGGCACAATGATGATCGAATAGACGATTACTCCAGCACGCTGTGCCTCTTCCACCGCCTGCACATAGCTCTTCCCACTGACCGAGTCGCCGCCGTCGCTGATGAGCACCAGAACGCGCCGCCGCCCGTTCGCCTCCGAGGTTGTGGTCAACCGTTGACTGGCCAGATAGACAGCGTTGTACAGCGCCGTCTCGTCTCCCTGCTGTAGGTTGCCCAGCCCTTCGTCGATGCGCTTTGCCTGGTTGGTAAACGGCACTACCTCGCGCACCGTGTCAGCAAAGTCCATCAAGGCTATCTCATCCTGCGGCCGGAGGATCGCGCTCAGAAAGTGCTTCGCGGCCTCGCGCTCCAACCTCTCGCTGGTCGCTACTGTCTCGCTCGCATCGATGGCCAACACGATCGAAAGCGGGCTCGTCGTCTCTCTCTCGAAGACTGCAATCGTCTGTGGCACAGCGTCCTCGAAGAGTTTGAAGTCCTGCCGCGAGAGGCCGCCCACCGGCGCGCCGTGCGCATCCACCACGTTCACCGCGACGTTCACCAACCGAGTCTCCACGTGAATCGTCCCGGCATCGATGCTCCCGTTTTTCGTGGTATCTGACTGCTGCGACAAAGTACCCTGCACCGCGCCAGCCCCAGTCATTGGCCCATTCACCGGTTCGGTCGACTCCACATTCGGATGCGGGACCTTCCGCCGCACAACCGGAGCCGCCGTTGTCTGCTGCCCCGTCGATGGCGAACCAGTCGTCTGCATCCCGGTCGATTGAGAATTCGTCGTCTTCTTCGAAGTGGACGTCACCGGAGTCGGCTCCGCCTGTGTCTCTTGCGCATTACACCACGCGCCGCAAGTCGCCAGCACCAGAAAGGACCCTAGCAATGCCGCAGGCCATCTCATTCTGCTTCCCCTCTCGGGTGTACAGCAATCTGCTCCGGAAACGGCTCTCCTGCAGCCCACACCGAACCATCTGCAAAGGTCTCCTTCTTCCAGATCGGCACCGTCTTCTTCAGGGAATCGATCAGCCATCTGCACGCATCGAAGGCCGCCGCGCGGTGCGCGCTTGCCACCACAATCAACACGCTTGTCTCACCCACCATCAACCGCCCCAGACGATGTACCATCGCCACATCGCGAACACCGAAGCGCGCCACCGCCTCTGCCGTGAGGCCACGCATCTGCTCCAGCGCCATCTCGCGATATGCCTCGTAGTCCAGATACAGAGTCCGCCGCCCGCGCGTGTTGTCGCGCACAATCCCGTCGAAGACGCACACCGCGCCGTCCGCGCCAGCCTTCAACTCAGCCACAATCGCCTCCACCGCGATCGCCGTGTCCACAATTTCGATTCTGCCGATCTCGCTGCGCATCACTCTCCGCACTCACTGTACGCATAGTATCCGCCGCTCACCGGCGGCAGCAGCGCGACCTCATCGTCCTGGTGCAATACCACTTCCGACGAACCATACGCCCTGTTAACCGCTACGGCCAGACTCCGCCAAAGCCCTTCGTCCGTGCCATTGCTCATCGATGGATTAGACGTTCGTCCGCGCAGAATATGCAACAGTTCGCCAACCATCGTGCCCTCGGGCAGCTCGACCGTCTCCTCCGAGACACCAATCAACTCCTTTAGAACCCCGAAATAGAGCAGTCGCACTCGCATCCGCCCAGAATACCCGCTAGCTCGTCTCCGCGCCTACGTTTTTCCGCTTCATCTCCAACTTTGCGTCCACCTGCACCGCAAAAAGAAAGATCCGTCAGAGCGGAGCTTCCATTTCAGTCCTAACAATATATGCGATCCCTAGCGAAGTAGCTTCGACCGCGAAGCCCCTCAGCTTGCTGCGCCAATCAGTTCCTCTCGCACCACCTCGTCCTGGACGGCCTCGACCTTCGACTTGGGCAGGGCAATCGCCAGCACATCCTCAATCCTGCTCGCATAGTGAATCGTCACCCCCTCAATCTGGTCCGGTGACAGATCCTCATCCACCTGCTGCTTGCAGTCCGCCGGCAGGATCACGTCGCGCACGCCGGCCCGTTTGGCCGCAAGGAACTTCTCCTTGATGCCTCCCACCGGCAGCACATTCCCGCTCAGCGTAATCTCGCCTGTCATCGCCAGCAGCGGATGCACCGGCGCGTCCGTCAACAGACTCACCAGCGCCGTCGCCATGGTAACGCCCGCGCTGGGCCCGTCCTTGGGGATCGCGCCCGCAGGCACATGGATGTGCAGATCGGCCTCCTTCAGTAAATCCTCGTCCAGCCCCAGCGCCTTCGCGTTTGAGCGTACCCAGGTCAGCGCCGCCTGCATCGACTCCTTCATCACGTCGCCAATCTGGCCTGTAATGGTGAACGTCCCCTTGCCCTTCATGCGGTTGGCCTCGATGAACAGCACGTCGCCGCCCGCAGGCGTCCACGCGAGACCGACGGCTACGCCCGCGCGTTTGGTGCGTTCGGCGATCTCCGTATCCACGCGTACCTTGATACCGCCGAGGAATTCCAGAATCACTTCGTTGGTAATCACCAGCTTGTCCGGCTTGCCCTCGGCGATCCGCCGCGCCAGCTTGCGGCAGATCGTCCCGATCTGCTGCTCCAACTTGCGCACACCCGCCTCCCGCGTGTAGTGCCGCGCGATATGTCCAATGCTCTCCGCCGAGAACTCGATCAGCTCCGGATCGATGCCGTTTTCCTTGGTCTGGCGCGGAATCAGGTACTGAGTAGCGATCGCCACCTTCTCTTCCTCGGTGTAGCCCGTCAGCTCGATGATCTCCATCCGGTCCAGCAGAGGTGCCGGCACCGGATCGAGCTGGTTCGCAGTACAGATGAATAACACCTTCGACAGATCGAACGGCTGGTCCAGATAGTTGTCCCTGAATGAATTGTTTTGCTCCGGATCCAGCACCTCCAGCAACGCACTCGCCGGATCGCCACGGAAATCCCGCCCCAGTTTGTCGATCTCGTCCAGCATGAAGACGGGGTCATTGGTCTCCACCCGCTTCAGGTTCTGGATCACCTGCCCCGGCAGCGCGCCAATGTACGTCCGCCGGTGTCCGCGCAGCTCTGCCTCGTCATGCATCCCGCCCAACGAGATGCGCGCAAACTTTCGCCCCAGCGATCGCGCCACGCTCCGCCCCAGCGACGTCTTGCCCACGCCCGGTGGCCCCACAAAGCACAGGATCGGCCCCTTCATGTCCGGCTTCAGCCGACGCACACTCAGGTAGTCCAGGATGCGATCCTTGACCTTCTTCAACCCGTAGTGGTCGGCGTCCAGAATCTCTTTCGCCTTCAGAATGTCCACCTCGCCCGCAGACGACTTCGACCACGGAAGCACCGCCAACCACTCAACGTAATTCCGCGTCAGTGAGTAGTCGGCAGCCATCGCGTTCATCCGGCTCAACCGTCCCAGTTCCTTCAGTGCGTCCCTCTTGGTCTCCTCCGGCATTCCCGCCGCTTCAATCTTCTCCTTCAGCTCCGCAATGTCCTTTTGGGTGTCGTCCAGGTCGCCCAGCTCCTTCTGGATCGCCTTCAACTGCTCTCGCAGATAGTAGTCGCGCTGCGACGACTGCACCGAATCCTGTACCTCACTCTGGATCTTGTTGCGCAACTGCTGCACCTCAAGCTCCTTCGCCAGGTACTTGTTGATCCGCTCCAGCCGCGCTCCGATGTCCGGAGTCTCCAGCAGTTCCTGCTTGTCCGTCGTGGTCAGAAACGGAAGCGATGACGCTATGAAGTCCGCAAGCCGCCCAGGCTCGTCGATGTTGATCGCAATCGTCTGCAGATCGTCCGAGAGCGTCGGCGATGAGCTCACTATCTGCTGGAACTGACTTACCACATTGCGCTGCAACGCCTCTGTCTCCGGCGACGCCACTGGCTCAATCTCCTCGACTGTCTCGCACTCGGCTGTCATGAAGGGGCTGATCTGTGTGAAGTCGCCCAGCTTTACCCGTTCGTTGCCTTCGGTGAAGACGAACAGGCTCTGATTTGGCATCTTTACGACTTTGTGCACGGTTGCCCGTGTTCCAATCTGGTGCAGTTCCGCTGCCTCCGGCGAATCCTGCCGGGCGTCGCGCTGTGCCACCACCAGAATCGTCTTTTCCTCGCCCAACGACTGGATCAGCAGGATCGAGCTCTCGCGTCCCACCGTCAACGGCAACACTGCATGGGGGAACAGCACCGTGTCCCGTACGGGCAGCACCGGAATCGCCCGCCCAGGGATTACAAACCTTTCCGATTCAGGGTCTTCCCTTTCCGCCCTCGGCTTGATTACGCTTACAAATTCACTAGTCATCGTCTATCCTTGAGTGACTTTATATCAGATTACTTACATTTGATGCATCATAAATCGATATAGTCGCATCTCGTTTCACCGGTATGCGCACACTATCGACTCCATACTCTCTAGGATGCATGCTTTCCACTCTTCGTCATCGGCACATCCGGTCTTCCCCTTCAACAGGGACGAGCACTGCTGATCGCGTGTTTCGCCTGATGCATGAGTAACTTACGCCGCAACATAGCGCCCAAGCTCCTTCACCATCACGCATTGGCGGCCCAACCCGGTCAGCGCCACATCCATCTGGTTGGACGAATCAAACCGGAGATCGACAAAGAACACATACTCCCAGGGCATTCCGGGTACCGGGCGCGATTCGATCTTGGTCAGGTTCACCCCCGCTCGCGCAAACTCCTGTAGCGCGACCACCAGCGTTCCCGGCCGATGCATCACGATGAATGCAAGGCTCGCCTTGTTGGCCGCAGGCACCGCCTCCCATTCACTCTCACGCACCAACAGGTGAAACCGCGTGTAGTTCTCCACATGGTCCTCAATGCCAGCCACGAGCACCTCACCCCCGTACTGTCGCGCCGCCAGCTCCGGAGCAATCCCTGCCGTGTCCTTCAACCCCAGCGCCATCACCTGCTTCACGCTTCCCGCCGTATCGTAGAAGTTCACCGCCTCGATCTCGGGATGCTCTACGAACCAGCGCCTGCACTGCGACAGCGCGACCGGGTGCGACATCGCGCGCCGCACCTCCGCCAGCTTCACCCCAGGCCGCACGATCAGGTTGTGCCTCACCCGCAACAGACTCTCGCTGACAATCCGCACCGGCTGCTCCAACAGCAGATCGTAGTGTTCCGCCACCGATCCATGCAGGCTGTTCTCGATCGGCAGCACCGCTCCATCCACCTTGCCCGCAACCACACGCTCAAATACCTCCGCAGACAGGGCGCACGCTGCGATCTCGATCTCACCGGGCGCTGCGCCGGCCGCACCCTGGAGCATGTCAAGCGCGGCCATATGGCTGTTCGATCCCATCTCGCCCTGAATAGCAATCCTCACGGTATCCCCCGAATTCATTCTCTCGTAACAACACCTGGCAACCTCTTCCCGGTAACACGCAACTTATCACATGACGGCCCACTATTGGTCACACCACACGCGCGACGGAGAGATTGCCAGCGCGGAAGCCAGGAGAATCGCCAATGCACTGGACTATCACGCTTATGCTGCTACTACTCTGGGCCATCGGCCTTATCGGATTTAAGGCACACGGCCCATGGATGTATCTTTTCCTTCTGATCGGTGTCATCGTGCTCGTCATCAACCTGCTTTCCGACCGACGAGAGAACTAGTATCTCGGCATCACATCGTGCGGGGCGGGTGCGTCGCCTAGCCCAAGAACGGGCAATCCGGAGGCATGGGATTTAGCCCTGAACTTCTCTTGTGCAAAGCTACAGTCAGCCTCACAGGAGATGTGGAGTAGTCATTGCCGTTGTTGAACGTCCGCCGAAAAAGAACCTGAAGAAGGCCAGCGCATCCGGCGCGTGTCTAGCACTTTTCTGTGACTGTTTAATCCCCGCTTGTCCATACTCGCAAATGCCACAGGCTAGCCACTGACCCCATTCTCTTTCGATCCTGCCTGGCAACCAATTCCCAGCAACTCGCACCCTACCATAGGGTGCCCGCAGTTGGTTTTTCCACTCCCGCGGCAGAGATATC
>Ga0364866_10843_pt1 | contig 14490 bp, 10 predicted proteins | sample ExccelAu500001D3_3_FD_206913 | JGI IMG/M metagenome (GOLD analysis project Ga0364866, IMG submission 206913) | Enriched cells from Trout Bog Lake Hypolimnion, Wisconsin, USA - BchlTB.Aug13.5000.01.D3 | ecosystem: Environmental > Aquatic > Freshwater > Lake > Hypolimnion/Profundal zone | place... | reverse complement strand
GGATATAGCTACTCTTGTTTTTCGCTGAGCATTACTTCCACTCTTTGGCTTATGTGCCCATTTATCAAGATGATTAATAATTAAATTGCTATTTGCCTTATTTGGATCCCAAATTAATTTCATTAACTCAATTGCATCGAATACGGCACTCTTCCCGGCGCTATTAGGCCCGTAAAATAATGTTATTGGGGAGAAGTCTATTTTTACAGGATCAGTAAATGATTGAAAGTTTTCAAGTTCAATGGAGAGCAGACGAAACTGTTTTTTTATTTTATTGGCCATCATATTCGATTTATTCTTAATAGTTAAAGTCATGTTAATCCCCCTAGACCAAGATAGCAATTGTGAATATCTTTTTCAACCATTCACCTCTTGCTCTTTGATCTCAGCTGCCTTACAACCATCAAACCAACCTTCTACAAAGCAGTCATTCATATAGATTAGCTGCTTTACTGACAGCTTTAGAATCAGCTAAACGTCCAAACACCATCACTTCAGTGAATAGGTTACCGTCAAAGGGATGATAAACATGCAACAGACCTATGGTGCTTTGGGCCCACAACATAATAGGGGAGATGCACCACCGCCCTAGTGCACCATAACATAATAGGGGAGATGCACCACCGCCCTAGTGCACTACAACATAAAACTATATCTATATGTTAGGCCTATGGTGCTTTGGGCCTACTTCATAACGGGGCAATGAGCTTGCGGTTAGTCGCGAGAGATTGCTCTTGAACTGTGAGCACGTCCAGTGCGAATGCCTTCGGGGAGCCGAATCTTAAAATGCGTCGAGCTTGCCGAGACCGTTTTATGGTTTGGGGCAGAGCCCGCCCCACAGCAAAGCGCGGGAAAAGCTTAACAAAGACACGACCCCCGGGCGCCCCTAGGCAAGCAATTTATCGCCGATTTTGCGATGGATTGTGAAGTGGATTTTAAGCTTTTCCCGCGCTTTGCGTGGGGGCGCCCGAGGCCAAGTTTTATCTGGCCGCTGGAGTCGATTTATCGACGAAAGGAAACGAAAAGGACACGTATGAGCGACAGCGAAAGTAATCTATACCCACGTCCAGTGGGGCGCGTAGCGTGATTATGTTAGGGGCTGTGTAGGCGCAGAAAAAATTCATTTTTCGAAGTGCTTAAAATTTATATATAACAACAGGCAAATTAAGTTGTTTATGTACAAAGTATCAAGAGATGTTTATATATAATCAAAGAATAATCATCTTTAATTAGGCCTATAAAAATGTCGCGCAATGTACAACTAGGACAAGAGCAAGAACACAAAGCCCTAGAAATAATCGGTCGTTATGACTGGCTCCGAATTCAAGAATTCAGTATGTTTATATGGCCAAATTCAGAGCATCGCTATCACTATGCGAAAAGCCTAATAAAAAAGCTGGTCGAACAAGATATGGTTTTTACGCAAGTAATGCCGGGTCATGCAGGAACTTGTGTTGTGCTAAAAGTGAAAGGCGCCAAGTTTTTACGTAGCCTTGGATTTAAAAAGGTAAGAAGCGCAACGTTAATTACTGACGACAAGGGCAAGTCGATATACGAACTAAAAAAGAATTGGCAGCATGATCTAATGGTGCATGGTTTCGCAGCACTGGCATTTCAACGAGAATTTTCTGAAAAATTTTTAACAGAGAAAGAGCAAGGGCAATCCGACATACAAAACAACAGACTTTTAGCAACAGAGCATGACGACGACGTAAAACTGACGGACATTCTGATCGAGCACCAAGAGTGGGGCATGCTAGGCATTGAGTTTGAAAAAAGTCGAAAAACAGGGGAAAAGAGCAGAACGCCATTGATAAAGAACCTCGTTCAAGTCAACAAACCTGACGGTCGAAGTATTCATTCGTTCGGCGGAGTAGAACCGGCAAAAATTGCATTTGCATACGACCCGGAACAAACGGAAATAGTCGACGGTAAGAAAAAGAAAATCAACCATTTACGAAACATAGGCACAGCAACACAAAGGTATATTTCTAAGAAAAAAATAAACGAAGTCGAGTTTATCGATATTGAGCTAAAGATAAAAAATTACGGTGTGGTCGATTACAAGATAAGCAGAATGACAATGGAAATGAATAAAGGCATACCGAATATAGACTTCTCACTTTAAGCTTTCTTATACAAGCTTATACAAAGCTATATTATATAAAGGAATACAATTTTATATTATACAAAACAATATAAAGCTATAAGGAATCCAAAATTTTGGATTACGACCATCAACTCGACCTTACGCTGTGAATTTAAAACTAACCGCCAGCGCAAACCGACTTCGACTTATCTGCATTTGTGCCGCTGCCGCAACATCTCCCTTTCTCCCAATAAGCCTCTTTCAGTGAAATGTTCATTTATCACTCTAATTACCAATAAAGAATTAGGTTTGATACTATGTTCATTATTACAAGTAAATAAACCTCCCTGAGATACTCATGGCAAAAGAAAAAGAACTAAAAACAGAGCCTTTAGAAAAACAACTTTGGAAAGCTGCCGATAAATTACGTAAGAATATAGATGCCGCTGAGTACAAGCACATTGTTTTAGGTTTAATTTTTCTCAAATACATCTCCGATTCGTTTGAACAACAATTCGCCAAACTTTCTGTTGGCGAAGGTGAATACGCAGGCGCTGACCCAGAAGACAAAGATGAATACGCGGCAGAAAATGTGTTCTTTGTGCCTCAGGATGCGCGCTGGAGTTATTTGCAATCCAATGCACGCCAGCCAGAAATTGGCAAAATGGTGGATGCCGCTATGGATGCCATTGAAAAAGAGAACCCTTCACTTAAAGGCGTGCTGCCTAAAGTATTTGCGCGAGACAATTTAGACCCAGCCAGCCTTGGCCAATTGGTAGATTTAGTCGGCAACATTGCGCTGGGCGATGCTAAATCGCGCAGTGCTGATGTGCTCGGTCATGTGTTTGAATACTTCCTTGGAGAGTTTGCTTTAGCTGAAGGTAAGCAAGGTGGGCAGTTCTATACGCCACGCTCTGTGGTTGAGTTATTAGTAGAAATGTTAGAGCCATACAATGGCCGAGTTTTCGATCCATGCTGTGGCTCTGGCGGGATGTTTGTGCAATCTGAAAAGTTTGTGGCAGATCACCAAGGCCGTGTGAATGATATATCTATTTACGGGCAAGAGAGCAACCAAACTACATGGCGCTTGGCTAAAATGAACCTTGCCATTCGAGGCATTGAAGCCAGCCAAGTTAAATGGAACAACGAAGGCAGTTTTCTAAACGATGCGCACAAAGATGTAAAAGCCGATTACATCATTGCCAATCCTCCATTTAATGTAAGTGATTGGTCTGGCGAGTTACTGCGCACCGATGGCCGCTGGCAATATGGCGTGCCGCCTGCAGGCAATGCCAACTTTGCCTGGCTGCAACACTTTATCTATCACCTGTCACCACAAGGTCAAGCAGGCGTAGTACTGGCTAAAGGCGCACTTACCAGCAAAACCAGTGGCGAAGGTGAAATCCGCAAAGCGCTGATTGAGCAAGGTAACGTGATTGATTGCATCGTCAATCTGCCAGCCAAGCTATTCCTCAATACGCAAATCCCTGCCGCGTTATGGTTTATGAGCCGCAACCGTACTAACGGAAAATTCAGAAACCGCAGTAATGAGATTTTGTTTATTGACGCTCGTAACTTAGGTCACCTTATTAACCGTCGCACCAAAGAGCTGAGCCATGAGGATATTAAACAAATCACCGACACTTATCACAACTGGCGCAACCCAAATGGAAATTATCAAGACATTGCAGGTTTTTGTGCAACCGCTAGTTTAGAACGTGTAAAAGAACTTGATTATGTGCTCACTCCAGGTCGCTACGTTGGTCTTCCTGATGACGAAGATGACTTTAACTTTGTCGAGCGTTTTAATGGACTTAAAGCAGAATTTGAAGCGCAGTTGATTGAAGAAGAAAAGCTAAATAAAGCAATTACAGAGAACTTTGCGAGGGTGAAGCTGTGAATGGGTGGAAAGACACTGAACTGGGCAGTTTAGTAACCTATAAAAAGGGATTTGCTTTTAAATCTGATACTTATGATGAAAATGCAGATGTGCTTGTTGTTAGAGTATCTGATACAACAGAGTCATCTATTAACATAAGTAGCTGTAAAAAAATCTCATCAGCATTAGCAAGCACATTGAATGATTATGCGCTTAAAACTAATGATGTAATTATAGCTACAGTAGGTTCTTGGGCAGACAACCCAAACTCCGTAGTTGGTAAGGTTATTAAAGTTCCCTCAACTGCAAGCGGTGCGTTGCTAAATCAAAATGCTGTTAGGCTAAGATGCATTGATGATTTGGCAAATCAAGATTTCTTCTATTACTGCCTTAAAGATAATGAATTCTCTGGGTTTTTACTTGGAAATGCCCAAGGTAGTGCTAATCAAGCAAGTATCACATTGAAAGATATATTTTCTTACAAAATATCATTGCCACAACTTCAAGAACAAGAAGCCATCGCCTCAGTCCTTAGCAGTTTGGATGGCAAAATTGAGCTGCTCCACCGCCAAAACACCACCCTCGAAGCCATGGCTGAAACGCTGTTTAGACAGTGGTTTGTAGAAGAGGCTAAGGAAGATTGGGGGTTTATAGAGTTGGGAGAATATGTAAATTGTTTTAATGGTGTTTCTTACAAAAGCTCTGAACTTAATCCTTCAAAAGTGGCAATGGTCACATTAAAAAGCTTCGATAGGAATGGCGGCTTTAGATTAGATGGTTTTAAAGAATTCACGGGTAGGTTCAAAGAGCAGCATATTGTTGCTCAAGGCGACCTAGTTGTAGCTCATACCGACATTACCCAAGATGCAGAAGTCATAGGTAACCCAGTATTAGTGGTCAATGATGCAAAATATGAGCACATGGTTATCTCAATGGACTTAGTGAAAGTTAAATCCAAACATGATTGGCTTTCAAACGAATTTCTGTACCGAATGATGCGAACGAGAGAGTTCAAAGAACACTGTTTGGGATATTCCAATGGGTCAACGGTGCTCCATTTAAGTAAGCAAGCAATTCCATCCTTTGAATTTTTCATGCCCCCTAAAGAAAGAATTGAAAGTTACACTAAGCTTGCTAAAGGTTTATTCAGTAAGAAATTTAAAAATATTGAGCAAATCCAAACCCTAGAAAAACTCCGCGACAACTTGCTCCCTAAGCTGATGAGCGGTGAATTAAGGATTCAAATTGAGTAATGACGACCAATCTACGGGAATGACGCGCAGAAAGAGTCAGTCAATACTTGAGCTGACTCATGACGAGGCTCGCCAATTTTTCTTAAAAGATGAAAGTTACTGCAATTTCGATTTACCTCAATATTTCGTATTTAGCCAGCTGTTAGCCGATATTGATACTTACCTTACGGATAAAAATATTTCCGATTTCAAGATTAAAGATAACTTACCAAATCAACTAGATAAGTTAAACCATATTATCCTTAACAATAAGGATGGCAAGTATGGATGGAGACCTTTGCAATTAATTCATCCTGCGCTCTATGTCTCTTTAGTTCATCAAATTACAGAACTGAGTAACTGGGAAATAATATGTATACGGTTTCTTGAGTTTAACAAAGATTCTAAAATTAAATGCCTTAGCATGCCAGTTGAGTCGCTTTCTGAGGAAAAAGATAAAGCAGAGCAGATTTCATCTTGGTGGCATGCGGTCGAGCAAAAATCCATTGAATTATCTCTTGAGTTTGATTGCTTGATTCAACTGGATCTCACAGACTGTTATGCATCAATATATACCCATTCAATCGCATGGGCGTTACATGGCAAAGAGTTTGCCAAACAAAAAGGAAATAGAGGTAATAAGAAACTGATAGGCAATACCATTGATGACCATATTCGGGATATGAGTTATGGACAAACTAACGGCATACCTCAAGGCTCCGTGTTAATGGATTTTGTAGCAGAAATGGTATTGGGTTATGCTGACCTTTGCATTTCAGAGAAAATCCAGAGCCATTTGATCGAGGATTATTACATCCTCCGCTATCGTGACGATTATCGAATATTCGTGAACAATACTCGCGATGGCGAAAATATTGTCAAAATAATCGCTGAGATTATGATTGATTTTGGACTCAAATTAAATCCATCTAAAACTAAAGTCAGTGACAAAGTGATTAGGGAATCAATTAAGAGTGACAAATTACATTGGATGGGGAAAAAGCAAAAAGATAGAAACCTGCAAAAACATTTACTTATTATCCATAATCACGCTTCTGAATTCCCCAATTCAGGTAGTCTAAGTGCATCGCTTTCTGAATTCCATAAGAGGATCATTCGTTATAACAGCATCGAAGATGCCGTCACGTTAATAAGCATCATTATTGATATTGCATTTAACAACCCAAAGACATATGCAATTTCGTCAGCAATTCTGAGTAAGCTCATTGACTCTCTAAATAGTGACGAAAAGAAGCGGGAAACATTTCATAAGATTAAAAAGCGATTTGACAAGATCCCTAATACTGGGCACATACAAATCTGGTTACAAAGAATTTATCTTTCTTTTGCTAAAGACTTAGTTTTCGATGAGTCACTGTGTAGATTAGCAGCAGGTGAAAAATCCTCAATATGGAATTTAGACTGGATTTCTTCAGATGACTTCAAAAAGCTTATGGATCCAGAAAAAATTATTGACCACGAATGTTTAAAAGAAGTTGTGCCAGTAATCTCGGTTCAAGAGGTGGAATTATTTATGTCAAAAAGTAAGATGTATTACTAAAAATATATTAGCATTATTTATGATGCCATTAAGCAAATTCTGTTTAATGATGAAGGAATTAAACAATGAGCGACAACAAAGAAATTGAACAAAATGTAGACCAGCAGATTGTCATCTATCAAACTGAGAGTGGCGAGACGCAAATAGATGTGAGGCTTGAGCAAGATACTGCTTGGTTGAGCCAAGCACAAATGGTTGAATTGTTTGATAGAAACAAGCGCACAATCTCTGAACATATTGGCAAAATTTTTAAAGAGGGCGAGTTAAATGAAGATTCAGTTGTCCGGAAATCCCGGACAACTGCTAAAGATGGCAAAACCTATGAGGTGAGTGAATACAATCTCGATGTCATTATCTCAGTGGGTTATCGCGTTAAATCACAACGTGGTACACAGTTTAGAATATGGGCAAATAGCATACTTAAGCAATTTTTAGTAAAAGGCTATGCATTAAATGAGCGGAAACTTCAGGCAGAACAAGAAAAACTCGACGATTTAAAACATGCTATTGCCTTGTCTGCGCGCTTATTACGGAACCAGGCATTAACTTCGCAAGAATCACAATCTATCCTGACGGTTCTTGAAAAATACAGTCACGCACTGACCGTGCTTGATGATTACGACCATCAGCGCTTGCAGGTGATAGGCACCCTCACGCCAGAACAGCCAAAAATCGGATACGGCGAGGCGATGGAGCAAATCCTTCTGTGGCGAGAGAAAGAAAAACTGGGCGGGTTGTTCGGTAACGAGAAAGATAACTCGTTTAATAGCGCACTAGAAACCATCTATCAAACCTTTGATGGGCAAGAGCTTTATCCTAGCATAGAAGAGAAAGCCTCCAATCTTCTGTATTTCATAGTCAAAAACCACGCCTTTAGCGATGGCAACAAACGTATTGCAGCTGCAATGTTTGCATGGTTTTTAGAGCGTAATGATCATTTGTATAACGAGCTAGGAGAGAAGCGGATTGCAGATAATGCTTTGGTCGCCTTTACCCTACTAATTGCAGAAAGCAAACCTGACGAACGTGAGATGATTGTGAAAGTGATTATTAATTTAATCAACGGTAATAACTAATGGTTAAATTGAATGAATCAGAAATTGAACTCCTCGCCATTGAGCGCCTGCAAGCGCTTGGTTTTGATTACGTCTACGGGCCTGACATTGCCCCTGATTCTGCAAACCCAGAGCGTGAAAGCTTTGCTGATGTATTGTTGCTTAGCCGTTTACGCAAAGCTGTTGCCCGCATCAACCCTACCCTGCCGGCTGCAGCATTAGATGAAGCCATAAAAACCATACAGCGTATTAGCTCGCCTGAGTTGTTAGCTAACAATGAAGCATTTCATCGCTTAATGACTGAGGGCGTGAATGTTAGTTATCAAAAGGATAGCAACACACGTGGGGATTTGGTTTGGCTGATTGATTTTGCTAACCCTGATAACAATGAATTTGTGGTGGCCAACCAGTTCACCATTATTGAAAACAACCAAAACAAACGCCCTGACATTATTTTGTTTGTGAATGGTTTGCCACTGGTAGTAATTGAGCTTAAAAATGCTGCTGATGAAAACACCACACTTGCTTCAGCTTACCGGCAATTAGAAACTTATAAACAGGCGATACCTAGCCTATTTACGTATAACGGCTTTGTCGTGATTTCAGATGGATTAGAAGCCAAAGCAGGAAGCATCTCCGCAGGCCTCAGCCGTTTTATGGCTTGGAAGAGTGCTGATGGTAAGAGTGATGCTTCTCACTTGATAAGCCAGCTAGAAACGCTCATTAACGGCATGTTAAATAAAGCCACGCTACTAGATTTAATTCGTCACTTTATCGTTTTTGAAAAGTCCTCAAAAGAAGACTCCGTTACTAAACAAATTAGTATTAGCACCGTTAAAAAGTTAGCGGCTTACCATCAATATTATGCTGTGAATGCGGCTGTTATTTCTACACTACGCGCATCTGCAGAGGCCGCAGGCATTGCGCAGACGCCAGTCAGCTCTGGGTTGAGCAACGTGAGCACTCAACCTAAAGGTGATCGCAAAGCTGGCGTAGTATGGCATACCCAAGGCAGCGGCAAATCACTCAGCATGGTGTTTTACACGGGCAAGATTGTATTAGCCTTGGATAACCCAACTATTGTGGTGATAACAGACCGCAATGACTTAGATGATCAGTTATTCGATACCTTTGCTGCTTCCAGCCAATTATTACGCCAAGAACCCAAACAGGTAGAAGATCGTCAGCAACTTAAGGAATTACTCAAAGTCGCTTCGGGTGGCGTTATTTTTACCACCATCCAAAAATTTCAGCCTGAAGAAGGCAATGTTTACGAAACCTTATCTGAACGCAGAAATATTGTGGTGATTGCAGATGAAGCACACCGGACCCAATATGGTTTTAAAGCCAAAACGATAGATGATAAGAACGAAGCTGGTGAAGTGATTGGCCAAAAAACTGTGTACGGATTTGCTAAGTACATGCGCGATGCTTTGCCCAATGCCACATACTTAGGCTTTACAGGCACACCGATTGAAAGCACCGATGTGAATACGCCTGCGGTGTTTGGCAATTACGTGGATATTTATGATATTGCCCAGGCTGTAGAAGATGGCGCAACGGTGCGTATTTACTATGAGAGCCGATTAGCCAAGGTGCAACTCTCTGATGAAGGCAAAAAATTAGTTGCCGAGTTAGATGAAGAACTTAATCAAGATGAACTCACCGAAACACAAAAAGCCAAAACACGCTGGACGCAAATTGAAGCATTAATCGGTAGTGAAAAGCGCATCCAAAATATTGCACAAGATATTGTGAAGCACTTTGAGCAGCGCCAAGAAGTGTTTTCAGGTAAAGGCATGATTGTGAGTATGTCACGCCGTATTGCAGCGGCACTTTATCAAGAAATTATCAAAATCAAGCCTGAGTGGCATTCGGATGATCTAAGTAAGGGCATGATCAAGGTGGTCATGACGGCTTCTTCTAGTGATGGCCCACAGCTTGCTAAACACCACACAACGAAGCAACAGCGCCGCAATCTTGCAGAACGCATGAAAGACCCTGACGATGAATTAAAACTCGTCATAGTGCGGGATATGTGGCTTACAGGCTTCGATGCACCAAGCATGCATACGCTTTATATTGATAAGCCTATGAAAGGTCATAACCTGATGCAGGCAATTGCACGGGTGAACCGTGTTTATAAAGATAAGCCTGGCGGTTTGGTGGTGGATTACTTAGGCATTGCCGCCGATTTAAAACAAGCGCTGTCGTTCTATTCAGACGCTGGCGGCAAGGGTGATCCAGCCGAGACCCAAGAGCAGGCGGTAGATCTAATGCTTGAGAAGCTAGAAGTCGTAGCCAATATGTACCATGGCTTTGCTTATAAAGACTACTTCACGGCTGATACCTCTAAAAAACTATCACTGATATTAGCGGCTGAAGAGCATATTCTTGGCATAGAGGATGGCAAAAAGCGTTATATCAATGAAGTAACAATGCTCTCACAAACTTTTGCGATTGCTATCCCTCATGAGCAAGCAATGGACGCCAAAGACACCGTCGCTTTCTTTCAGGCAGTGAAGGCACGTCTTGCTAAATTTGACAGTACTGGTCAAGGCAATACCAACGAGGACATTGAAACTACTATACGTCAGGTAATCGACAAGGCCTTAGTTTCAGAGCAAGTAATTGATATATTCGATGCATCAGGCATTAAAAAGCCGGATATTTCTATTTTGAGTGATGAGTTTTTAATGGAACTCAAAAACCATGAACACAAAAACATTGCGCTAGAAGTACTTAAAAAACTTCTCAATGAAGAAATCAAGGTGCGTGAGCGTTTCAATATGGTGCAAAGTCGAAGTTTGATGGAAATGCTCCAAAACTCAATTAAGCGCTACCAAAACAAAATCATTACAGCCGCTGAGTTAATGGATGAACTTATTAAGGTCAGCAAGGAAATTGTGCATGGTGACAGTGAAGCTGAACGTTTAAAACTGAATCCGTTGGAATTCGCTTTCTACACTGCTGTGGCTAATAACAACAGTGCGAAAGAACTAATGAACCAAGATAAATTACGTGAGCTGGCGGTAGTGCTTTTACAGCGCGTTAGGGAAAATGCTTCGATTGACTGGACGATTAAAGAGAACGTAAAGGCTAAGCTGAAAGTAATTGTAAGACGAACGCTGAGGCAGTTTGGTTATCCGCCAGATATGGAGATATTGGCTACGGAAACTGTTCTGAAGCAGGCTGAATTAATTGCTACTGAATTAACCTCTCATTAAGTTGATCAGATAGTTCTAAGAACAGCCTGAACTGTTCTGCGAGCGTAATCAACTGGATCACGCTTCCTTGAACTTGAAACTACCAGTCCAGCTTCTAATTTTGACGATTCCTCATGAAGGTTATATCCCATGTCTTTAAAGTACAGCAGTCTGCCTCTTATGTAACCGAAATCTCGCCGACTTTGATCATCTCCACTAGAAGCAGTTTGATTAGTAACACTTCTTGAAACACACGCCCCCAAAGGGGGAGAGAGTTTATTTAGATATGGAGATGGGTCGAATTTCTTCAAAGATTCATCTGGGACCGATATCAAGTTTGTCCAGCCATTTTTTCCTAGTTTTTTGTTACGAAAACCAGGCAACCTACCCCACTTACAACCGGCGACACTTCCGCTATCAGCAGATGCCCCTAACAGCTTAACTAAAGAGCGCTGCACTTCTGTTCGCTGTTCTTTACTCAAATCACAATTAGAAACCAGTCGTATTTGACAGTTATTTGGACTTGTTTCGACAACAATACACTGGTAAATATTGGCAATTTTTTTTGCCATATCCATTGGAACGTCATCAATAAACAACCAGGGGTGAGCGCTCTCAGGTTCTGGTCTAACCCAAATGTTGGCATTCTTCTGTGTATTTTCAAATTTAAGCCAGGGAAGAAGTTTTTCATCCCAAAGTTTAATTATTAGGGCTTCATCTTCTGTTCCGATAAATCGACATGACGCTACCTGAAGATAGCTTGAATATTTCAATAGCTGATAAACCATTTCTTCTGTTTGCTCAGTTGTAGTTTTCATAGTTTGTTTCTCTCCCCCTTTGGGGGGCGTGTGTTTTATTGGTTTTAAAAAAAGCTGCCAATTCTAATGAAGTATTTGTTTAGGAGCTTTTCCTTCACTTTCTGCTGGGATGTGCTTTTGAAGTTTCTGGTCGGGTATATCACCCGACGCTCCTGATATACCTGAAAGAACTGCTAAGACTGGAGTTTTGCTCCAGATGCTGGAGTTTTGCTCCAGATGACTGGAGTTATGCTCCAGATGACTGGAGTTTTGCTCCAGAATATTTTTAATATTAGGTTTTTCAACAGTAACTCTTCCATTATGTACAATTATTCCAATGGCTCTAAGCGACTGTTTCCCAAGATTAACTTCTCTCGTCCTGTCATAAAGTTGTTGCTTTGGTGCATCATTACCAATTAATTGCATTATTAAGTTTGTCAATATATACCCACAGCGTGGATGATATTTATGACTTCGCACATGCCGTGCAATTGCCTGGCAAATACCGCTAGTTAACTTTGCAATTGGGAGTGGGTCTTCCTTTATCCAGTGATCATGCTTAATAATGTCACTTAAAGCTTTTCCCAGTTCGATAGTCCATAGCGGTCGTGGAGTCCCGTTTATTGGACTTTTCCGCGTTACTGGATCTCCATTCTTTTTGACCGCATGTCTCATATGATCAATCAAATGGCCAACACTTTGGCATCTCCCCCCACTTTTTGAAGGAAAATCCACGCGAACAACTGCAGACATTATTTCTTTAATTACCTGATCAACTTCCTTGGATGAAGCTATGCCAGCATTCTTTTTGACCTGGTATAAATCAACTAATATTTTAATTCGACCATCTTCAACATTTGCACTGTTTTCCGCACTGTATAGCAGTGATTCAAGTACATCACTGTGTTTTTGACCAAGCTTACCGCTTACACTTACAGCACCCCACGGTGTCTTTACCTCGTAATTTGATAACAGCCGCGGTCTTCTAGTTGCCTGAAAAAGATTAATACGACTTTGATGGACAGTTGATGTGGGTATATTGCACCTAGAAGTCACCATAATCATCGGCCTTCTCTGTTGATGTGTTTCTATTTACTACGCCTTTGCTTTGATTCTTAGAGACACTATGCAACTCACCATGCGCACCACGTTCTAGCAGTATTGGCTCGGGACACATTGCATAATTAGATTTAGATACACCAAATTTAATTAATTTGGGTGTTTTTGAATTATTCCCACCCATTTTTCTTGCCTCATCATTTGGTACAGCTTCTAAATATCCAATCCATCTGGACTCATCAACCCAGACAGATGATCCACGACTGGCTTGTTGCTGACTCGCGACTGCAGTCTTGCCGACGTGGTGAATAAATATTATGGCTGGACCAGTTTTAGCAATTCGCTCCATCTGCCTCATTACAGCTGCAGCATCTTTTCTATCGTTTTCTTCGCCATTATGCCAACGCGATAGCGTGTCGATTATTACGATCCTGAATTCTTTAAGTCCTGAGTTAATGATTTTGCTTGCTGAAGCTCCGTCGTCTAGAAAATTTCCAGCTTCGCCAAGGCATGGCGCAATAAGTGTATTCTGGATAAATTCATTTTTTTGCTCAGCACTCATATGCTGACTTAAAATGTTTACACGCTGACTAATAATAGCTGCAGGGTCTTCAGCACATAACAGCAATACCTTGCCTTTTTTAAGCGTGCCAACACCAAGTAAATCTAGGCCACAAGCTATATGTGCGGCTAGCTGGAGCGCAAGCCAGCTCTTTCCAGTTCCGCCGGGTGCAACTAATCCCCCGACGGTTCCTGAAACTAACCCAAGAGCGGGTATAACGAAATCAGGCTGGGCTGGTAATTCTGTAATTGATTTTTTTAAGTCTAATAATGGAAATGGGAATTCGACTTGTAAGGGCAAGCTTACTATATTAGACATGATCATTGTCCCACCTCTTTGCCTACTGGCTCCTGGTGATATTTAGATCGGTTTCGTTGAGCGGCCTTCGCTACTTTCGTAGTTCCTTTTGGGCGCCCTCTTTGTCTTTTGATGTCTGAATGTTCATTACAAACAGTTGGTTTGATATAAACCCCAACTTTTGCATTTTTTAACAACCATTCTTTAACAAGTTCTACGGGGTATACAATTCTATTGCCTATTTCGACAAAAGGTATTCCTCCAGAATTGCCGTGCTCACGGTCACGATAGAGAGATGTTTCTGAAATCGATAGTGCTGCTGCTAATACTTTAGCGGAGTATGCTAAATACGGTGGGTGAAATTCTTGCGCTTGGAGCTGTTCCATTTTCTGCTAACCTCATGTGCTAAGCATGACTCATTTTTATATGAATCAACTTAATTTGAGTCAGCAGGTCACATTCACGTTTACCCAGATACCCTCCGGCGTGGCAATGTGTCTTTTTAGTACCTTCGGTCCTACATAGGCGTTTTGGTTGACGTATTCCAAAACGAGCGTTCCTCCTATGTTGGCTACCCTACATCATCCGTTATTTTAAATAACGCACAGCTATCGAGGATTTTGTGCATTCCCCCTGTAGCGATGAATAAGACGTACCATCACATTACTTTTATAGAATAGCGCTAATAACCTATGGAGTCAATTGAATTTTATTGGAATTAATTGACGTGATAAAATATTTTCTACTGCAATT
>Ga0364866_10842_pt1 | contig 14519 bp, 14 predicted proteins | sample ExccelAu500001D3_3_FD_206913 | JGI IMG/M metagenome (GOLD analysis project Ga0364866, IMG submission 206913) | Enriched cells from Trout Bog Lake Hypolimnion, Wisconsin, USA - BchlTB.Aug13.5000.01.D3 | ecosystem: Environmental > Aquatic > Freshwater > Lake > Hypolimnion/Profundal zone | place... | reverse complement strand
GGCGCGGTTAAGGGTGATCTCCTGCGAGAGCCGGAAGACCAGCAGCTCATAATCCTTGTTGAGCTGGATATCCGATCCAAGGACATATTTTATGTTCGTTAAGCCCAGTCCCTCAAAACAGCGCTTGTTGTAATCGGCAAGTTCTCGGACTTTCTCCATAGTCCCTTTCCGGTTCAGGAATGCATGGAGATCGGCAAGAAGTACCGTGATCTCGAAACCTGCTGACTGGAGATCCACCAGTTTGTTGATTGTGACAAGATGGCCAAGGTGAATCTCGCCGCTCGGCTCATACCCGGCATAAACTCTTTTATTAGGCTGTAAAAGAAGCGCCCGGAGGTCATCATCCGTGACGACTTCGATAGTGTTCCGGGTAACACGCTCGTATGTGTCCATTAAAAAAGAATGGGTGATGATGGGAGTTAATGGTTATTCTGGATGGTCTTGAAATTAAGCGCTGCGTTCGTTGTAGTGATGGATCTTATGGCATCTTTCTCCCTGCCCATCATCGCACGTATGGCATCAATATTCTCGACAACAACGTCAGCTTCCTGATGGATGGCCTGGAAGAAACAGAGCTCGTTCTTGTTGGCATAGATGGAATCTTCAAAGATACAATTTTCCCACAGGTCGGATCGTTGCCGGCCGAGATCCATGGCGAACTCCTTAAGTTCGGCGGTGCTCCTGAGTCCGGCACTTCTCTTGATAAGCCCAAGGCGGGGGTGCTTGTTGATGAGCTCAATGACTCGCTCCCTGCTGACGGCTTTCTTAGTGGTCATCTGGATTGCATGCATGTGCATCATCGTAGTCGGAACGATCATGGCCATGGTAGTAATGGAAATGTGGGGCAGCACGGAGAGGACATCCGGGCCATGGTGGCTGGGCACGCTTACCGGGTCCAGAACGATTGCATCGATAGGTCCTTTCTTGATCTCACCCGGGTCAGATCCACGACGGACCATGATTGCATGTACGTGGGTAACCCCGTACTCTTTATCAATCTCATGGATGATCCGACAAAGGCCAGTTGTGTTACATGACACAACCCGAACAAACTGTCTTCCGATTGCGTCCTTGTAGTTGCAGGACGAGTTGAAGGAGAACCCGGCAAGCTCATGTTCCTCGCCGCCCTGCCAGAGTGCCCTAACCCCGATCTTCTCATAGAGCGGTTTATTTTGAGCGCCGACATCTCCCGGTGTCGCATCAACCACGATATCGGCGGCTTTGCACATATCTTCGACACTGCCGGCAACGGTAAGACCGACCTTCTCGAATGCCGCTTTTTTCGAGATGTCAGCGATATACAGCGGGAATCCTCTCTGTTTTGCAACAAATGCCTCCGCATTAGGCCGCGTCTTGGAAACCCCGATTACCTTCATATCCTTCTGAGCAGCCACCGCATCAGCAACGCGTTTTCCGATAGTACCGTACCCGTTAATGGCAACCTTGATCATATATTCGTACATTGCGCCGGAATGGAAAAAGCTATGCGAAATGTTACTGGACCCGCGCATGCCATGGCCGGTATCACAGAAAGAGTGCCTGGAATTGGACAACTTCGGAACTGTCCTTCGCTGTTGCATACAATTCAAGTGGTTCTCTGTTCACTTCGATGAACCGGATACCCCAGTTGACTTTCGAGAGTAATTCCTTTGCCCGCTCTTTTTCCCCCATAATATAGAGTGCGGCTGCGACTGCTTCAATGGATGAGAGTTTACAGGATTTGCCGAAATTGACAGGATTTGCCGCCATCAGGAATGGAAGTGCCCTGCGTATCCGCCACGAATTGATCACACCGGTGTTGAGCACCTCCCATGAACAGTCAAGTACGGTAAGTGATTTCACGTAACGGTCTGCAGGAGACAATGCCTGTTCGGCAGTGGGATCAAGCATAAGAGTGTTGCGTGGAATCTGTGACAGTTTCTGGAAAATTTTTAGAAATCCGGCCCGCTCCAGTCTCTTGACAGTGCATTTCCGGGGATCGCAGCTGTTGTCTCGGTAAGCATAGAGGGGGATCATTGATCAGCTGTGCGTGCACACACTGTATCAATGTACGTGCTCTGCAGTCCCTGCATACTCAACCCGGCACTTCGGCCAGACGGCATAACAAAACCGTCAGATCGTGAAACCTTTGAGCGTACAAGAGCACGGTGCGAATCCTTTGGTATCGACATGATACCACTTCCGTGTCCCGAGACTCTCTTCCTGGGGCCTTCACGGAAGCCGGGCACATTTCTTGAGCGTCTCGACAGTCCGGGTTTTTCCCGAGTACTGGACGATCTCGTGATTCAGGTCGGGAATATCCTTCTAAAACACGGCCCCCCCCTCTGCATCGTCGGGGTAAATTCGTCACCCACATGCGGTGTAACGAGCACCTATTACGGGAGCAGGGGGGATGAACCGCCCAAACGGATGGGACGTGGTGTTTTTCTCTCACGCTTTCCCACGCTCGTTGCCATGGATACCATTACATTTTCACGATTCCGGGTATATCTTGCAGCACCTCTGTTCTCCCAGGCGGAACGATCCTATAACGTCCTCATCTCAGAACTCCTGAAAAAGAACCTGTTTGAAGTCTACCTGCCGCAGGAAACAGGGGATGATTCGGCGGGCAGGAAACAAAACGAGCATCAAAGGCTCTTCGCGCTTAATAAAAAAGCCCTTGAACAGGCTGATATTGTTGTATCAATCATCGATGGTGCGGACGCGGATTCCGGCACGGCATGGGAAATGGGATATGCGCATGCCCTTGGGAAAACGGTCGTCGCTATGAGGACAGATTTTCGCCATGTCGGTACTGGTGAGCATGTCAACCTCATGCTCGAACAACCATCAGTCGTCGTTACAACCTCGGAAGAACTCCTTGATGCCCTTAATGCCCCACTATCGCTGAAGTGTGATCGATAATTATTCGATAATATCCGGAACCTAAATGCTCCTCTTATAGATCTCGGAACCCGAAGCCTCTAATAATCTCCGGAGAAAATGCCAAGGCAATAAACTATATGGGAATATTTACGCAATAGTACTGAGTTGTTATGGCGAAAAGACGTGAGATACGGGAAGACCGTAAGAAAAAGACCGGAGATGCTGTCTGCGATCTGGATGGCGGTTATACTTCTCCCGTCATTTCGTATAAAGATATCACCCTTGAAAACATCAAAAGCCTTCTGATCAACAGCCGGTATTTTCAGATTCTCCTCTTATTCACACTCATTGGATGTATACTGCGGTTTTACGATCTCGGTTTCAATTCCATCTGGCTTGATGAAGCCTCAACGTATACATTTGCCTCGATGTCAATTTCTGGAATCTGGCAGGCAACGACTGCCGGGGAATTCAATCCACCATTATTCTACTGGATTGAGCATTTTATGCTGACTCTCGGGAACAGCGAAGTTATCCTGCGTTTCATTCCGGCACTCTTGGGTGTCCTGACCATCCCCCTCATGTATCTTGTGGGAAAAGAATTCGTAGACAGGAATGTCGGGATTATAGCGGCAGCAGTATGCACGTTCTCCCCGTTTCTCCTCTTTTACTCCCAGGAAGCAAGGGCATACTCCATGGGGCTCTTCTTTGTTGTAGCCGCTATGGTGTTTTTTCTTAAGGCCCTGAAAACCAACGAAATTTCACACTGGACTCTTTTTGGGATCCTGTCTGCACTTGCCTTCTGGTCCCATTTTTATACTCTGGTCATAATCGGCGCACTCGTCCTTTATGCCCTCGTGGTGAAGATCGCGGACTTCAAGAAGGATATCTGGTCAATCAAACCCCTCGTCTTGGCAGGAGCAGTGTTTGCCATCCTCTCCCTGCCTCTGATCATCGTCACGATCCAGCTCTTCGCGATGAGGACGGCATCGGCACCCACGTTCGGAATACAGGGTGTTGACATTATCCTTGAGACGTTCCGGCAGTTGTCTGGGTTTTCAGCAATTGTGATGTGCCTGTTCCTTATCCTGTTCGTGATAGGAATCGTCCAGGCATTTCTTCTTGATAAAAACAAGGGGATCTTCCTTGTGGCACTTACCCTCCTGCCATTCGCAATCAGCTGGTTCCTCTCGTACCGGATTCCGATGGTTCCCCGGTATCTCATCATTCTTGCCCCGGTCTATTTTATCGGAATTGCCCTTGCCTATAAACCTGTCTTCAGGTTGATTAGCAACCGTGGTGTGGTATACGGTTTTATTGCACTGCTGGTCCTGCTGAGTGTCACCACCCCGTTTTTCATGACTTATTATATCCAATATACCAAAGAGGACTGGAGAGGTTTTTCCGGACAGATCCACCAGCTGGCCCATCCGGGGGATTTTATTGTTGTAGTTCCTGTGTATGTTCGCCAACCGTTTGATTATTATTACTCTAATATTTCGGAAAATACATTCGAATACGGGGCTTCGAGTGTAGAGCAGCTCGATTCAATTGTATCACAGAAGGCAAACAACACCATATACTATGTCGTGACAGGGGATATCAGCTCTGCCGACCCCTCGGGTGACGTAGTAAAATGGCTGCAGACGCATACAAAACAGGTTGGAGTAACCACGGGAATTTATCTGTTCACCTCCGTATGAACTGAGTGTGCCTGAACCACCATGTACGACCTGACCGTTATTATCCCTACCTTCAAGGAAGAGGCGAATATCCGGAATATCATCACCGAAGTGGATGCAGTTTTTAAGAATAATGCCCTGAACGGGGAGATCCTTATCGTTGATGACAATTCTCCTGATAACACGATTGCTATCGTCGATGAGCTGAAGAAGATAAAAACGAATATCAGCCTGCTGGTCAGAACTGCAGATCATGGGCTTTCGCAATCGGTGGCCGATGGCTTTCGCCATGCATCATCGGAAGTTTTTATCATTATCGATGCCGATTTTTCCCATCCTCCGGCCCTTATCCCGAAAATGTATGAAGAAATCCGGACGGGAAGTGATATCGTCATCGGCAGCCGGTATATGGAAGGAGGTGGCATTAAAAAATGGCCCTTCAAGCGACGGATCATCTCGCTTGGGGCAACATTCCTTGGACGAATCCTCTTTCCCGACATAACTGATCCCGTCAGCGGTTTTTTTGCGGTCAGGAAATGTGTAGTGGCACATGCTCCGCTCAAGCCCCGTGGGTACAAGATCCTTCTTGAAGTACTGGGAAAAGGGATATGGGAAAAGGATAAGGAACTCCCGTTCGAGTTCAGTGACAGGGAGATTGGGTCGAGCAAACTGAAGATCAAGACGATTATTGAGTACGCACAACAGGTTGCAGATATTACCCTATATTCTTTCACCCACCACCAGAGTGCTGCGTGGCGGGAATGGAAAAAAGTATTAAAGTTCGGTCTGGTGGGACTGACCGGCATAGTTGTCAATATTGCGGCCCTCAAGATCCTGCTAATGGAGGGTATCTCCGGTTATATCGCGCTCTTTTTTGCCATTACTGTAGCAATTCTGAACAACTTTTTTTGGAATGATATCTGGACATTCAAAGACTCATCCCAGAGATCGGTAACCAGCTTCTGGCAACGTCTCCGGTTGTTTTACACAGTTTCAGCAGGCGGGGCAGTCATCAATTATGGGGTTGCCGTTCTGCTGACCCAGTTTATCGGGATGAAAATTGACCTTGCAGATCTCATCGGGATCCTCATAGGTTTTGTCTGGAATTTCCTTGTCAATCGCCGGTTCACATGGGGAAGGAAATAATAAAATTCCCCCGTTATTGGGTGATTCCTCATACGGGAAGTTCCTGAATTTTCTCAATAGATTAAAAAGCAGATAAGTCAGTCTGCAGTCCAGAACCTGTCTGGGAATTTTTTATCGAGGATCCGGTCACCCTCGCCAAGCGGTTCCAACCCTGCGGCACGCATATCCGCGTCTACCATGATCTTTACCAGATCGTTGAATCGGATTTTCGGTTTCCACGTAAGCCGCTTCTTGGCTTTGGATGGATCTGCTATGAGGACCTCGACTTCTGTAGGCCGGAAATACGCCGGGTCTATCCGTACATACTTGTCGACATCCAGATCCGTGTAGGCGAAAGCATGTTCGAGGAACTCCCTCACGGAATGCGATTCACCAGTCCCGATGACAAAATCATCGGCACAGTCCTGCTGGAGTATCCTCCACATGGTCTCGACATATTCCGGGGCATAGCCCCAGTCCCTCTTTGCCTCAAGATTTCCTAGGTAAAGGTACTGGTCTTTTTTCGTGAGGATCCTCGAGATGCTATAAGTAATCTTCCGGGTAACAAACGTCTCCCCTCTTCTCGGGGACTCATGGTTGAACAGGATACCGTTCGAGGCAAAGAGGTTGTACCCCTCCCGGTAATTTCTGACCATCCAGTATGCATAGAGTTTGGCGCATGCATAGGGACTCCTCGGGCTGAAGACGGTGTTTTCGTTTTGGGGCGGAGGCGTGGATCCGAACATCTCGCTGGACGATGCCTGGTAGATCTTTATTTTCAGGTTGCTCCTCCGCGCTATTTCCAGGAGTCGGGTAAGTCCCAGTGCCGTTGTGTTCGCTGTGTATTCCGGCATATCAAAACTCACCCTGACATGGCTTTGGGCCCCCAGGTTGTACACCTCGTCCGGCTTGATATTGTACAGGATATGAGACATGGCTTCGGCATCGGAAAGATCACCGTAATGGAGAAACAAGCGAGCTTGGGGATCCCTGGGATCAACGTACAGATGCTCGAGCCGCTGCCGGTTAAATGACGACGATCTTCGGATGATTCCGTGGACTTCGTACCCCTTGTGTAACAGGAAGTCGGCAAGGTATGAGCCATCCTGACCAGTGATACCTGTAATCAATGCCTTTTTTTTAGACATGCGATCTCCCGATGTTTTCCGCTGTGGTGTTGCAGGACCGGTCCTCTTGTGAAACCGGAAAATGGTGTCCTCACCCGGCGGATTTCCCAGAAATTCTTTAGAACTGATTCTTTTTTACAATGATATAATTTTTGTAACCAGCAGGCGTATATATGCCGGAACTTACGCGGTCGACAGTCGAAATAACCGTAAGACGTAGCAGGACAGGAGGAGATCTGGCTTTGGTTTATTATATCCGGCATCGAACACTGTTAAACAGTTGAGGATAATTCTGGTGAAATGATGGATATCAGCGAGATAAAAAAGTGCCGTATCTGCGGAAACGATCATCTTATCACCGTCATAGATCTGGGCAACCAGGTATTATCCGGGAGGTTCCCCAAAAAAGAGGATCCCGATCCTCCACATGCCCCGCTCGTTCTGGTCAGATGTGACAACTCGAAAAATCATGATGCCTGTGGGCTGGTCCAGCTCAAGCACTCTGTTCCACCGCTGGAAATGTACACCTGCGGATACGGATACCGCTCCGGCATCAACAAGACAATGAGTGATCACCTCTCTGACATTACAGGAAAAATCCAGAAGATTGCGAACCTGAAGAAAGATGATATTGTCCTCGATATCGGCAGCAATGACGGGACGCTCATTAAAAGCTACTCCCGCAATGATATACGCAGGATCGGCATGGATCCGGGCGGGGAACAATACAGGAAATATTATCCTGATACCATACGCCTCATCAGTGATTTTTTCACTGCAGCCAATTTCAAATCGGTATTTCCCAAAGAGAAAGCAAAGATTATCACCTCCATTGCGATGTTCTACGACTTGGAAAAACCTATGGAGTTTGTCGACAATATCAGGCAGATCCTCCATAAGGATGGTGTCTGGGTTCTTGAACAGAGCTATCTGCCGACCATGCTGGAGATGAATTCATTCGATACGATCTGTCATGAACACCTTGAGTATTATGCCTTCCATCAGATCGACTGGATGCTCCGTCGGAATAACCTGAAGGCCATCGATATCGGGTTTAACGCAATCAACGGGGGGAGTTTCCAGTTATACGTTACGCATGCCAATTCATCACTCGCGCCGGATACCGATGCACTGGACAAGGTTATCGCGACTGAACAAGACCTGCAACTGGATACTGATAAACCGTATCGTGAGTTCTGTACCAGGGTCGAGAAGATAAGGACGGATCTCAACCTGCTCATACGGACTGAAAAGGCAAAGGGGAAGACGATCTTCGCGTACGGGGCATCCACGAAAGGAAATGTCCTCCTTCAGTACTTCAATCTCGATTCATCGATCATTACTGCAGCCGCAGAAAGGAATCCTGAAAAATGGGGCAGCAGAACACCGGGTACCAACATCCCGATTATCTCAGAAGAAGATGCAAGGAAGATGAAGCCGGATTACTTTTTACCTCTCCCATGGCATTTTAAGAGCGAATTTATCAACAGGGAGTCCCGGTTCCTGAAAGATGGTGGGAAGTTCATCTTTCCTTTACCTGAAGTTGAGATCGTATAGCAGATTAGCGGAAGTGTCAAGAAATATGCCATGTGCAATAATTGTGGGAGCAACCGGGCAGGACGGGACATATCTTTACCAGCTCCTTGAAGATAAACAATACCTCGTTTTCGGAATCGGGAGCCAACGGATCATCTCCAATAACAAGGGCTGGACTGGTGATCCTGTACCTGATATCAGCAATTTCGGGGAAGTCGTTCAGCTGATCCACAAAATACGACCGGATGAAATTTACTATCTTGCAGCGGTCCACCAGTCTTCTGAGGATCCCATTGTCGAAGCGGTGACACTGTTTTCCAGGAGCTTTGCAGTAAATGTTGCATCCCTGTTCAATTTTCTTGAGGCTATCCGACACTATTCTCCCAAAACCCGGCTGTTCTATGCGGCATCGTCCCATATTTTTGGAAGGCCAAAGAACGAGCCGCAGGATGAAAACACCCTCATCGATCCCTTAAATATATATGCGATAACCAAGGTATCCGGGCTGCACCTGTGCCAAATGTACCGAACCGTTCATAATATCTTCGCTTCAGTCGGGATTCTCTACAACCATGAATCCCCCCTGCGGGGGGAGCAGTTCGTTTCGCAGAAGATTGTCCAGGGAGCTGTCAGGTGCAAGAGAGACCCCTCACAACGGCTCGAGCTCGGCGATCTTTCAGTGGAAGTGGACTGGGGGTACGCACCGGATTATGTCGAAGCGATGTGGAGGATCCTAAATCTTTGGGAAGCCGACGATTTTATCATAGCGACCGGTGAGAAACACACGGTGGAGGATTTTGTCAGGACTGCGTTTGGTACTCTGGATCTGGACTGGCATGAATTTGTGACGGAAAAAAAGGAGATTATCACCCGCCCCGCCATGGCACTTGTCGGGAACCCGGCAAAACTGGTGAGAATGACCTGCTGGAGACGATCCGTCACGTTTTCCGACATGGTTCAGCTCCTTGTCAAAAAAGCAGAGGTAGATCATGAGTAATACCAAACTTCTGGTGATGATCCCAACCTATAACGAACGTGAAAATGTAAAAAAGATGTGTCACGATATTTTTTTAATAGGAATACCTGCCGATCTGTTATTTGTGGATGATAATTCACCGGATGGGACTGGTGCTATTCTGGATGACCTCATGAATAAGAATCCCCGCATCCGGGCCATCCACCGGCCGGGAAAGCTGGGCATAGGTAGCGCGCATCAGGATGGAATCGCATGGGCCTATGCTCATGAGTATACGCATCTTGTCACTATGGATTGCGATTTTACCCATTCACCGGAAAATATTCCGGATTTACTGAAATTTTCCGATGATTATGATGTTGTTGTCGGATCCCGGCATATGTACGAGAACAGTCTGAGCGGCTGGAACCTGTGGCGGAAATGCATCACCCGGACAGGACACATACTTACGACCATCCTGCTGAAAATGCCCTATGACGCCACCGGTGCATTCAGGCTGTACCGGACGGACCGGATCCCCCCGGAAGTATTTGGTCTGGTTACCAGTAAGGGGTACTCATTCTTTTTTGAGAGTCTCACAATTCTGAACCTGAACAAGTACCGGATCAAGGAAATACCGATTACACTTCCACCGAGGACCTATGGCCATTCAAAGCTGAGATTCCGGGATATGGTTCACGCTCTGGTTTTTATGGTCACAATATTCTGGAACATCCAGTTCAACAAACAGAAATTCTTACTCCGGCAAAATCGGTAATCTCGTGAATCGCGAATCAGCCAAAAATACCAGAAATTGCAGGGATTCATATGCAATGTTCAATCAGCTTTTTTCCTGAAAATTGCATACATCTCTCCGGGAAGTGACAAATTTATTTTCCTGTCTGCAAAGAACCGTTGCTCGAATAGATGCCCGAATACATTATTGACAACGGAATATCTCCTCAAAGACTTGCTCAACGAACGGAAATTCGTTGCAAACGGGTATTTTTCCATAGAGACCAATTCAAAATCATTATCTTCGAATAATCTGCAGAGGGATTTTCTGCTGAAATACTGAATGTGCTGGCCCTGAATGTACCACCACTTTCTCCCAAGGATGTGTGCGATCCAGGAATTAATATCTCCTGTCCATAAACACACAACTCCGCCGGGCCTGAGCAGCCGGGAGATATGTCCCGCCTCGTTTCGCGGAGATTCAAAATGTTCGATAACTCCCCAGAGCGTGATAATGTCATAAAGCCCACTTCCCTGCATCTCACTCAGAGTACAGGTATGGATCGTAAATCCACTGTCCTGTGCAATTCTTGCCGACCAGTCGGAGAGCTCAAGCCCTTCAACGTCATAAAAATTCCGGGCAATTGAGAGGAAATCACCTGTTGCACATCCAATATCCAGTAATGTTCCTGATGATTTATTCTTTCTGAGGATATTAACGACATTGAGCGATGTCATCAGGCGCTCATCTTGGCGTTTCAGGTATTCATCATCGATCACACTCTGGTAATTCTCCCACAGGTTTTTGTGAGGTACGATGCTGAAGGCATGCGTACATGACTGGCAACGCATGATACGATAGGTACGGTTATGTTCGGGAGAGAAGGCATAGTCAAATGCCGGCAGGGCGTCTCCCAACGTATCGTTATAGAGTAATTTCTGATCCATTGAACCACAAACAGGGCAGGGAACCGTATTACTATCCTGATAATTTTTCAACATTTCACCAAAATCTCAATTCATCTTTTCCATGACAATGACCATGTACGTATATGCATCTGCCGGACTGAAATTCATCTCTTTCAGATTGAATCCTGCATCTTTTACGATTCGCGTAACCTGTGCCCGGGATCTGATGAGGCTTGGTTCCGGAGGATGCAGCTGCACATTTTTCCGTAATACCGAATTCAGAAAGAAATGTCCAAATCGCAACGCAATGACCGTCAAGCCGAATTTCGGAGGCCAGAATACAACGACAACACCGTTCTTCTTTAATGTCCGGTGAAATTCCCGGAAAATAGTATGGATCTCGTCCTCACTGAAATGCTCCATTACGCCGAGATTATAAATTCCATCAAGGGTCTCATTTTTAATGCCGATCGTAGTTATATCTCCAAGGATCAGGCTTGAACGGTCATGATACCTACGATAAAGTAACAATGCATTACAGGAAATATCCATCCCGATTATGGCAAAGGACTCATTAAATCCCTCTTCAACTTGCCCGCCGCCGCACCCGGCATGAAGAATTACTGAGTCACGGGTAAAATATTTGTTGAAATATCGTCCGAGATATGGTTTTATGATGTATTTGCGATAAAAAACCGCAATGCTGTCATAAATGGTATTATATGACTTTTGATCTTTAGCCCAGTAGGTATCCCACTCTTGCATCCATCACCAGAAATTTGGCATTACATTCGACTAATTACGTATTAATCGTTTGGTTTATTTTTGTCCAGTCCATGGGATCAGTATCAGACCATTCATGGTACAAGGAGCGGGTTCTTCCAACCCCCATGAAAATATATATTGAAATACGATGAATTTTTAATCAGTTACATCAATTTTATGGTTTTTATGTCTGGACTGGACTTGCATATATTGAAAGAACGGATGCGGCCAAGGATCCATCTGCACCTTCTGATTCTTTCCATCATCATTCAGGCTTTTGGTGCGATATGCACGAAATATGCTGCTGAATGGAGTCCTTTTAATCTTGTGCTGGGAATCCGGGTGGACCTCATTATTTATATAATCATCCTGGTAACAATGGGCCTTCAGGTGATTGTCTGGCAATATGCCCTGAAGTACTACTCGCTCTCGTTTGCTTATCCGTTCAGAAGCCTTGTCAGTTTTGTCGTTCTTTTTTTTGCAGTCCTGCTCTTTAACGAAACGATTACTCTTACGAACATCTTGGGTTTGTCCGTCATCACGGTCGGCGTATTTTTCCTTGCAAGGGATACGGAGATTTTATCGTGATATACTATCTACTTACTCTGATTGTTGTCTTTTTTACCAGCGTCGGTCATCTGTTGTTAAAAATTGCCTCTTCCCGGGTGACCGGAACCGGTGAGCGACTCTATACGAACCCCATATCGGTCGTGGCGTATATAATTTTTGCAGTTGTCGCGTTTTTATCCATTTATGCTATGAAAGGGCTTGATTTAAAGGTTTTTTTTGCACTAAACTCATTGACGTACATATGTATCCCGCTACTGGCATATGTCATTCTTAGGGAATCCTTTACACGGAACAAGATTATTGGGGTTATTATCATCTCGCTTGGAGTTATTTTGTTCAACTTGTAACTCCCGTCATTTCCACATAATCATGCGTTTCGCTCACTTCATTCGCTGGTTTTGGGTTTCAAGAGAAATGATTTCCGAGACTATATCTTGGATTACGTACAAAAAGCATCCTTGCGAGAATTGTCATCGGGAGAAATGGCATGGGGAATAAGATTCGGGACAGGTATGAATCACCGGCAAAAAAAAAGGGGAAAAAGGTACGGGAGCCGTTCACCTTTCTGAACACAACGTATAATGAGGCTGACAAAACAACCGCATACCACCACATTCTGTTGTTGGTTTTTGCCGTAATAGCCGCGAAATTGGTGGTTTCCTTCGTAACAGTAAACATTTTCCATTCGTTTGTTGATATGTTCGACATCGGGTGGTATCTGAACCAGGGCGCCCTGCTGGTCCAGGGGCAGGTACCGTATATCAACTTCGATTTTCCCTACCCGGTCCTGCTTCTTGTCCCCATTGTGATATCCCTCATACCGACTATTCTCACGAATAATTCCATGGCTTTTGTCTTTACTTTCCAGTTCCTCATGGTGATCTGCGATATCGTGACAATCCTCTGCGTCTACTTTATCGGACTTCGGTTGTGGAATGAGTTGACCGCGTTCTATGCGGGCCTGATTTACGCAGCAGCGTTTTCCGCCGCATATTTTGTTATTACCAAGTACGATGCATTTCCAACATGCCTCCTGATGCTGGCCCTCCTGTTCACGGTCTATGGCAGTGAGATGAAAGGATATGCAGCATCGATCGTGGGCTTCTTTACCAAGGTATTCCCCATCTTGGCGCTGCCATTCCTTATCCTGTTTAATGCCAAAAGAACTTCCCTCAAACAGGAGATTATCACGGCAGCAAAGGTCGTCCTCCCGGTAACCGTAATCCTCTTTTTACCCCTGTTTATCCTGAAACCGGATACATTCAATATATATATCCCCGTCCGGTCGGAGCTGGGATACTATTCAAATACTGCAACCTTCACGATCTACTCGTGGGTACATGATGTTTTCAATATCGGCATCTCGCTTGATACGATATCGGCAATCATGTATATCGGAATGGGTGTGGGGATTCTCGCACTACTGTATGCAGCATATATCATTCCCGGTAAGGATCCGAAACTGTTGATCAAGCTGATATTATGCGCAACGGTTCTTGTTGTTGTCTGCGCCAAAGTCCGCAGTCCCCAGTACATCGTCTGGTTCACGCCCCTCATCTGTCTCCTTGCTGCAGATGATATCCGGAACATTATACTGCTGTATATCTTCCAGCTGCTGGCATATCTTGAATTCCCCCTGATGTTCGGAACATCCTATACGGCGCTGAAATACACAGATCCGGCCTTATCTTCCGGCTGGATGATCACGCTGGGGATGTTCACGCTGGAATACCTCGCCCTTTTCGTTTGTCTCTGGTTTGTCGTCAACCCGATGGAGATTTATCATAAGATCCGGCAGGCATCCGGAAAAAAAAGCAGTGAGGGAAAAACACCGGGTAATTGAACTCCGCAACATCCGGAAAATCCGTAATTTCGGATCAGGAAAACAGGATCGGGCACTATCATGCTTCGACTTTTGTAATATGCAATTAGCTTAACGGGGTGACTTATCAGGTTCAGAGAAAACAGCAATATAAATCCTCATATCCCGGGGAATTCAATGTAAGTACTGCTATGTCCAACCTCACTGTCGCAGTCCTCGCACCCCCGGATTATGCCAGGGATCTGGGAAAGAAGGGCACGACATCCGATATCACTTTCTATAACCTGAAGAAAGGAGATGCAACGGTCACGTTCATTGAGCCGACCCGGTACCCGGAAAAATTATCCTCGTTGTTTTATGCAGTTTCCATGTCGGACCGTGTAATCCTTGTCGTCGACGAGATCAACGCAACGTTCGGTGAATGCGTG
>Ga0364866_10839_pt1 | contig 14641 bp, 9 predicted proteins | sample ExccelAu500001D3_3_FD_206913 | JGI IMG/M metagenome (GOLD analysis project Ga0364866, IMG submission 206913) | Enriched cells from Trout Bog Lake Hypolimnion, Wisconsin, USA - BchlTB.Aug13.5000.01.D3 | ecosystem: Environmental > Aquatic > Freshwater > Lake > Hypolimnion/Profundal zone | place: USA... | reverse complement strand
GGATGGTGCGCGGTGGAGGTTTCGAACCTCCGACCCCTACCGTGTCAAGGTAATGCTCTACCACTGAGCTAACCGCGCAATCGTTCCAACAAAAGACCCCAGACAGGCAAATATTGCCTAGCATGCCTAGGGGCGATTCACTCTCCCCCCCAGAAAACTCGACCCGTGCCACAGTTTGGGAACTTTCAACAGGCGCACAGAAGTGCCCGGGAAGAGCCATTCCGTTTCCGCTGTCCGCAACCGAACTGGAGGCAACGAACGTCACCTGCCCTGAGATTAAAGGGCTCGCACCTCCGAGGCAAGATTTATTGGTTCATTCGCGGATGTCACTGCCAGCATCCTTGGGCAAATTTGGTTTCTGCTGGTGGATGCCAAGGACGTGGTCAGGGAATGAAATCCGCGACCTGCGAGGTCAGGTGCCACATCTTCGCGGCGGAGGAGCTTTGCCGGTGGTACGCCTCCAAGCATCGATCCGCAGAGCCACACATAGGAGCTGGAATTAAGATCGGCACAGGGCGTTCCGCAGAAAGCGGAGGAAATTGCCATGCAGGACGCCGGCCTCATCGGCTGCACTAAACCCGGCGCTTAGCAATAGCCCGCCCAGGCGTTGGAGATCCGCAATGGTCTTCAAATCTCGCGGCGTCTGCTCGAACCCGAACGCACCATCCAAATCTGACCCGATGCCGACACAATGGGCGTGGCCAGCCGACTGGCAGACGTGGTCGAGGTGGGCGACGAGTTGTTCCAGCCGCAAACCAGAATTCTCTGGTGTCGTCTGGTTGCGGACCCAGCCAGGAATCATCATCCAAGCGTCCAAGGCCGCACCAATGACTGCGCCTCGTTCGATCAGGGCCTTGATTTGTTCGTCGCTCAACTGCCGGTGGTGCGGAACCAGCGCGCGGCAATTGGAATGACTGGCCCACACCGGCCCTTGGAATACAGTCAGTGCCTCCCAAAACGACTCCTCGCAAAGATGCGTTACATCCAGGATCATTCCCAGCCGGTCCATCTCCTGCAGCAACTCACGGCCGCGATGTCCCAGCCCACCACTGGCGTCCGTGCCTTGCGCGTAAACGCCCGGACCATAATGTGCCGGCCCGACCGCGCGCAGTCCGTCGGCATAAGCCCGTTCCAAGTGCCCCAAAGTGACCAGCGAGTCGGCGCCTTCGAGGCTCAAGAGATAGCCAATGGCCTGGCCCTCGACCGGCGATTGCCAGCGCGCGAGCTGCCGCTCCAAATCGCCGCCTGTGCGAATGGAAACCAGTTCGCCCGCCTCCTCCATGGCGCGATACCATGCGAGCTGGCCTTGGGTTTGAGCCCAGGCCTGTTCCGGCGAAAGCCAGCCCGGCAGCCGGCTCCCGGGCCGGACATAACGGGCAATCTGCGTGGCCACACAAAGGCCAACTTGGCCCATCCGCATTTCGGGGAAACAGACAACGCCTTTGGCGCGGTCGGGCTTGTCCGTGAGGCCCGTTTCGCGCCGCCGAATTTCCTCCAGCGGCAGGCGCAGATCACGATTCCATTCCATCGCGTTCATAGCGAGATCGAGGTGAGCATCGAAGATGAGCATGGCTACGGAGCTTAACCAAGGATGGCATTCAACAACAGCGTCAGCAGGAGGCCAGAGACGGACAGAACCGTTTCCGCAACGGTCCAACTCTTAAAGGTATCGTACACGGAAAGGCCGAGGTATTCCTTTACCAGCCAGAACCCGCCGTCGTTGACGTGCGATAAAATGAGCGATCCCGCCCCCATCGCGATGACCAGCAGGTTCAAATTCAGTCCCGGCGTAGCCAGCGCCACGGGGGCGATGATGCCGGCGGTGGTGATGATGGCGACCGTGGCGGAACCCGTCGCCACACGAATCACCGCTGCAATAAACCAGCCGTAGATGAGCGGGGACACTGGCGCGTGGCGCACAAATTCCGCGAGGGCGTCGCCCACGCCGCCTGCGGTCATGACTTTGCTGAACCCGCTGCCGGAACCGATCACGAGCAGAATGGCGGCGATGGGCGACATGCATTCCTCGGTGAATTTGAGCAGGGTCGCCCGGTCAAAACCGCAGGCCGTGCCCAAAACGCGATACGCGATCAGCACCGAGATCAGCAGCGCGCCCAGTGGCGTGCCGAGTGCGTCGGCGATTTTTCGCAAACTGGCTTCCGGTGCCAGCAGCAAATCCGTCGTGGTGGCGCACAAGATCAGCAACACGGGCAACAGAATCGTGAGCAACGCCGGCCAGAATCCGGGCGGGGTTTTTGCCTGGCGGTGAGACTCCCATTGCTGGATTACCGTCCCGGTGGGTTCGATGTTTTTCCACCAGGGACACACGTAGCACAAGAGCGGCCCGCTAATCGCCACCGCACCGATACCGATCAGGAGCGAGCAGGCGAGGGTCTTGCCCACATCCGCCTTGAGCAACGCAATGGCCGCCATCGGGCCGGGATGCGGCGGCACCAAGCCTTGCGCGGCAGAAAGTCCAGCCAGCAAAGGGACGGCGAGCCGTAAAAACGGAAGTTTCGATTTGCGATGCACTGCGAATAAGACCGGCGCGAGCAGCACGAGTCCGAGCGAAAAGAAGACCGGCCCAATCACAAAACCCAGCAGCGCCATCATCCAGGGAAGATGGCGCTCGCCGGCAAACCCCAGCAGGCGTTCCGCGATCAATTGTGCGCCGCCTGATTCCGCGAGCAATTTTCCCAACACCGTGCCGAGACCGACAATCATGGCAATGGATCCGAGAATATTTCCGACCCCTTCCTGGAAAGCTTTGGCCGTTTGGTCGACCTTCAAGCCGGCGCAGGCGCCTACGATCAGCGACGCCAGCAACAGCGCGATGAACGCCGGCACGCGCAACCGGGCGACCATCACGATCAAGACCACGATGACTAGCGCGGTACAGGCCAGCAATTGTGGGTGCGTAAGCGTCACGGATCAGAATTCAAGATGTCGTCCGCGTGCTTGGATTGGCCAACGCGTGACGGCGTGACCTTGTTGAATCACGACGACCTCGCCATGCAACGCGACCGTGGGGCAGATGTGCCAGGGCACGCCATAAAGACAATCCCCCAGTTTCCAGTTTTCAGCGGCATCCGTTTCGAGAACCAGATGTTCCTCGCTGTGCGCGACGAAACGCGCGGCCGGAAGATTTAAGAAGTGAACCCGCGGCGGCGGATTTTCCGCCGCGATTGCCTTGTGGCCAAGGTCAACGCACAACCGGCCTTTGCCGGGCTTGCTGATGACGCGGGCGAGGACCAGGGCGGCGTGCAAAAAATCCAGATCAGGAAACCGACTGCTGTACCCGAAATCCCACAGGACGCAGGTGCCCGGCGAACAGATCACCTCGGGTCGCCGCGCGTGGAACGGAAACGTCGGCGTGCCGCCGGCCACAACGATCTTGGCGGGCAGGCCGAGCGCCGCCAATTGGTGGCATAATTTCGCGACCGGGGCAAAAGCCGCTTCGCATTCATCCTGCCGCTGTGCGGGATCGCTAATGTGAACGTGTCCATCATAGGCGTGCAAGCCGGCAAAACTGACGCCGGGCAAACGCCCTAAGGCCTGGCAGAGTTCGAGCGCTTCCCCGTCCGGGGTGACACCGGTGCGATGCTGACCGCAGTCAAGATCCACGAGGACGTTGATTTGGAGGCCTCTGGCCACCGCAGACCGCGAAAGTGCCTGCGCGGATCCGAGGTTGTCGACCAAGCAGGCAAAGACGATTTTGGGAAAAGCTCGGAGGAGTTCCAACAGCCGGCCGATGTTCGGTCCGACGGGCGGATACGCCAGCAGAACCTCGTGCGCCCCGGCACGGGCGCACATTTCAGCTTCGGCGATGGTGGCGGCCTTGAATTTGACGATGCCAGCGCTGATCTGCATGGCGGTAATTTGCGAGAGCTTGTGGGTTTTGACGTGTGGACATAATTTTGCCGGATCGCCAGTGAGGGAAATCATGCGCCGGATGTTTTCTTGTACCCGGTCAGGATAAATCAACAGCGCTGGCGATTCGATCTCATCGAGATTCTGAATGCTAAACCAGTCCAAATTGGGGGGCTGGTCGCTCACTGAATTTCAAAAATCGCTTCAATTTCCACCGCCATGTTGCCGGGCAGTGACCCCATGCCGACCGCGCTACGGCTGCCAACGCCGGCTTCAGCACCGAAGACCTCAGCAAACAGTTCGCTGCATCCGTTAATGACGGCCGGATGTTGCTGAAATTCCGACGTGCAGTTGACCATGCCAAAGACCTTGATCACGCGCCGGACTCGATTGAGCGAACCGAGCTCCGAACGCAGCGTTGCAAGAATGGCGAGACCGGTTTGCCGCGCGGCGGTTTTGCCGGCGTCCAAATCGAGGTCCGCACCAACCCTGCCGGTGATTAGCGTCTTGTCCGACTGCACCGGTCCGTGGCCGGAGACGTAAGCCAGCGAATGGAGCACGACCATCGGCCTATAAACGGCGACCGGCTGCGGGGCTGGCGGCAGCTCAAGGTGCAATTCTGCCAGCCGCGCTTCCGGCGGCGTTCGATTTGAAGACGGGTTCATGAGTCAGGTTCGTGGGATTATTGATTGTGAGTTTTGGCAAACGGGTGGCAGGTGTGCTGCATTTCCTGCTCTAAAGGCAATCGCAAATTGCTTGAATCTCCTCCGCCGCGCCACAGGGCAAACCGACCTCTCTGATCACGGCAAGGGTTCACCGCGGGCGGCAATCAGCAGGCGATACCACTCTTCCCGCGACAACTCAAGGGCGTCGGCGGTGGCGGCCGTGCGAATCCGATCGGGGTTGGTACTGCCCACGATCGGCATGATTGCACTGGGATGCTTCAACAACCAAGCCAAAGCCACGGTCGTCGGACCGACGCCGTGCCGCTTGGCCACGGCGAGCATTTCCTGCCGGAACTTATCCGGTTGATAGCCCTGTTGGGATGGCAACAGCCGGGTGGCGCCATCACCGATCAACCCAGCGGCCAGCGGACTCCACGCCATCGGCGTGATTTTCGAGCTGAGACACTGGTCCAGCGTGCCGTCGGTAAACGCGTCCAACTTGGCCAGGCTGATTTCCACCTGATTCACCAACAAGGGCATTGGGCAGGCGGACTGGAGGGCGGCAACCAAGGTTGGCCGAAAGTTACTGACCCCAAAATAACGCACTTTGCCCGCGGCTAGGAGGTTGGAAAAAGCTCCCGCAATTTCAGTCGGATTGGCCAGAAAATCGGGCCGGTGCAGCATGAACAAGTCGATGGTTTCAAGCCCCAAGCGGCGCAGCGATTGTTCGCAGGAGTGCAAAATGTGGTCGGCGGAAAAATCATAGCGCGCCGGCGCCTCGGGCGTGGGGTCGCCCGGAATGCGGATGCCACATTTGGTGGCGACGACCACCCGCTCTCGCATGCCCGGCACTTTTTTCAACACCTCCCCTAGCAGGCGCTCGGCCTGGCCGCCACAGTAGATTGCGGCATTGTCGAACACCGTGTAACCCGCCTCGTAGGCGGCAAGCACAGCCGCGCAACCAGCGGACCAACTTTCGGGGGTAATTTCACTGGGGTTCCAACTGCCGGTGACGCGCCAGCAACCGTAGGCTAGACGACTGCCCCGCAGCGAACTGTTTCCAATTGGGATGGTTTTCATTGGGTGTCCGAGTTTATTTGCATGATAGGTGCAAACATAAAATGGGCGAGGTTAAAAACAGAGCAGGCGCCAATAATTTCGATCAGGTTTTGAGCATCAACTTGGCGGCATCGCTCTTGATGGGCATGTGGGCCATGCGCGCAATCGCCTCGGACCTGGATTGGACTTGCAGCTTTTCATAAATGCGGCGGAGGTAAGTGGCCACCGTCGGCTGCCGGATATTGAGCGTGGCGGCGATCTCCTTGTAGAGATACCCCTGCGCCAACAGATGAAGCACCTCGCGTTCCCGACTCGAGAGTTCCGCCAACGAATTGTCGGAACTGGGCGTGCGCTGAAAGGCGCGCACCAATTTGCGGGCAATATTCGGGGTCATGGGAGAGCCTCCGTTATGAACCTCGCGGATCGCGGTCAGCAGTTCTTCCCGCTGCGTTTCTTTCAACAGATAGCCAGTGGCTCCAGCTTGCAACGCCTCAAAAATGTGGTCGGCATCCTCATACACAGTCAACATGATGAATTGCGTGTCCGGGAGCTGCGGCTTGACTTGGCGAACACATTCGACGCCGGTCATCCCCCCAAGGTTGATGTCCATCAAAACGACGTCGGGCTCACTGCGCAGCAAATTATGCAAGGCGTGCTGGGCGGACGGATGCTCGCTGACGCATTGAAACTCTTCGGCATGATTGATCCAACCTGCCAGTAGTTTCCGCGCCTGGGCGTCGTCTTCGACAATTGACACCTTCACTTTCATATTGATCTGGTGTTGATTCTAACAGGTCTTCGGCTCCAGGCGATGTCCTATTTTGTGATTACAAACATCTGTGCCGTCTGATTGGTTCCCTTGCGTCACGCCAAGAATTCAGCAAAGGTCTTGGGCATCCGCCACGGGGACGGACAACAGCACCGAGGTGCCAGCGCCCGCCACACTGGTGACCTGAGCGGTTCCGCGGATGGCCTGGAGACGACTCTGGATGTTCGCCAATCCGTTCCCCGGTGCGGCGCGGCCCCCGGCCGACTGCACCTCACGGAAGTTTGAAACCGCAAAACCTTTGCCGTCATCCTCGATCCGCAAATCGAATCCGCCGTGGCGGAGTTGGAGTGAGACCCTCACTTCCGCCGCTCCGGAATGTTTGACAGCGTTATGCAGGACCTCCTTGAAGGCAAGAAAAACGTTGTGTCGGATTTCGGAACGAATTTTCCAGTCGGGAATTTGGACGGGCAGATCTAGTCGGCAACGAATACTGGAGCTCCGGAGAAAATCAAACGCAAAGCGGGTCAGATAATTTAACAGGCTCTCCAGCGTGTCATGTTGGGGATTGACCGCCCACACGATCTCATCCATTGCGCGGGTCAAATCGCGTGCGCTGGTATAGATCTGACGCAGATATTGCGCGGGCAAGGAATCTGCACTCATGCCGGTGATAGCCGTCTGGCTGAGCAGGCTGATGCGCGTGAGATTGGCCCCCAGATCGTCGTGCATATCCTGCGCGATGCGCGCTCGCTCGCGCTCTACAGCCTGCTGGCGTTCGATCTTGTCCAGCCGACGGTTATGTCGTCTCCGGGATTCCAGAAACACCGCGCCGGCTAGTAACCCGGCGCCGGAGGCATAGGTCAACACATGGAACCACCAAGTTTGCCAGAATAATGGCAATACATTAATATCCACTTCCGCCCCGGGCTGGGTCCAAATGCCCGCCTCGTTGCAAGCCGTCACTTGAAAATGGTACCTGCCTGGTGGGACATGATTGTATACCGCATTTCGCTTGTTATCGCCGGAGAGCCAATCGTCGTCCAAAGCGCCCAGACGATACTTGAAACGCACGTGATCCGGGGCCGCAAAACTCAGGGCGGTAAATAAAAATTCAAGCCGCTGGCTCCCGGGCGGCACCTGGAGAGCCGTGATCGCCTGGCTCAGTGAAATCGGCGTGAGGTTAGCCGGCAGCGCCTTAAGCCGGTCATCGACCCGGACAGTTCCTGGGCTTGGAACAGGCAACCCGTCCGCCAAGACCCCTTCAATCACGACCGGGGACGGGGCGACATTCGTGTTGAATCGGGCCGGGTTTACCGTCACCAAACCCTTTCGAGTCGGGAACCACAATCTTCCATCGGCTGTCTTACAGCCCGAAGGTTGGAATCCGCCGGAACATTCGCTGGTTTCCAGTCCATCCCAGACCCCGTAGGAAATGCAATTCAGTTTTTTCAGCTGGCCATCGGCGCAGCGGTTCAAATCTCTCATGGGGATACGAATGATGCCCCCCGCGGAACTGAGCCAGCAGAAGCCGAGTTCATCTACTTGTAGGTTCGAAATGATGCTATTGGGCAGTCCTTCGCGCGCGCCGATATTGGCAAATGTTCCATTTTTCAACCGGATGAGCCCCTCGCCATCCGTGCCAATCCAGAGCGCCCCGGTGGAGTCAAGCTGCAGACTCAAGACAAAATCGCTGGCCAAACCGTCGGCCTTGCCAAATTGCCGGACTCTGCCATCTTGCAGGTGGCCCAGCCCCCCTCCCATCATGCCAAACCAGACTGAACCATCTTTGGCTTGGGCGATAGCCCTTACGTCGGCCGATTTTAAGCCCTGTTGCAAACCAAACCAAGCTGTTTGGCCCGATTTATAATGCAGCAATCCTGCACGGGTGCCAACCCAAAGGGAACGGTCGGCCCCCTGCAAGAGGGACGTCATTGGCACCCGTACCTGCTCCAAGCCAGGTACAAGACTGAATCGTCCGTTCTTGCCAACGCACAAGCCCCCGCCCCAAGTGGCCACCCACACCTGGCCTTCCGCGTCTTCGAGGACGGACCAGACATACTCACTCGTGAGACCTTCTGGTCGGCCATAATGCGTCCAGTGACCTGCTAGCAAATGGTACAAGCCGGAACCCTCGCTGCACGCCCAGATGCCGCCATCGTTGGCCACATTTACAGCAAGCACCGGCGCATGATTCCACTGGTCCGGCGGATTGACAGCATCGAAATTGACCGGTCGCAAGCGATTCAATCCGCCGTTGGCAGTGCCCAACCAAAGATCGCCTTCACGATCTTCACACACACTTTGCAGCCAATTGGAGGTCAGGCCATTGGTCCGACTGAAATGGCGCACCGAGTGGTTGGGCTTGACCAACCAAAGTCCTTGGTCGGTAGTGCGAATGGCCAAAAGGCTGCCACGGATTTCCGCTATCCCATTGGCATTGCCGAGCTCGGCTGGCATGGGGCTTATCGGCTGCCACAACTCATCCTTGTATTTGAGCAGCCGCCCTCCGCGAACAACCCAAAGGCCGCCATCAGCCGCGGCGCAGAACGTCTGCACAAAATTGGTGACCGCAACGGGTGCCTGGTCCGGGACCATCAATTTCCCGTTGGAAAGATAACTGAGTTCGCCACCCCGCGAACTCCAGAGCCTGCCTTGGACATCAATCGCCATTGTGGCCAGTCCATAGCTGCTGATATCGTCCGTTGTCGGCGGCATCACCTGATCATCGCCCACACAGGCCAAGCGGCCCTGCCGGCTTTGCAACCAGATCTTCCCATGTTGATCTTCGGCAATGCTCGAAACCACGTCCTCACTCCAACTCGCCGGGAGCTGAACAGGACTGAAATTTCCGTTCTGCAATCGCGTCAGGTGACCAGTCTCGTGCCCGATCCACAAAGTGCCGCGGGAGTCTTGGTGGAGGGCCGTGATGCGACCATTTTTGAGGTCCGGATACCGGTTGTGATCAAACACCGCGAAATGCACGCCATCAAATCGCACCAATCCGGCCAAGGTTCCCAGCCACAGAAAACCATCCCGAGACTGGAGGATTTCCGTGACCGTGCTTGTGGGCAACCCGTCTTCGACCTGCCAACTGTGGATCGCATAATTCGAAATATCGGCCCAGACAACCATTTCCGCCCAATGGAATAACCAAACAAGCAGGGTCCAGGCAAAAAAACACCGGCACTTGCTTGCCCGCGGGGAATACATGCCAAAACCTTACTGCCCAGGCAGGCAGCAATCAAGCCTCCGGGTTCCATGGTTTCGTGAGAAACATGAAATGGACTTACCAGCCGGCAGCTCTCTTAACGACCGGCAGAATCTCCTGCGCAAGCTGCTCCTGTTGAAAGGCGACGAGGTGGCCGTCATCTGGAGTGCCTGGATAAAAACGGCAACGAGCGAGCGAGACCCTTCGATCACCCGCCCTCGCCTGCCGGGTTTGCACCTCCACCAGAACGTGCCAAAGCTGCGTGCGCGCGGCGGAATCTTCCTTCTGGAAGCTGCTCTGGCACAGCACGATGCCGGCCTTGGGATAGTCCGCGCGAATTCGCCGCACAAATCCGGCGTACGCTTCGGTGAGCGCCTGGTCCGAAATCATGTCGTGATCGGAATCCGTGCCCACGTTCACCACCACGGCATCGGCCTGGTAGCGTTGTGGATCCCACCATGAATCCCGCTTATCTGGCAAGGCACGGGAATAGACCAGGGGCAAGGTGATGTCCGTCGGCTTCCCGGCCCAATCACGGGTCAATCCCTGCCCGCCATAGCCTACGATATGCACCTGGGCATTCAGCCAGCGGCCCAACAGCATGCCGTAGGACCGGGGCGCATTAAAGGAGCGCGCGGTGCGGATGTACTCCGGCGGCTGCCGATCAATGTATTCGCCGGTCGCGGGCGAGTCTCCGATGATCAGTAGCTTTCGATGCGGCAGCGGGGGAGGCGGCAAGATCTCGCAGCCCGCTGGCAACTCGATTCCTGCCAAGGCCGCCGTGCCTTGGAAGGATTCCGTGCGGCGCACCAGTTCGATCAGCCAGCCTCTTGCGGGCGCAACTCCGGACGGAGGCGTGAGGGTATTGCTCCCCAATTTCAAATGAATCACCACCGGCTCCCAGCCGTTGCAGGCCAGATTAAAATAACAATCCTCGGTAGACGCGTATAATTTTATGACCGGCGCAGGCCCGCGGTAAACGAACCGCAACGTCACGCCCGGGAAACCCATTTGCAGGGCCTCCCCGTCCCATTCCGCACGGCCCATGACCGAAATGCGCGGATCATTTCCGGGGATTTGGGTCGCGGCTTGGCCCGCTAAGGCACAAAGCACAAAACCAAAAACGAACAATCGCAGTTTTTGCATAAAATCTTGTCTTACCCCTGCGCCATAACTGGAAGCTGCTTGCTAGTAAACGTCTTGGGGTTCGCCATGGAGGTCTGCCAGAAGCTCTCCACCGCTGGCGACCCTACCTAAAGCGCGCGTTGCTTAACGTGGTATAGCAATCCTTATCCAAAAGCACCTCAGCCACTCCATCTTTTACTGCAACGATCTCTCCTTGCTCCATGCCTCGGGCGATGTCGGTTTTGTACACATTCAAATCCTTGACGGTGGTGGGAAAACCCTCGACGCGGGCTTTGCGCTGGGCGCCGTTGTTGACAATATGCACGGTATACCATCCGTCCAAGAGATCTGCAAACGCCGCCGTGGTTATGTTCGGCCGGTCCACCTCAACCGGAATGGAAAACGCATTTTCCGGCGTTGACCCGAGTTGTTTCAGGTTCCAGAATCGCTGCGTGGGGCGCAATGAACCCTGCTCACCGTACAAGCCGTCCCCAATGAGCACGGAATAATCCGGAGTTAACTGCCATTCCATGATCGTAGCGGGCTGACTGTACCGGCAAATTCGCACATACAAATCTATTTCTGATAACTGGAACCATTGATCGAGGAAATTTTGCGGATAACGGTGCTCTCCGGAGTTTGGGCCCCCTTCGTCAACGAGGATTGGAATATTCAACTCCTTGGCAGACGCCGCCCATGCCATCAAATCCACCGGTGTGCAACCATGATAGGTATGAAAAGCGATGGCGCCGATATACTGATGAATAGAGGGGTCGTTCACCGCCGGCATCACTATTTTGTTGGCGCGAGCAGTACCCGCTCCGGTGTCTCCCAGGAGCATTTTTGTGATCAATCCGCGAGCAGCAAAACATTGGCCGATCATCTTGATGTACCAAGCATGTTCCTCCGGCGTCTCAAACACCTGCACGCCATAATCTGGTTCATTGAAGCTGAATAATTGCACTTCCACACCATAATCCACTTTTAAGTACCACAGATAGTCCGCGAACGATTTGGAGATGTTATCGATGTGTTTGGGATTCAGCGAAATCTTGGGATCATGCTCCAGGCCTTTTCGATTTTGCTTGGAAGCGTCCACCGCCCAGGTTGGCGGCGCCCAAACTGACAGGATGATCGGGATTTTGAGCCTTGCCAACCTCTGCGCCATGGCTATCTGGTCATAAAACTGTTTAGGCAGCTTGCCGGCCCGGGCCTCGGCAATCGCATCGTCGCTCTCGTTTGGCTGCCACGCCACCCAGTCCAGAGGCACACGCGACCAAGCCACCCGCAGATGGTTCATGCAATAGTCGATTACCTTCGCCTCATGCTCACGATTGCCCAGGCGAAAGTTTCCGCCGATCCCTGCAAACGGCCGGCCCGGCTGCTTCGGATCGATCGAAATCCTGACGTCCTCCTTATCCACACTCCCAGCAACCCGCACCTCACATTTTAGCGATCTCTGGTCTCCGCTTTTTGCGTTCCCGTCAATCATCGTAAAGTAAACCTGATAATTGGCGACCGGTTGGTTGGAATCCGAAGCCACAAACTGTTTGACCGGCAATGGATCGTTCAGATACGACGGGCGATCAATGTAGTTCTGTTTGATGAAGATCTCCATGGCTCGGTCGGTGGTGACCTGGTATGACCGGGAGGCGGTCCTGGCAATGATTTTATTCCCGGTTGCGCGGATGTATTCAGTTTTGCCTCCCGGAATCTCCCTTCCTAAGGTGACGGAAGCGTTGGTCGCCTGCCCGGAAACAATGTCGACAACGCCGCCATCGAACTCATTGCCGGGCAGTTCGAAACAAAAGTACGTCCCGGCCTGGGCCATGTCATCCTTTGCCTCAATGGATAATTCGATGCTAGCGCTGTTGGAACCGGTCTCACTGATCTTGGTAGTGTAATTTAAGGGCCGGGCTTGCAAGAAATGTGAGATTGTCGTGGTCTTGCCTTCAACCGCATAAGTAGGCTTCCCTTGCCAGTTGCATTTTTCGCTGGACACACATCCGCTCCAATCAGGAAAAACGGAGCGGATCGAGGTTTCAAAGTTCATTCTTTCGCCCTGCACATAAATGCCTCTTAAATTGCCCCACGGCATCACTTCAGGCTGCGCCAGGCTGTCCGGCGCCGAGACCAATGCCGTCAGGCATACCAAGGCGGCGGTGTAGGCCCGGCTCTGCTTCATGAACTTAGCGGGCTGACAGAAGAAGTTGGTGATCATAATATGAACTCAGCGTATTTTTCATCTCGGCCACTATTAATAAATTAATGCACGACACTTTTCACCCGGATAGCCGAGGACCAAGGCGATTCACCGGCCACATTCACCGCCTTTATGCGATAATACACTTCCCCAGTGGAGGAAGCGGTTGAATCGGTGTAAGGTTTGAACGGCTCGTCGGCATCACTAAGATCCTCGGCCACGGTGCTCCACTGAACACCATCTGGAGAGCGATCCAGAACATAGCGTTCAGCGCCGGGGGTCCCCATCCAGGTGAGGCCTGAAGGGGTGCTCTGCGGCAACAGGGTCGGAGCTTCAGGTTTCTCGCGCGGCGGCGGCAAATACCCGCGGATGGCCCAGGCTCTTTCCCGCATCCCCGTCAAAACCACGATTTCCTCACTGCGATCGTTGCTGTGGAAGCCGGGCCAGTGATAGGCTTCACGACCTTTGTCATGCCAATAAAAGCCGCCGTCCGCACTGTGAAAGCGGAGGCTCCACAGAAGGGCACCCGTCAGTCCGCTTTGGAGAACCGCATCCATCGTCCCCAATTCAATATCCGAGGTCGTGCAACCAAATTCCCCTATGAACAATGGCTTTCTCGTCCCCATGCGTGCCTTGCACTGCAAGGTTCGGGCAATGAAATCGTCTCCCCCATAAAAATGATCCGTCACCATGTCAATGTTCGGGTCGTCAACGGATTCAATGCTGCCATTCGCTCCATCCGACACCAACTGATTAGGCGCCTGCTGTTTCAGCCAGGCCGCGATTTCCGCCGTCCAGGCCTTGGGAACATGTTGCAGTTCGTTGCCCGTTTCCCACGCCATAATGGCGGGATCATCTTTATACGCCACGCCAGTGACGGTATTGACACGGTTGACTACCGTTGCTATCAGGCGCTTGAAGTCATTGATCACCTTCGGATCGGTGTAAAAATCGCCGCCGCCGCTCAATTTTGCAAATTCATGGCGACCCCCAAACCAATCCCATTCGTCAATGAGCGGTAGAATAAGGCGGATGCTGTGTTTGGTGCAGATGGCAATCATACGGTCATAGTCGGTCATCAGTTCTTCGTTGAGTGGTGCCGCCGGACCCGTATAATGGCTGGGACCATTTCGGTTGCGTCGCCCGCCCTCCACTGACAACGTGTAGCACCGGATGACTAGTCCTCCCATTTCCGCCACGGCCTTCACCGCGTCTTCCTGTTCTGCGGACGTGATCCGGTGCCAGATAAAAGGCTCCGCGTTCTTGGGCTGCTTGGCCTGCTGTGCCCACGAGGCATCTTCGAGGACATGCAGGTTCGGCACATTCCAGGAGATGAATCGGAAAGGCTTGCCGTCCTCCATCAGTTGGATTCCATCACGCTTGATGAAACCTTTGAGGCGAATGGGTTCCGTCGGCGCGGGCCTTAGCTCAGACCCTGGATTCACCTTCACGGAATAAATCACCGGATCATGTCCTGCGCTTCGCACGCTAATCTGCGCCGTGCCGGGCTTCTTGCCGAAGACCCAACCGTGCTCGACGATCGCTACTGAGGAATCGCTGCTGGCCCAGGTCTTGGGATCCGGCAGTGCCGGCTCAAGGTGCGTGGTGGGTCCCAAGGCGGAAAGCGTGACCATTACGCCTTCCGGCTTGAACTGGGAAACTTCCGCAGGACCTGCCAGCGATAGCTGGATATCGATGGTTGCCAGCAGCAGGATCGGCAGCAAGCTGCAGGCAGAGGGAGG
>Ga0364866_10838_pt1 | contig 14657 bp, 10 predicted proteins | sample ExccelAu500001D3_3_FD_206913 | JGI IMG/M metagenome (GOLD analysis project Ga0364866, IMG submission 206913) | Enriched cells from Trout Bog Lake Hypolimnion, Wisconsin, USA - BchlTB.Aug13.5000.01.D3 | ecosystem: Environmental > Aquatic > Freshwater > Lake > Hypolimnion/Profundal zone | place... | reverse complement strand
AAAGCCCTAGTACAAGAAAAAGGGCAACAGTTAAAACCAGTTTGTTTTTCATAAAATTACCTCCTCAATTAATTGTGAATCATAAATAATTAACCCAATTTTTTCATCGAGCTTTATGGGAATTATGGCAAATATACAAATTATTTTAAATTAGTCTAAATAAGAATCAAAATTAATTAACAAAAAAAGAGGCTGCTTCAATATGTTGAAACAGCCTCCTGAATGTAATTTAAATATTTACTGCATCGTCAATCAACATAATGACAATTATTTCATCCACCATACTTTGATGTTTGTGGAATTAGTCCCGATTAAGGAAATCTCTGCATTGTAATTTACGGTATTGTTTACCGCTTCATCCTGTGGGTAAGGCAGGCGATAGAAGGTGGAATGGGAGCCATCTTCAACAGCTGCCGGGTCAACCGGGGTCAAACCCGTTCTTCTCCAAAGGTTGAAGGCCAGCCATGGCTGTCTGAAATTATCCAGCCATTCCTGGGCATAAATCTTTTTCAGATTTGCAGTATTGTCAGAAGTGAATGCAACCTTAGGATTAGCCAGCAAAGGTGCAAGTTCGGATGATGAATAATTTTGTGGTTGTGCAATGGACCAGGGAGATTCAGTTGTATTGCAATTACTGGCGATTGACTCCCACATGGTAACTGAAGCAGTTATCCCGGCAATGTATTCTGCCTGTGCGGTGGCTGTATTTTGTGTAACTCCAATCCCACGCAAATATGCTTCAGCCTTTAGGAAGTGTGTTTCGGCTGCAGTCATCATAAGTTCCGGAATGTAATGTTCATCTCTGATTAAGTAAAAATTGAAGGGGGAGAAAATGCATCCGTCTTTATTGGGGGTACTGCTTGAATAATTATAGGGATTATTTTTATCCGATGTGTTGCTCCCGATCGTATAAGGTGCCCATTGTCCTGCTGCATTGGTATCTGCAAAGATAAAAGCTCTTGGATCAAATATTTGACCGGTATTGGTTCCATCTGCCAAAAGATTCCACATTGTTGAGCTGATCCGGATAAATCCCGTACCGCCACTTCCAACAGACCATGGATGGCTGGCCAGGTCCAATCCCAGATTTCCAGGCCAGATACCTACATCACTTCCGTCGTCAATAAATAAGTTCTGACCGATGGCATAGGTAATGTACGGGGTTGCTGTTGCAGGGTCTTTTTCAACAATTTGCATGGCATAACGGAGTAACAAGGAATTTGCAAATTTCTTCCACCTTGTCAGGTCATTGCCAAAAAAAGTATCTTCAGTACCCAAACTGACATAAGCATAAGTTCCTGAAGTATTGATGTTGTCAACGGCCCATTTTAGATCAGTTAACAGGGCAGTATAAATAGACTGTTGCGAGTCGTAAGATGGCCTGTAATCCGCTACATTACCGGTATAGGTTTTACCGGCTTTGGTATACGGCATATCCCCGAAAAAATCGGTGACCTTAAAGGTTTTGTAAGCCCTTAAGATATTGAGGATGGCCTGGACATTTTTCATAGACTCCTTATCTGTTGCAGCATTGATTTTATCCTGAATCAGATTCATATTCTGCAAAGCACTATAATAATTTGTCCAGATATCACTGGCCCCGTTTACTAGTAAATATCCTGATAAGGATGATTCGCCAGCAAGCTGAGTAGCGGGGTATAGCCAGTCAATATGAATAGCTGCCTGTTCCTGCCAACCTAACGGGAGGGTACTGATTACCCCGTTTACCAAAGGAGCTATTGTTGTAGAGGTTGGTTGATCAGGAGTTGTATTTAGTTCCTTAAAGTCCTGTGTACATGAGAATAAAAGAAAACTCGCGGCAATTATCAACCGAAATGGTTTTTTATAATTATTCATTTTCTTATAATTTAAGATAATTAATTACGCGTTAATTAAAATGTAACCCTTAACTGGGCACTTAAAGAGCGGAAACTAGGTAAGGATGCAAATTCGATACCCTGGGCATTTCCTGCACCGTTCATCCCTTCAGGATTGACACGGTTCGGCAATGAACTGTAGATATAGAAAAGGTCTCTTCCAACCAGGGAAACGGAGGCTGACTGGAATACCTTTGACCGCTTCACATAGCGTTCAGGTATCAAATAGTTAACCGATAATTCACGCAGCTTAACCCAGTTGTCGTCTCTGACGCCGGTACTGTGAATCCAGTTTTGATTATCGGGCCCGCTGCTCCAAACGCCATAACCCATGTATTTGTAGTAATAATGTACTACGGTACTGTTAACTGTCCCGTCAGGATATACACCTGGTAATACAACGCCCCATTTTGTTGCCGTTCCGTCCGGGGTTGTAAAAGGTAAACCGCCGCCATCTCTCTCTCTCAAAGTTTGAGTGGCTTGCCCTTGTTGCATCATTGTGGCATAGCTACCACTCCACATTTGTCCTCCAACGCGGTAATCAATCAAAGTATTGATTGAAAAGCCACCTTTGAAGGTAAATGTATTGGTCATACCACCGATAAATTTCGGAGTGGCGTTACCAATCGGTTTCATTTCTCCATTTTGCTGGGTAGTTTGATAGAGTGTCCCTTTCATGGCAATGGGGTAACCGTTTTTAGTCAATGTAGCCTCGTCCTGCATCAGAGGCAAATGTGTTTTCGGGTCATATATATAATCATATCCCATAATGCTACCAAATTGCTTGCCAACGACGGCAGAGATAAAAACTCCGTTATTCCCCCAGATATTATTCATATCAACCCTGTCCAGACCTGACGAAAGGGACAGCAATTTATTGGAATTATGGGCAAAATTAAGTGCTATATCCCATTTGAAACCGGTAGTTTCAACGGGTTTCCCCTTGATAATAAATTCTAATCCTGAATTCTGCAAGGCCCCCGCATTGACAACAACAGAATTTACGCCTGAGGAGTTTGGCAATGGAGAAGAGAGTATTTGATTGATAGACTTCCCGTTATAGTATCTGGCATCAATAATAATTCTGTTTTTGAATAATCCAAGATTTATACCAAAATCTGCGGTGTTATTGATAGCAGGTTTGTAATGCTGAGCAGGTAAAGAACCAGGGAGAGAGGATGTGGGTTGTCCGCCAAAGGAACCTACCGAGTAAGTGGTATTAATCCGGTAAGGATCTGTATCGGTTGCACCTTCGGCCCAGGCCATTCTTAATTTGCCAAAGCTAACAAATTCAGGTAAATGAAGCAGTTCTGAAAATAAAAAACTAGCGGAATAAGATGGGAAGAAATAGGACCATTCGCCGCTTGGTAATGTTGAGGACCAGTCATTTCTGGCAGTAACATCCAGAAACAGGTAATTCTTATACGACAGATTCAAAAATCCATAGACCGAATTCAATTTCTTATCGTACCAAGACTCGGAAGGTATTTGACTTGCCTGGACTGCCCCTGTATAGTTTCCAAAGTAATTCAGATAAGGCAAGGCATATTGAGTTCCCGGAGTACTTCCTGACATGCTGTACATGGATCGCTGGAATGAAGTTCCACCCACTGAAAATCTGGCGTTGATATTCGAGCTTTTAATATTATCCTTATGAAAGGTTGCCAAAAAGTCGAAATTGCTGGCATAGTCCCTTGCTAAACCACGACTGTAAGAGCCACCTACTAATCCAACTGCATCTGTTGTATTATTTATTGTCTCAGCTTCGTTGTTATTATTGTCCATGCTTGCCCTGAACATGACATCCAGAAAATTGGTTGCCTGGTAGTTCGCCTGAACCGAAGTCAGCAATTTCCGGCTGATTTGCCAGGTGTTATCTTCCATGATATTCCATGCCTGATAAAGATTATTCCCTACCCAGGGAATTCCGCTCAGGGAATTTCGGGAACCGTCAGCATTTTTATAATGTAAGGCATCATCACCACTGTAGTCCCTGCCAATATTGTAGAGCAGCCTCTTTTGCCATGAACCGGTATCCGAATTTCCCAACATCGGAGCATTATGATAATCCCGGTCAAAATAGGAAGCATTGATTTTAAAAGAAAGACGGTTACTCACCTTAATGTCGCCTCCTAAATTGAACGTATTCTGATTGAATCCGCTGTTTGGCAATATCGCAGCATTGTCTAGTCTCGTATAGGAAACCCGGATTGTACCCCACTCGTTTCCGCCTGAAACGGCAACATTATGGGTAGTTTGAGAACCATTCTGATACAAGAGTTTAAGATTGTTTGGCTGAGGAACGTACGCCCTGGTAGAGCCATCCCACCATTTGATCATTGTTCCATCCATCTTGTGACCCCATGATACACCATTGCCTGGCCAGCTCACCTGGTTCCAGGTATCCACTCCATAGGGACCGGTTCCTGTTGTCTGATCGACAAAGGATTGAGTCCAGCCATCGGTAAGCATCGGGTTGCCGCTGCCATCTTTTTGAAACTGAGGGGAATTCAGTGATACCATACCGCCGGTACCATATTCATTTTGTTCTTTTAGATAACGGAAAGGCTGAACCGATTTATATCCATAAGAGTATTCAATACCTAATCCCTGAGTATGCTTAGAGCCTTTTTTTGTTGTAATCAATCAATAGTTCGTTCAAAACTTAGTTATTTATCTGATTTACAGTAAAATAATTCATTATTTATTAGTTTAAAACCGCGGGAATTTGTATCTTTAAAGTATTAATTACCAGTTAATTACTTTGATTATGGCCATCCTCGCGATTTATGATTTGTACTCAAAAATTGTTCTTGAAGCTTTAGTTGTTTCAAAAGTAAAGCTTAATAAATGCAGATGTGATTTTATGATTGAGATATTTATGTTATACCTGAGTATACCTTCACGGATTAACTTCCTTCAGTTAGGCCGTTACAGCCTCTTTGGCGAACAACGCTTCCGTCGTCAGTCCGAGACTGGGTTTGACTTCTTCTCCTTTAATAAGGCTTTGTCTGCGCCTTGGATTGGCACTCGCAATGCTGTTGCCTTCGATCCTAGCTTCATCCATAAGTCTGGTAAGCAAACACCAGGGATAGGATATTTTTGGTCGGGATGTGCTGGCAGAACACTCAGGGGAATTGAAATCCTTGGGCTTTCTGTAATTGATGCAGACACCAGATTAAGTTTCCATCTCGAAGCAGTACAAACACCTCCAACAAACTGTCTTCAGGATAATGGTTTAACACTGGTGGATTGGTACGCTGCTGCCATCAGGAAACATATCGACCAGATTTTATCCATTACCAGGTATGTTGTTGCAGATGCGTATTTCTCCAAAAAAAACTTTGTCGAACAAATTCTGGGATGCTCTCTTCATCTGGTAAGCAAGCTTCGGGATGACGCAGACTTATCATATCTTTCAAACAAACCTAAAACAGGCAAAAGAGGCAGACCCAAAAAATATGAAGAAAAAATTGATGTCAGGAACCTGAAACCCGAATACTTTACACGGGTAGAAAGCCATCAAAATATAAAAGCATTCTCAGGGATTGTATATTCAAAGTCCCTTGGCAGAAACATTTTGCTCGTTGTCGAAGAATTCCAGATAAAAGGTAAAGCGATCTACAGACTCTTATTCTCCACGGATACCGAACAAGCCCCTGTTGATATTATTGATATTTATCACATCAGGTTTCAAATAGAATTTGGATTCAGGGATGCCAAGCAATTTACAGGACTAGAAAACTCACAAGCAAGAAGCGGCGATAAACTGCACTTTCATTTCAATACAGCATTGACAACGGTAAATATTGCCAAGATAATGCAACTAAGCTATTCAGATACTCGTGAAAACTCATTTTCAATGTCAACGTATAAGATATTGTTTCACAACGCCTTACTGTTATCGAGATTTTTCCGCCTGTTCGCCATTAATCCGAACTCAATCAAAAATCATCAGCATGTCAAAGAACTATTGAATTTCGGCACTTTAGCCGCTTAATTATATTTACTTTTTGAACGAACTATTGAATCAATATAACGCCGTTTGCGCCACGACCACCATACAATGCAGCAGCAGCAGGTCCTTTTAACACACTCACATCGTCAATATCCACTGGATTTATCAGATTAATCGCATTACCCCAGTCCTGTGGTGATGTGACGTCAGCTGCTGAACCTGAAATGTCATTTGCCATCGGCATACCGTCAACGATGATCAGTGGTTGATTATCTCCCTGAATAGAATTGTTTCCACCAATGACAATACGGGTTGTCCCACCTTCCACACCGTTAGGACTGGTAATGTTTACACCAGCCATTTTTCCACTCATTGCATTTACAATGTTTGGAGCTGCAGATTCAGCTAATTCGGCACCCTTAACAGATTCCTGAGAATAGCCCAATGCTTTCTTTTGTCTTGATAATCCGAGAGCTGTCACGACTACTTCATCCAGACCGATCTCTGTAGAAACCATCTTTATATTAACAAGAGATCGGTCATTCAGGGGTTGTTCTATAGTTTTCATTCCGACAAATGAAAACACGAGAATTGATTTTCCTGAGGTCACCTTGAGGGTATATTTCCCATCTGTATTGGTAATGGTTCCCTGGGTTGTCCCTTTTTCGGATACGGTAACCCCCGGCATACTTAATCCATCAGACCCGGAAACAACTGTACCGGATACTGAATGTTGCGCCATTGCACTGCCTAACAGTGCAATGCACATTACAGTCAATAATAAAATCCTACGCATAAGTTTCTAATTTTAGTTGAAATTGTAAATTGTTAATTTGCTCCACAAAAGTTAATGCTTCAACTTCGTAGTTGTGGTATTCTAGGAAGTACAATCTTCAATTTTGCTTCAAAATTAAAGAGGAGGAGGGATCATTATCCACTTAGTGAATTGGTCATAGTCATAATTTTCAGTTTTTATAATTAGTCATTGTGATGAGTTAATTTATTCGTAATTAGATATATAATCGACTATTTTTCATATTGAATCAATATACATTTCTGAAAATACTTTTTGAAAGATCATCTCGGAAGTTCCTAAAAGTGCCGTCTGATCACCCATATCTGAAATAAGGAGTGTGGTACTTTCCGAAATTTTCTCCAGGCAAAAGCGATTTAAAGATTGCTGAATGGGTGATAAAACATATTGCTTGGCTTTCGAAAGGGGGCCGCTGAGGACAATTACTTCCGGATTGAGTAACTGAATGATATAGGAGAGTCCTTTCCCCATGGCGCTTCCCACTTCATTAAGGATTGAAATGCTAAATTCATCGCCCTGACGTGCGGAGTTTATAACATCTTCAGGAGTCACCTTCTCAGGATGATTTTCAAACTGCCTGATCAGAGAAGATATCTCCTTGTCGGCAAAACCCTGCTTAACTCGCCTTATTATGGTGTTGGAGGAGGCAATAGTTTCCAGGCAGCCCCGTTTCCCGCAGATACACAATTCCCCATTTTCGACAACGGGAATATGGGAGAATTCCCCTGCAAAACCGTTTTTCCCGCTGCAAAGCTGACCGTTTACGAAAATCCCCAAACCCAATCCCCAGCTCCAATGAATAATGATGGCATCCTTATATTCCTTGGCTGCTCCAAAATGAAATTCTCCCTGGGCGTGCATTCTGGCGTCATTATCAATGTAAACCAGCTTGTTAAAACGCATCCTTAATTCACGACCAATGGTTTGGTGCTTTTTATCTTTAATGGTATAATTTATTCCTGTTTTTGAATTGATCAGCCCAGGCATATCGACTCCAATCCCGTAAACCTTTTCATCCGGAATATGGGAAGCAGCCATCAGCTGTTTTGCAGTCTCGTATAACTTATCAATAAGCTGAGGGTCATCAATATGGGTGTTTATCTCTGCCACCGGAGTGACAAATTTATGGTAGCAATCCAGAATTGCCATATTGGCCGAGAATCGGGCAAAATCACAGGATATCACATAAAATCCGTCTTCCGGCAAACCATACAGGCTTGGTTTCCGCCCTCCGCTGGATTCGCCGATGCCAAAATTTTTCACATAACCTGCTGTAATTAGGTCATTTAGCAAAACGATACAGGTTGGCAGACTTGTCTTCAACCATTTACTGAGTACCGGTGCAGAAGTGAATCCATGTGTACGTAACAAACTCAGTATTCTTTTCTTCTGCCTGATTTTATTTAATTCAGCGGAAGAAACCTTTATTGTCGGTAAATCAGGAACCATTGGCGTTAATTATCTTTATTTAAAAAGTAGAACTTAGTAAATTATTCTGTAAAGATAATTAAACAATTAATTATCTATTTAGGATTAATTAACTTTATTTTAATAAAGGCAAAAATTATATGGAATGATTCTGAATAATTCAGGTAATGAAACAGTTAATTTGGAATGCTGACCTTCTCTCCAAGGAAATGGGGTTGTCTGGCAGTCAACATATCGAAAAGCATGAGCATTCTTGCTGCGACTTCACGCATTTGAACCTTAAAATCAGTTTTCTCTGTGGAATCTTCTGAATCAAAGGCTATCGCTTCAATACTTTTCTTACGCGCTATGTAAATAGCCCTCTGATTATGAAATGATTGTGATACAATTGTGAACCTTTCCTGACCAAAGACTTCCTTACACCTAACTACTGAATCCAGTGTCCTGAATCCTGCATAATCGAGTATTATTTTTCTGCCCGGTATTCCGGCGCTAACCAGGTCATTATACATCGTAATTGGTTCATTGTAATTTCTGTTCCTGTTATCTCCGCTAACGATGATATAATCTATTTTATTGTGGTTGTATAGTTTAACAGAGGCCTTGATCCTGTCGGTGTAATAGCGGTTCCTGTGACCGTTTGCCAGATATTTACTGGTTCCCAATACCAGGCCACAATGATTGTGCGGTATCGAATCTACTGAATTATAACAATATCTGTTTCCAGTCTTTGAAATGGATACATGGATATAGCCAATTAAACCGACAGTGAATAGACCGATGATTATTAAGGCTACAAAATATTTTCTTAAACTCTTCAAAATGATCTAATATTAATTAAAACTTTAACGTGAAGACAGTCTCTACATCCGGATTTGAATGGGCAGTCAATGTTCCGCCGTGAAGCCTAAGAATTTGCCGCGATAAACTGAGCCCAATTCCTGAACCTTTAGGTTTGGTTGTGAAAAACGGTACAAATATTTTATCAAGAACTTCCGGCAGGATTCCCTGTCCATTGTCAATCATCTGAATATTAATTTTTCCGTTCAAATCGACAAAAGCATTTAGTTCAATTCGTGGATTTTCTGTCTTTTCGAGAGCCTGAATGGCATTTTTAAGAAGATTAATCAACACTTGTTCAATGAGCTGCTCATCGGCCGAAAGTTCAAGATTTTCAGGATTTGTTGATGTAATATATTGGATATTATGATTTTGCATTTCATTTTTCATCAACCCTTTTACATTATCAAAAAGTGTTCTCACCGGAAAGATGCTGAACTTTGGAGCAGGTATGCGGGTTAAATCTCTGTAAGATTCGACAAAATGCAGCAAACCGGTACTCCGTTTATGAATGGTCTCAATCGCCAGTTCTATCTCATCGATCGTTTCAATCTCACCATGATCAGGAGTAGGATTAGAATATGTCGACCTAACCTCTTTAATCATACTGTTAAGTGTTTGGGTAATCGAAGCAATGGGTGTAATGGAATTCATGATTTCGTGAGTCAGCACCCTGATCAGCTTTTGCCAGCTCTCCATCTCATTCTCCTCCAACTCATTCTGGATATCCTTGATCGTTGCCATCCGGATTAACCGGTCAGCTACCTTGAATTCAGTCGCGAAAATTGCCAGTTGAAGGATCGTATCCTGTTTCTGGATCTTTACCATGATACTTTCTCCGTTTGAAATTGCCATTAATTTGGCGACCAGATCGGGCGAGAAATTTTCAAGTTCACTCAAATTCTTGAGGCTTGAAATTTTAAAAAGCTTTTTTGTTGAATTATTGATTAGTTCCACAACCCCATCTTCACGGTAACTGATTAACCCAAATCCGATATGTTCAACAACAGTTTCAAGATAAAAATAATTTTGCTCCCGTTCTTCCCTGACTTTTCTGAAGTCATCGATCACAATGCTAAAGGATTCAGTCAGGCGGTCAAAAGAATATCCCAAACCCTTAATTTCAAAGGTTCTCGAGAAATCGGAATATCTCAGCGATTCGAGAAAATTAGTCAGCAGGGTATTGGTTGTTTCGACGAATTGAATCAGGATGATGACCTGGTAAATGGCAATTCCTACCGCAAGTAGGGTCGTAAAGTAATAGCTGGTTGTAAATATCAACCACATAATTAGAAAAGCATTGACAACTATGGCCAGCACCCTGAGAATAACTGAAATCCTGAAATTTTTAAAGTCCATATTTTTCCATTCTTCGGTATAATGAAGTTCGTGTTAGCCCCAGTTCACTTGCTGCTTTGGAAATATTTCCCTGATGCATTTTCATGACTTTAACAATAATTGTTTTCTCCACTTTATCGAGATCATAATTTTCCAATTCAAAGGCCTCAGCAGGTTTATTTAAAATCCTCATCTGCAAATCATCCGGATTGATCCATTCGGTTTCTGTCATAATCACGGAACGCTCAATGACGTGTTGTAATTCCCTCACATTTCCCGGCCATTCTCCCTCGCTGAGCCGTTTGATTGCTTCTTTGGTAAATCCACGCAATGGTTTTTTATATTTTTTGGTATAAATCCGGAAGAAATGGGCAGCCAATAACGGAATATCACCATATCGCTCCCGAAGAGGTGGAAGATCAATTTCAACAGTGTTTATCCTGTAAAGTAAATCCTGTCTGAATTTTCCTTCTTCGATCATTTGGTGAAGTGGCATATTTGTCGCACAAATCAGTCGGATGTCAATAGGAATAGCCTTATTCGAACCTACGCGGATCACTTCACGCCGTTCAAGAACGGTAAGGATCTTGGCCTGTAACGGCATAGGCAGATTTCCGATTTCATCCAGAAAAAGTGTTCCTCCCGAAGCTATCTCAAACCGACCGGGCCTGTCAACTTTGGCATCTGTAAATGAACCCTTTAGGTGCCCAAAAAGCTCGCTTTCAAAAAGTGATTCACTGATTGAAGTCAGATCTACACTAATAAATGCTTCATCCAGACGATTCGAATTATTATGCAATGCTCTGGCTACTAATTCCTTACCGGTACCGTTTTCTCCCAGTATCAGCACACTGGCATCCGTGGCTGCTACTTTCGAGATAGAAGTATAGACTTTTTGCATCTCGGCAGAATCACCGATAAAATCTTTAAAGGTCCGGTTATTGAAGTTATTGATTGCTTTAGCCCGGCTTTTCAGTTGTTCGATCTCCTTCTTTGATTTACGCAGCTGAAGGGCAGAATTTAAGGTTGCCAGGAGCTTTTCATTTTGCCAGGGTTTTAGGATAAAGTCTGAAGCACCTTCTTTTATCGCCCTGACACTTTTTTCAATATCCCCGTAAGCTGTAATGAATAGAACTACAGCTTCAGGATCAATTTCCAGAATTTTTTTAAGCCAAAAGAACCCTTCGTTACCACTGATGGCATCCTTTGTAAAATTCATATCCAGAAGAATTACGTCAAAATCTTCATTAAGTAGTAATTCCGGGATTGAACTTGCAGTGTTTGATGTTACAATTTTTTCAACATTAGGTTTCAGCAATAGTCTGAGTGAGAACAGAATATCCTCATTGTCATCCACTGCCAGAATTTTTCCAATTTTGTCCATGATGAAATTATTAATTTAAGATCCTGAATTACAAACAGCAGGCCGTAATCCTAAAAATGATGAAACAACTACCTTCTTTATTTTTAGGTGATTGAATTCCAAAATATTAATCGAAGTTAATGAACATTTGACATTTTTAATCTCCGGGTTTCTAATATGTAAATGTACGAAATCGACCACTCATTGTACGAAATCGGACGAAATTTTTTTGGAGTTTATTTATAAATACCTGAAAATTAAATGCATGTTATTCGTGGTATGATTTGTGATTTGATTTCTAATTAACTTAGAATGACTATTTATATATTTGATTTGTGATCTTCAGAAACCATTTGAAGTGATTTAAGAAATTTGTATGTACAAATAACGTTTAACCATGATTGAACTTTTTGATATTGGAAAGGTCTTCAGGAATAAGGACATCGAAACGAAAGCATTAAGCAACATAAATTTGTCAGTTTCGGGTGGTGAATTTGTCAGTATTATGGGGCCCTCCGGGTGTGGCAAAACAACCTTACTGAATATCATCGGGTTAATTGATTCTCCCAGTTCAGGCAAATATTTGCTGGATGGAAGACTCGTATCCGATCTTTTGGAAAGAAACCGGACTGAATTGAGAAAGGACAATTTTGCCTTTATTTTTCAGAGCTTTAATCTGATAGATGATCTTACCGTATGGGAAAATATAGAATTACCACTTGTCTATCAGAAGATGCCCCAGGCTGAACGCAAGTATAATGTCAACCAGGTGCTGGAAAGATTTAACCTGAAGCACCGGGCCGTTTATTTTCCCAATGAGCTATCCGGCGGACAGCAACAACTTGTCGCTGTTGCACGTGCCGTAGTTGCTAAACCCCGGGTTATTCTCGCAGATGAGCCAACAGGTAACCTTGATTCCACGCATGGAGAAGACATTATTCAACAATTGATTCAACTGAATGAAGCTGGAATAACTATCATTATGGTAACGCATTCCATGATGCAGGCTCAACGTTCGAACAGGATAGTCCATCTTTTTGACGGACATGTTGTTACTGAGAGTTATTCGAAGGTGGCTTCCAATCCTTAACTGATCATGAAAAACTACCTGATTGTTGCTATTCGTAACCTGCTACGGTACAAGGAATATTTCTTTATTAATATTTTTGGTCTTGCAGTTGGTATGGCCTGCGCAATTATGGTGATGGTTTACATCTGGGAACAGTCAAAATTTGATTCCTTCCATCCGGCCTCGGACCGGTTATACAGGGTATACATTGATTCAAAACTGGGCGGACTGGAATCAAAGGTGGCAGTGACTTCCCCGATGTTCGCTGATGGTTTGAAACCCTTTGTTTCCGAAATTGAACAATCCTGCAGAATCTTTAAGAACGATAGGGATATCCCGGTTGCTGTCCCGGTGGCTACCTTGCTCGATCGTCGTACACTGCTTTATGTTGATTCAACCTTCTTCGATATGTTTGGTTTTAAACTGATCGAAGGAGATCCATATAAATGTTTGAGCAAACCCAGATCAATTGTTCTGTCAAGATCGGTGGCCAATCAGTTGTTCCCAGATGGGGCACTGGGGAAAGTACTGACTGTCGAAAATGATAAGAAGTGGACTGTAACAGGCATTGTTGAAGATTGTCCGACCAATTCCCATCTTAATTATAAATCACTCGTCTCCATCTCGTCAGTTGTTCTTCCTGACCCCGGCTGGACTTCACTTTATCTCTACACCTATTTTAGGTTTAGGGAGGGAACCGATATGCATAAATCAGCAGATTCTGATTTTCTGGGATTGTCTTTGATTGAAGATAAGCTTCTTAAGGGATTTTTGAAGGAGGCCGGCGATGATCTGGAAAAATCGATGGGATTAACCAGTACAGAGATGAGGGAAAAAGATGAGTTCTTTGTCCTGCGGCTTCAACGGGTTTCAGATATCCATCTTTTCTCACATTTAAAGTACGAAAATTCCCAGAATGTAAATATTCAGACTTTATTAATCATCGCCGGAATTTCGATCCTGATCATTCTGATTGCTTGTATCAACTACGCAAATCTATCCATAGCCAGACTGGCAGGACGTGTACGTGAAATAGGGATCCGCAAAATATTGGGATCACAACGAAAGGAATTAGCGAAACACCTTCTGGCTGAATCGTTTACAATCAGTTTTATTTCACTTTTTTTTGCCCTGGTAATCGTTGAACTGGTCTATCCTAATACGATTCTGACTCAGCTTAGTCCTGCCCAGGATATTCATTTGCATCTGTTTAAGCTGTCACCTGCAATTTTTTGTGTCACATTATTTACAGGATTAATAGCCGGAATTTACCCAGCCTTTTATATCTTCAGATTCACCCCTGCCACAATTTTAAGCCATCAAAAGCAGTTTGGCACCGGAAGTAAGGGCTTACGCGGAATATTGGTAATCATTCAGTTTGTCTTTTCTTTGGTAATCATCTATTCCACCTCAACGATCTACCGTCAGTTACGATTTGTACAGCAAATTGGAGTAGGTTATCAGAGAGATCGGCTTCTGGTGATCCAGAATGTAATCGGGCTAAAAGGGTTGAAGGGTGAAGCCGAAGAATTCCGGAAAACACTGATGGAATTGAAAGATATTGAATGTGTTGCCTTTTCAAATGCGGTTCCCGGAAAAGTTCTGGTGATGCAAAGTATTCAGAATGGCAGTGATCGCACCAATAATCTAATGATGTATATCATGCAAACAGATTCCATGTTTTTCAGAACCTATGGGATGAAATTTGCAGAGGGAGGTATTCCGGATTCATATTATTTATCCAAAGATACTGCCGATGTTATTATCAATGAGGAAGCTGTAAAATACCTCGGTTTAAAAAGTCCGATTGGCTCAGGGATTTACCGAAAGAACCCGGATGGATCAACTAATTATTTGATTATAAGGGGAGTTGTTAATAATTTTAATTTTGAGTCGTTACATACCCGAATTCAGCCGCTCATTATTATTCCTGGTGGATTGGAACATATTAAATATGCAACTATTCGATT
>Ga0364866_10663_pt1 | contig 14717 bp, 6 predicted proteins | sample ExccelAu500001D3_3_FD_206913 | JGI IMG/M metagenome (GOLD analysis project Ga0364866, IMG submission 206913) | Enriched cells from Trout Bog Lake Hypolimnion, Wisconsin, USA - BchlTB.Aug13.5000.01.D3 | ecosystem: Environmental > Aquatic > Freshwater > Lake > Hypolimnion/Profundal zone | place: USA... | reverse complement strand
GGTCGTGTTTACCCTGGCTTCCAGAATTCCGGAATTGCTGCCGACCGTGGTGCCGCCAGTGAAGGTGTTTGCTCCAGAGAGCACCAACGTCCCGCTGCCAGATTTGGCAAGACCGGACGACCCCGCGACTATGGCGCTGATGGTGGCGCTCTGCCCGTTGCCCAAGGCATTGACAGTCACCTTAGGCGTGCTGCCAGCCAGCGTCAGAGTGTTGCCCAACACGCCGTTGTCGTCCAAGATCCAGTTGGCCGCCGGGTGGCTATCGGTATTGCCGAAAACCAGGTTTCCAATGGTCCAGGTGGAATTCAAATCAACCGTCGTGTCGGTCGTAATATCCAACTGGCTGAAATCGGCGGTGTTGCCGCTACCGGTGCCAATGACGCTGCTCTGCCAGTTGGCCGCCGTATCCCAGAGACCTCCGGCTGGGTTATTCCATACTGCCATGGCCAAAATGCTTGCCATAAGCCCCGTTGGCTGGGTGAGTGTATAGTTGGTTGCCGCCGCACCGCCCAGTGTGCAGGTGGCGGTCACGACCATGCCCGTGCCCACGCCAGAATTAGCAAAGGTGCCAGTGAGGTTCAACGTCACCACGTCTCCGCCCACGACCGGCGAGAGCGTGCCCGCGATGGTCGCCGTCGTCGTGCCGTCATACATCTTGCTCTGCGCCGAAGCGCCGCTGATCGTCAAATTTTTCTGGGCCACCGTCTGGGACGGCAAGGGCGCGGAAACGCTGCTGGCATTGTTGGCATCACCGCCATAAGCGGCCACGAGATTGGGATGCGTTCCCGCCGCCAGACTGTTGAGCGGGTTCAAGGTGATGTCCGCCGCGCCACCAGACAAGGTTCCAGTCCCGACGACCGTCCCACTGCTGCCGCCATCCTTCACCGTCACGGTGCCGCCCGGACTGGCGGTGCCGGTCACGGTAACATGAAACGAGAGCGCATCACCGTAGGTGGACGACGAGGTCCACGGAGCGTTCAAGGAGATCGTCGTGGTGGTCACCGGTTTGCCGGAGACATTCAAAATCAACTGGCCGCCGCTGACCTGCAAACTGGCCACCGTGCCCGACCCCATCCCCGCACCACTGCCCACTCCGCCCGTAGTGTCCAGAATCGGATTGCCGGTGACACTTCCGCCGCTGATGCCGGTCACCAACGTGTAGTTGCCCGCCCGCAGAGACGAGCCGCCATTGTTGTTCACGACCATGGAACTTGTTCCCAAATTTAAAATGCCGCCCGAGATTCGCAGCGCCGGGTGCGAAGCATCCCCGGTGAAAGTCGTCGGCGTGAACGTCAGGGTCGCCGGACTGGAACCCAGAGTGACCCCGGCCGCACCACTGACCAGGGTAGCCGCAGCGGAGGCTGTGCCGCTGGCCAGCAATCGCGCGCCGGCCCCCCAACTGTAGGGAGCAACCGCCGAGACATCAAACGTGGCTCCTGCGGCAAGGTTCACGCTGGAACTGCCGCTCAGGGAACCGCCCAAGGCCAGCGTGCCGGAGTTAATGGTGGTGTTGCCAGTGTAGGTATTGGCGCCGGAGAGCGTCAGCAGGCCATTGCCGGTCAAGCTCAGCCCCGCCCCGCTGCCGCCCAGATTGGCGGTGACAATCGCGTTGCCCGAAGCCAGATTGACCGAGTAGGAGGTGCCGGTGAGACTGCCGTTCTGAATCGTATTCCCGCTGGCCGCCGCACTGGTGATGCTGACCGCACCCACGGCAGGACTCAATCCCCCCAAATCCAGCGTGCCGCCGCCCAGTGTCAGGGCCGCGCCGTTGCCCAACGTGCCCGTGCCGCTCAAGGCTAATGTGCCCGCGCTGATGAGGGTGGTGCCGGTATAAGTATTCGCACCGGAAAGCGTCAAGGTGCCGCCGTTGCCATTCAGGGTCAACCCCGCGCCGCTGCCGGCCAGGTTCGCGGAGACAATCGCGTTGCCCGAGGTCAGGCTGGCGGCATAAGCGGTGGCGGTGAGCGTGCCGTTCTGGATCGTGTTGCCGCTGGCGGCCGCATTGGTGATGCTGACCGCACTCACGGACGGATTCAACCCTCCCAAATCCAGTGTGCCGCCGCCCAGCGTAAGAGCGGCCCCGTTGCCCAGGGTACCCAAACCGCTCAAAGCCAGGGTGCCATTCATGATGGTGGTGTTGCCGCTGTAGGTGTTCGCGCCGGAAAGGGTCAACTTGCCCGTATTAATTTTGGTCAAACTCCCAACTTGGCCGGGGTAATTGGCAAAGCCCTGGGCGATGGTCAGAGTTTTTCCATTGTCATCAATGATCGCGCCGCCATTTTTGATTTGTGCGGCGGTCAGGACATTGGCGATGAGCGTGCTGGCGGCGGAACTGCCGGCTTGCAGTGTCCCGCCGTCGAAGAAGAGATAGCCGTAACCGCTTCCCAGCGTAATCGAATTGGCAACCAACGTGCCATTGGTCGCAATGAGAATGTTCCCAGTGGTTCCGGCGACACCACCTGAGATGCCAAAGGAAAAGGTTGGGCCGGTGAACGTCGCGCTGCCGCCGCCACCGCCAATGTTCAGGTAGCCGGTGCAGGTGCCGGCTGTTGACTGTCGGCCCACATAAACCTCGCTGCTGGATGAAAAAGAGCCGCCGGAAAGGTTAAACGTGGCAGTGTTCGTTCCCGCGCTCCAATTGCAAATATACATCCCTTTGCTGGCAATAGTATAAGCCGCCATCCCTCCTGTCTGCGTGTAGTTCGCCTGGGCAAAAACGCCGGCAGTGCCGCCCAAGCCCAAGTCGAAATATAGACTGGGAGATATGGTCAACGTGCCCGCCTGCATGATGAACGGCCCTGTGGCGGTGCCGAGAATAGTGCATCGGTTATTGCTATAAATGTTGCCAAGCGTAAGGGTTCCAGCTCCGGTTTTGGTAATCCCGCCGCCACCGGAGAAAATTGACTGCGAGCTGCCCTGCCCGGTGATGGTGGTGCTGCCGGCACCATCAAAGGTCAGGGTGTTGCTCAAGACCAGCGCGCCAATGCCGTAGGCGTTGATGGTGAGAGCGGAGTTGTTAATCCAAGATTCATTGGCGCCGATGACGAACTGGAGCACGCCCAAGGTGCTGGCCGTGGCACCCAAGGTCACCGCCCCGGCGGCGGCATCCACGAAAAGGCCCCCTACGCCGTTGGTCAGCACCCGCGTCGTGGTGCCGGTCGCATTCGCGGTCAGGGTGCTGGTGGCGGTATTGGAAAAAGTGAGCGAGTGGGCGGACTGATTGGCGTCCAGGGTGATGGCTTCCGCGCCATTGACGGTGGTAATGTTAAAAAACACGTCGTCGGCAGGGCCGGGTACAGCCGCCGGGGCAGGCGTCGTGGCGTTCGGGACCGTGGACCAGTTGCCCACTGCGGACCAGGAAGCCGGCGTCACACCGTCCCAGTAAAGGCTGGCGGCTGACAAGGGGAGACTGGTCAAGCTGAGGCAGAGCAATGCGAGAATGCCGGACAGGCTGTATTTAAAGGAGGTTTTCATAGGCTTGGCTTTTAATTGGCGAGGATTTGATTTATTGAATCAATTGCATTTTAGGCTTTGGTGTTTTGCGAATTCACTTTTATCATGCCAGATTTGACGGAAGAAACAATGTGTCGGAAGTCATGGTTCATCCTTCCAGACATCGTCAGTCAGCTTAATGCCGCCCGGCATATTCGATAAAATTGTAGAATAATTTCCGGCCCACACTCGCGGGACCGTCGCTGGAGTTGAGATTGGAACTGATATCGAGTGTGTTCACGATAATCTTGCCTTTGCCGCAGGGAATGATGCCCACCGCGGTGCCAACGTTCATCGGACAGGCATGGTAGGCGCCGGCCGCCAATTCATCGCCTTCCAGCAGCAGGCCGAAGCGTTCCCGGACCTTCTGCACGACCGATTGATACGCCCAGCCCATGCCTTCGTTCACCGGCAGGTCCTTGAACAACGGATGGTCTTTCACAAAGAGCACTCCGCCCCGCCAGGAGGGGCCGACCACGAATGAGCCGGAGTATTTCGCCGCGGTGTTCTTCGCGATCAACTCCATCCACAACGTCGCGTAGTCCAGAACGATCAACGTGGTGCCGTCGCGGTTTACACGTTCAAAAATCTGCTGCGGATCAACGGGCTCCGACTCGGGCGTGGACCAGAGCAATTTGCAGTTACTGGCCCCCTTCAACTGACGAAACTCAACACAGACCCGCACCGGCTTGCCGGCTTCGAGACTGGTTTTGCCCCGTCCTGTGCCGCCCCGGTTCATTTTGATGATTTGCTCACCATCAAGCGAAAGGCTGGCCAGGCTGCTGGCTTGGATTTCAAACTCGTGAACCCCGCTCCGGCTGGGAAGCAAACGACCTTCCCAACGGATGCCAAAATTCTCGGTGACTTTCACTTCCGGCTCCGGCGTATCGCCAACGGCCACCAATAAATTGATGTTTTCGTTGGGCCGCTGGATGACTTTATCCGCAAAATTCTGGCCCCGGAAGTAAGTCGCCACCAGGGTGGGTTGGCCCGCCGCGTCGAGAAACTGCCCCGGCGGGATCAGGGAGAAGTCGCTGCCCCTGGGGGGACGCGCTACCACCATCCAGTCAAGTTTGGGCAGTCGGCTATTGAAATCGGGAACCCTGAGACCTTTGTCGTTCTGCAACACTTTCTTCAGCTTGTCGTTGAATTCCCAGACGCAACCCTGGCCGGTCACTGGGGAGCTTGCCAGATCCACCGCCAGAATTTGATCGTGGCCCGTGGCCGCTTCCCTGCCCGCGGCATCTATCAGGGAAGCTTCGAGACGATACATTCCACCTTGGCCGCGGACCGGAATCCGGACCGCTTCGGCGATCAATTGTCCATAAACGTCGCCGCCCTCGATCATGACGCTTAATTCTCTGTGAAAATTTTCCCGTCCGGCGGGATCTTTCAACGCAATCCGCAGCGTGTGTGGCCCCTTCAGATTTTTCTCGTTGATGGCGTAAAAGTCAGCCACCACCTCGCCCGGAGTTTGGATGATTTGACCGCGGAGTTTCACAGCCACATACAACGGCTGGTTGTAGTAGGCAAGAATGGCAGGATCGGCCTTGGGGTTGCGAAAGCAGTCCACAATGCCCGATGGATTATCAATGATCTGCGCTTCCCAACCATTGATGACGAAACCATCCACGAGGTTGGCGGCGCGGGCGGCCTCAATTTTCCGGCCATGCGTATCCAGCGAAATGGCGGCCATGCACTTCGTCAGCGAATCCACGGTGGGAAACGCCGTCCGCAGTTGCTTGCCATCTAGCAGGCGCGTGAAAGTCCGATACCATTCGCGATAAACCCCGCCATCCCAACCCAAATTTGGCGCGTGGCCAAGGTCGTTTTCGATTTCATCCAGCCGCGGCGGCGTTGAGGTGGCGCCTTCCTCGCCCCAGAAAGTAATTTCCCGGACGTTGTCGGTTTTACCGTAATACTCTTGGGGATTCCGATACAAACTGGAGGACCACCAGGAAGGGCCGCCGGCACGATGGGTGTCATACCAGCCGTTCTTGTGCAGCGTCGAATCGTAAGGGCGGTAGTGATTTTTCTGCGGCTCTGCCACCTCGTTCGCGCTCGGCCAGAGACCCGAGTTGCGGAGCAACAACCGGGACGGATCAAGTTCATGGGCGTCGCGCAGGTCGCGGGTTTGCAGGGCTAAAACGCCAGCCGGAACCGGATCGGTTTCCTCATTGATGAGACAATAGATGATGACGCTCGGATGACTGCGGTCACGCTTGACCATGCGCATCAACTTCTCGCGCATCAGCGCATGGGCGAAGGAATTGTCCGGCGAATCGCTGCTGCGGTAATTGCCCGGCTCCTCATAATATAACAGTCCCAGCTCGTCGGCCTGCTCAAACAGATTGGGATGTCCGATGCAGCGGTGGCAGTTGAGCATGTTCAAGCCCATCGCCTTGGCGACGCGGATTTGCTTGGCCGCCATTTCATCGGAGGGAAAGATCCCGTTGATGGGCCAAAAGCCCCAGTCAATCGCCGAACGCAGCACGATGCGCTTGCCGTTCAGCCGGAACATGGCATTGGTGCCCACGCCAGATACATCAAACCAGCGAAAGCCGAATACCTTCTGATCGCGGTCGCTTTCCTGGCCGCCGTCAAACAACGACACTTGGCAAACGTAGAGGTTCGGGTTTTCAATATCCCACAGTTGCGCCTGCGGCACCGCTATTTTTAGCGGCAAAACATTCGTGCCGGATTGGAGGACGAACTTGGTTATTTCCTGCCGGAAAACTTCCACCGCGGGATTAGTGCGTGCCACCACCCGCACCTGCACGTTGCGAACCACCGCCTCGTCATGCCGGTTGATGATGGTGATTTGCGGTGTCACCTCGGTGATCGCCGGCGTGTTCTGAACGTAGATGTCATCAACATAAACCGGGTCGCAGACGATGAGCTTCACCCGGCCGGTGAGGCCGCTGAAGCCGTGGCTGCCGGGCACTTTGTTCGTCCCCCAGTCAATGGTCATCCAGTCTTTCCAATCGAAATTTCCGCCGGGGTCGGTCACGCGCACCGCCAGTTGGACGGTCTCACCGGGGTGCGCAAAATCCGATATGTCCACCTCGAACGGCGTGTTGCCCACCAGATCATAGCCGGCCAGCTTTTGATTGATGAACACCTCGGAGCGATAACGTGCGGAATCAAAGCGCAACCGCAACTTGCGCGGGGAATTCGCCTCGGGAATATGCACCGCGCGGAACCACCAACTCACTCCGGTCAAGTCTCCGGCCGGTCCCGGCTTGGTTTGACAGTATTCTTCGAGCGTGCCCGGAACTTCGACGTCCTTCACCGTTTTCGAGGCCAGAGCCATCCAGCCGCCGGTGGGGGGATGAACGGCCATTTGGGAGACGTTAGCGGGCGGCAAATAAAGCGCATCATTCGTCCACATCGCTGCTTGGTCATACCACAGTTTCCAGCCTTGGCCGGAAAGGTCGGTTTCCACGCGGCTTTCCGCCCGCGCCACGCCAACCAACCCCAGCACGACAAGACCGATTATGGAAAAGGCTGTCTTCATCACCAAGGGCCGCCGGTTCATGGCCGGGCAGCTTCGGCCACTTCAAGGCACACCACGGTGGCCAGGGAATCCGGCACTTTCCCCGGCAAGGTCAGCGACACTTTGTCACCCGTTTGCTTAACCCCCATCGGAGTGCGTTTCACGTCGGCAAGCAGGTAGGCTTTGCGAACCTCGCCGCGGACCCCCGCTAATTCAAACGGCGGTTCCGGCCACTTAAAGAAGTGGAGATAGAGCCGGCCCGGCTTGGTGGTGCAGCGCCAGTCTTTCGCGGTAATGAAAACCGGTTTGCCAGTCTTGGGATCTTTTTCCGTCGGGCTTTCCGCGCCCATTTCGGGGCCGAAGGGTGAATGGCCGCAACCGTAAACGGCCTCGCCATTCACCTTGAGCCAGCGGCCCGCGGCCCGCAGATTTTCCGGACACGGGGCCGGGATCACGCCCTCGGCGGTCGGCCCGACATTGAGCAGATAGTTGCCGCCCTTGGAAACCACGTCCACAAGATTAAAGACCACCACGGCGGCGCTCTTCCAGTTCTGGTCAAACTTTTGGTAGCCCCAGGTGTCATTCATCGTGTCGGCGGTTTCCCAATCCCCCAATGAAGGCCGGCTGGGAATCGAGTGGTCGCCTTTCGTGATATAATCGCATTGCACCATGCTCTTGCTGATTCGGCTGTTAATCAGGCAATCCGGCTGGAGTGCGCGCACCAAGTCCACAAAGGCCCGGGCCTGATCACGCTTGAGGCCGCCGCCCATGTCAAACCAAACCAATCCCAGCGGACCATAACCGGTCAACAGCTCGCGCACCTGCGGCAGCGCCTTGTCGCGCATGTATTTTCCGAAATCGTGATCCGATCCCGGCCCTTGGTCACGGCTGGCGGTGGAGTTTGGCTCATGCCAGTCGAGGTTATGGCTGTAATAGACACAGAACTTGAGGTGATGCCGGGCGCAGGCATCGGCCAGTTCCTTTGCCGGATCACGCTGCCATGGCGTGCGCTTGACAATGTTGAACGAATCAGCCTTGGAATCAAACAGGGCGAAGCCGTCGTGGTGTTTGGCGACGAAGACGACGTATTTCATCCCGGCATCCTGGGCCAGTTGCACCCACGCCTCGGCGTCGAATTTCACGGGATTGAACTGTCCGGCGAGCTTCTCATAGTCGGCAACCGGAATTTTCGCCTTGGTCATAATCCACTCGGCATTGCCGGGAATTTCCTTCCCCTGCCACTCGCCCGCCAGAATGGAATGCAACCCCCAGGTGATAAACATGCCGAACTTCGCCTCCCGCCACCACGCGATGCGGGCGGTGTGCGCCGGACTGTCCTCGATCAACTCGGCAGCCGACAGCGTGTTGGTGGTGAGATGGTTGACATTTGTCTGCGCTGCCGTCGTCATGGACAACAGCACTGACACCGCGAGTAGAACACAAAATTTCTTTCCTGGTTTCATACACAATAATTTTTGGCTGCCATCCAACGTCATTCGGCTAGTTCCAATACGGTCACCGACCACTTGGGCACCGTGAAACCCACCGTGTTGCCCGCCAATTCAGCTTTTGCGGCCGCCACGCGAACCGCGTCCCGCTGCTCCAGCGAGTTATGGGCCAATAGATCGTCGGACGCCACCTGCTGCAACCCGGCATGTGTCGGTTTAAAGCCACCTTGGCTTTCCAACCGGACAACCACCGAATTTTCGGACGGGTTGACGATTTTGACGAACACGTGTTTGCCGTCAAGTGACTTGGTGGCGATGGCGTTCAGCGGGCCAAACTCGCCGACAAGCGCCAACCGTTGCGGGGCGAAGTGATCACGGTATAGCTTCATTACCACATAGCTGGGGGCTGGAAACCACGTGCGATGATCGAAATTAATGAACGCATTATCCCAGCTCGGCGCCGAGACGTGCCGAAGCCAGAGCGCGGGGGTGGCCATCTTGACCCAATCGCTGTCCTGTTCAAAGGCGTTGAGCAATCCGCCGGCATACAGCCCTCCCCGCCAGTCAATGCATCTGGCGTTCCATTCCGAGATGAACAATTTGAGGCCGGGATTGGCCGACGTTGAAATGCACTGCGCGGTTTCGCGCCAGAAGGTTTGGAAACGTCCAGGCTCGGCATAATTGACCGGGTTTTCGTAAAAATGGAGGCTGATAAAATCCGCCAGCGCGCCGCAATTGGTAATGACACAGGTGTTCCAAGATTGGCCATAGCCGCCGTCCGGCGCCAGGCCGCCACTGCCGCAAATGGCGATCTTGATCGCGGGATACTGCTTCTTCATGGCCGGAACGAACATCTGAACGATCTTCGCGTAGTTGGTCGGCCCCAGGCCCCAGTTCTCGTTGCCAATCTCCCAATACCGGACTTGGTACGGCTCGGGATGGCCGTTTCCAACCCGCACTTTGCCCCACTTGGAATCCGCCGGCCCGTTGCAGTATTCCATCAGATCCAAGGCATCCTGAAGCAATTCCGGATCGTTCAAGGCGGTGGTCACGTTGACTGGTATCAACGGCTCCGCGCCGAGCTGGCGACACAGCACCATGAACTCATCAATCCCCACGCTCAACGGATCGTAATCATCCCAGCCCGATTTGCCAATGCGATCGCGTTGCGGACCGATGCCGTTCTTCCATTGGTAATTGTTCACAAAACTCCCGCCCGGCCAGCGAATCAATGGCACCCGCAATGCCTCCACGGCGGCCAGCAAGTCCGGACGAAAACCGCCCGTCGCCCGGGCCGAATCCGGCATCAGGCTGACCTGATCCACCCACACCGTAGCCTCCCCGGGCGTGACCACCTGAAGCGTCGCGTCGGAGACTGATTCGTTGACGTCAAATGCCAAAGGAAATTCCTGCCAATCGGCGGTCGGTGACGGCAGTGTCTTTGCCTGCAAAACGTGTTTGCCATCCAGCAGCCGAACGGAAACCCCTTTGGCCGCCTGGCCCCGCAGCCAAAGCGATCCGCTCAACCGGTCGCCTTTGTGCAGGGCGAAATGTTCCTGGGCCACGCCAGCTTCACCCGAGCGGGAACTCCACCTTAGACTGGTTTTGCCATTGAGCGGTTGGTTGGAATCCTCAACCACATCCGCCGCGCCAATCACCTGCCAATGCCGCGCAGGCGAAGGCACACCGTTGAACAGCACGCGGTCATCCGGCAACTGAACCACCTTGATGTCGCGGAGTTGCACCGTGGCGTTGAGACACCCGAGCGTGAGCGCGCCGGCCACTGGCCCCGTGCTATCCGTCACGTCGAAAAGTAACTTTCCATCCAGCCATGCCTGTACGCGCGGTCCTTCGCAACGCACACGGACTTGATACCACCGTCCGGTTTCAAGCTGACCCGGCATGGTTTTAAGCAGGCTCTGCTGAACTTCCTTGCTATGCGGCACCGGGGTGTGCAATTCCATGCGAAACGACCGGTTGCTTTCCGCCCCCAGCAGCAGCACAAACCGTCGGCGATCTCCACGAATGCCAATCAGCAATCCTTCCGATCCGGAGAGTTTCTGAGCCGCAAAAGTGCATTCGTAATCGCGCCAGGTGAGGTCACCCAACGGCACCCTGAATTCCTCCTGGCGGGCGGTCATTTGCAGACAGCCGTTGGTCACCACGCACGCGCCGCGTCCGGCGGTTTCCTCGAAACTGCGATTCCAAACGACTTCCCCCCACAAACCACCGTTGACAGAATGATAAATGTGTTCGAGAAACTGGCCGTAGATTTTTTCATCAATCTGTCCGGTCACTTGGTCGGTGTGGATCGTGGCGGTGACACTGAGAGGATCCGCTGCCGAAGCCGGCGGAGGCAGGGACAGAAAGGCGCCGAAAACAAGGATGAAAATTTTCTTGGTTGAGTTCATGTTGGAGTTTGGAAAATCAAGGCAGGCGGTTCAACCCTTCGGAGCGAACCATCCACCGGCCATTCGCGGGAAAGCCTGGCGCCGGTCCCGCCGGAGCGCCGTCCCAACCGGCGGCCATCAAGGCCACGGCGGAAAGAAACGCGCCGTTGGCGGGCAGATAGGCCGCAATCTCCCGTTTGCGGGCGCCCGGCTTCAGTGACTTGGCAGCCGCCTCGTCACTGCGCTGCGGACAATGGCCGTTCGGCAGATAGACATTATTCGGACCTGGCCGCAGAAGCAGGTCCACCGCCGTTTCCGTTTGCCCCAACCGGGCGGCCGTCATGGCGATCATCGGATAATCCCAGCCCCAGATTTTCGTCTTCCAATCCCAGGTCCGCAACACTGCAGCCAGCGTCCGCTCCATGGTGGCTCGATGCACGCCGGTACCCGGCAGCAACCCCAACGGCGCGAGCATGGTCGGGTGATCGTGCCGGCGGTTCACATTGTCGAAGGTATCTGGATGCGATGCTTCCGCAAGATAACACCCGTCTTTTTGCGGAAGCGGGGCCAGGTGAGTAATGATATGATCCCACTTCGCCTCGCGTACTAGCCCAAGGCGCTCGCGCCAGGCTTGGGCCGTCTGCAATGCCCACTGCCAGTAAGCCAGCTCGAAGGACGGATTCTGACTCGTGGCCGGATCGTAAATTTCCTGGGCAATCCACAGCGGCGGGCCAAGGTTGTAAACCCCTTTCGCCGCATCAAAGTGAACCATCGAAGCCAGGCAATCGGCGGTTTCCAGCACGAGGTCGCGATAGCGGTTCAAAGTATCCGGGGTGGGTGCATTCCGGTAGAGCAATTCGCAAAGATAAACCAGATGTGGTTGATTCCAAACGATCAACGGGTTGCTGCCTGGGCTTTCCCGCATGGTCGGGCCGGTCATCTTGGCCCAGCGGGCGCCACGCAGACCCCGGTTCTTTGCCAGTTCGCGCGCGGCCGGAAGCTGGCTTTGATACCACTGAAGATTCTTGGCGAGCAGTTCGTCATTGCCCCACAGGGCAAACTGCGCCGTGTGCCACCAGATCATCTCGGTGTTATGCTTGCCATACCAAGTGGCGCAGGTCAGACCGGATTCCTGCGGCGGAACGTCCCCCGCCATTTGCACCGCCATCAAGTAGCGCGAGCGGACCACCCGTTCCTCAATCTGGTTCGCCCGCACATCCGTGCTGCCGGAAAAATCAATCGCCGCGCTGCGCCGCCAGAATTGTTCCCACCAGGCGCCACTTGCGGCCAGGGTGGAGGCCACGCTGGGAGCTGTCGTTTCCAGCTTTGCTCCCGGATAAAAACCGACCGAGAAGTCCAGCACTTGGCGATTCGTTGCCGCCAGCCGGAACTGGTGCGGCTGGGTTTGACAAAACCGGGCCGCGCCCGCCCAAGCCACCACGACTCCATAATGCGTGTCGCCAACGACCCGCACCAAACGGACCGCTTCCGCTGTCTGCCCAGCGATCCGGGTCTGGTGTGCTTCGGGATGGCTCCAGTCCAGGCCGGGACTGTTCTTGGTCTGGAGATCGTATCCGTAGGGAAAAGCGATCTTCACCCCCAGTTTGCCTTCGGCCAGCCACTCGGATTCTATCCGCACCGCCACCAGATCCTGCGTGGGATGACACACCGTGGTGAGCCGCACCCGCTTGCCCCCGATTTCGTAACGGCTGGTGATGACTCCGCGCCATAGATCCAGCACCTGCTCCGGCTTCTGGATGTCCTCCGGCACCAGCTCGGAACCATCTTCTTTCAGCAGATCCAGACCGATTTGTCCCAGTGGTTGAATGCGGGGATTGCTGCGCAGCCAGACGCCAGCAGGACCAGACGCCTGCAACGGATAGTCCACCACGCTGCCGTCGGCCTGTTTCAATCCAGCATTCACATCTGCCAGCTTGTAGCCGCTGGGATTGGGATCGGTCACCCAGCACCAGCGCGACTGCGTTTCCACCGGAACCCCCCAGCGATGATAATGCGGGGCGAAGGTTTGGAGACCGGTGATGTCTGCACCGAAAGCGAAACCGCCGTTGCCCACCGTCAACGTGCCATCCACATCCAGGTTCGTGTTGACAAAGTTGTGGCGGGTCACCACGGCCAATCGGTCAATGGGCGCGGACTCGAGAACTTGTGTCAGGCAGATCCCGAGCAGCAGCACCGTGAACCAGTTCACACACCCATGACATTTAAATCCAGCCCTCATCAGCTTATGATTGCCGCATAAGCAATCTGCGGGCGGCCTTGCCTCGGGCCAATTCAATTTGGTTGTTCATCAAATAGTTCCACCGACGCCGCCAGCTTGTGGGGGGCCGCGCCAACTCCGGCAAGATTATTCAAACCTGATCGGCCTGGCTATGTGTCGTAAGTCATGCTCCCAAGCAGGTGGCCCGCTCACTGAACTTTGAGGATGCCTCGTTTAAGCGCCGTGGTCACGGCCTGGGTGCGATCCAGCACGCCCAATTTGTCCAGGGTGTTGCTCACATGATTTTTTACCGTGCCTTCCACGATGCCCAGAGCAACCCCGATTTCCTTGTTGCTTTTTCCCGCCGCGATCATTTCCAGCACCAGCAATTCCCGGGCCGTGAGCTTCAAATGTTTGTCCCGCTCGGCGAGGCGCCTGACGATTTCCGGGGGAAAATACCGCTCGCCGGCGCGCACCGCACGAATTCCGTCCACCATGCATTGAAAAGGCATTCCCTTGAGCAAATAGCCCGCCGCGCCTGCCTGAATGGCGCGATCAATGTCCTGCTCCGTCCCCTGGCTGCTCAAAACCAAAACCGGCACAGGACCGAATTCCTTTCGCAAGGCCGTGATGGTGGCGATGCCATCCATGCCGGGCAACCGCAAGTCCACGATCACAATGTCCGGCCGGTGCTGCCGAAAACAGGCGATGGCCTCTTCGCCATCTTCCGCCTCGGCCACAATGGCCAAGTCCGGTTCGCCTTGCAGCGCCGTGTTAAGACCGATGCGAATCAATAGATGATCCTCCACGATCAGGATGCGAGTCTGGGGAGTAGTTGCCGATTTCATAGGTTAAAAAAGTCACAGGGACGGTTTGGGCGGCGCGCCAATCGGGACAACCATCTCCACCATCGTTCCACGACCGGATTGACTCGTGATTTCAAACCGCCCGCCCAGCTTGCGGGCACGTCCCCGCAGGGTACGCAGCCCCAGATGTTCCGCTCCCGGTCCCATGACGTCAGCCACGACAAAGCCGCATCCGTCATCGGTAACCGCCAGGCGGACGGATTCTTCCGCATAGCTCAAATCCACCTGGATGCGACTCGCCCGCGCGTGCTTGATGGCGTTGTTTAAGGCCTCCTGACCGACGCGGAACAAGTGATGCTCCACGGCCGGAGGCAAAGCCCGAACCACCCCGCGAATTTCCACCTCGATTCCATTCGTCCGCCCCGCTGATATTTGACGGCTAACCTGGGTCAGAGCCGCCCCCAACCCCGCCTCGGTTACCAGCGGAGATTGCAAGTTTAGGACGCTATGCCGCACTTCGCTCAAACAGAACACCGTCATGTTTCGGGCCATCTCCAGGGAAGCCCGGACCAGATTGGGATGCTGGGCCAGTTTGGCGCTGGCGCCTTCCAGTTGCAACATGATACCACTCAGCCCTTGCTGAAGCCCATCGTGAATTTCCGCGGCGAGCCGTTCTCGCTCGGCCAAAGTCGCGGAGGTCTGGGTTTCCTCCTTCAGGCGCAACATGGCTTTCTGAAGTTCGTGCGTTCGCGCCGTCACCCGTTGATGCAATTCGCGAATCCAGAGCAACGCGGTCGCCAATATCAACAACATGCCACCGATCAATCCCGCCGTGTGCTTCCAAGTCCACCACGGTGGCCGCTTCAG
>Ga0364866_10834_pt1 | contig 14738 bp, 11 predicted proteins | sample ExccelAu500001D3_3_FD_206913 | JGI IMG/M metagenome (GOLD analysis project Ga0364866, IMG submission 206913) | Enriched cells from Trout Bog Lake Hypolimnion, Wisconsin, USA - BchlTB.Aug13.5000.01.D3 | ecosystem: Environmental > Aquatic > Freshwater > Lake > Hypolimnion/Profundal zone | place... | reverse complement strand
AGGAAATGCAGGCCGGGCTCATTAATCACGGCCACGACTTTGCCGAAGAGCATGTACACTTTGCTCCGGCTTTCATTTACGAGGGTGTAAATTCCAAACGCCCGGGCCAGCGCCAGGACGACTGGGACCAGAATGGTGCAAGTGATGAACGTAATCACCCCGGAGATGAAAAACTTGGTGACGGGGCCAAGGAAAACGAAATCAGAGTTCATGGCTTTGCCTCCAGGATGACGGTTTGCGCCTGGCTGTAGAGGGAGAGCCGGACGTTGCGGACGTAGGTTTCGAGGGCGCCGGAACCGTGCGCGCTCAAACCGGCCAGTTGGGCGTTGAGCTGGCGCAGGGGTTCCACCTCCGCCTGGGCTTTGAGGGTTTCAATTTCCACCGCCCGCTTGGATTGCTCAATTTTCTGGTCCGCGCCGGCCTGGGCCAGACTGATATCCGAGGAGACTTGGTTGTGCGCGGTGTTGATGGCCGCAAGCGCAGACTCGACCTCCTGGGGCGGATCAATGCCGGTGATCAGCGACGCGTCAAATTCGATGCCATAGCGGGCGGCGGAGGTGCGGCATTCGCGGTCCATATTCTCGTTCAGTTCGCGCAAATTTTTGCGCAGGTCGTTGATGGAAATGCCGGTGACCGCGCTCGAGACTGCGGCATCGCCCTCGGGAATGCCGGTTTTGGGCGCTTCAAAATTGGCAATCCGTTCGCGCAGGACGGAAACGAAGTACCCCATGACATGGGAAACCGGATGCTTGACGCCAAACAAATAGGCATACAAGTTTCGTTCCGCAACCCGATACCGCAATTGGCCGGTCATGCCGGTGTTGAGCTGGTCTTTGGTGACGGCCTCCAAATACTGGCCGGAACTATTGGCGGCCGGGCTTTCCGGGTCATAGGCCATGCTGAGGGTTTGAGTGGCCACGGAAACCTTGTAAATTTTCTCCCAAGGCCATTTGAAATAAGGTCCGCCGGGGGGAATGACGCGCACCTGGGGATAATCATACCGCTGCCGTTCGTCGTCGGTGAGCCCCTCGGAGATGGGATCATTCAGGGTCGTTTGGCCGGGAATGCGGTCGGCCCTTCCGAAGATCGTTTTGACGGCGCGCTCATTTTGATCCACCGTATAAAGGCCGCCCGCCAGGTACCGGACGAGAAACCAAACCACGAAGCCGGTGAAAATGCCAAAAAGAATGGACATAATTTAATGGGGGTTGAGGGAAACGCTCGAAACTGACATGCAAACGATTGAACTACATCTCGACGGCACGGCAAGGAAAATCCGACTTGGCCCGTGGGCGGTGGCGCATTCGTGGGCCCGGCAGCGCGCCCGTCCTCGGGCGCAGCGCGGAAATAGTGGGAGAACAATCGGGACTAGGAGAAGCCTGGCCTGCCAGTCTCCGTTGCTGGCCCGGGCCGGTCGCACTCCGTCGACTCGGGCGAGGCATCACTTCATTTTTCCTTACCCACAACGGACACCGCCAGGAGGCGGGACCCTATAAGAGACGATTCGGCGGGATTTCAGCCCAGCAGGTTGCGGCCTTGGCCGAAAAACAGCGAATATTGAGGGCGAGCCATGTCCATCCCGGGAGCGGGGCGGGCGTTACTATTTGCCAGCCGGTGAACCGAGCGAAGGTGTTAGTTCGTTGGTCGAAGCAGTGGCGGGCGGGTTGAGATCAATGGGCGCGCCAGCGTTGAGCTGCGCGAGCACATCAGTAGTCAAATCCACATCGCCCTTGCCATAGACCACGGCATCGCTGGTGGAATTTAGCACCAAGGTATATCCGGCCAGCTTGGCCTTGGTCGAAACGGCGGCTTCAATATCCACAAGCAGGTTGGAGGTCATACGCTGCACCTGGTCCTGTAACTGCACCTCGGCCTGCCGGCTGAACTGGTCATAAGCCACCTTGGAATCGCTGATCTGCTTGCCCTTATCGCTGACTGCTTGCTTGCGGCGCTCGCGTTCGACGTCAGAAATGGTGGGATCATCAGACTGGCTAAGCAACTGTTTATAATCAGCCTGGGCCTTGTCAAGGCCATCGGCCATGTCCTTCAATTCCTTGCGCAAATCGGTCTTGCGGGTTTCCAGAGCGGCATTAGCCTGCTTGGTTTTCCAATAGCCATTGAGCAGCTTGCGCATGTCCACGGTGGCAATCTTGGTCTGGGCATGGGCGGTCAAGGTCAGGCCGGGAGCGGCAAGGAAAGCCACCAGCACCAGGGCCGGAATAAAAGTACGCATCAATTTCATAAGCGGAAGAGAATAAAACAGAATCTGAGTGGAATGTCAGCCAAAAAACAGGTGGACCGGGGTTTAATAGCTGTTATTGGTATTGTACAGGCGAAAAAACTGCGGCGGATTGGTGGAGGGCAGCGCCACCAAATGCAAATTGGTTGTCAAAATCAACCGGTTGGTCACTTGGAACCATTTGCCGACCGGATTGGTGGCAAATTGAAGTTGCAAAGCCGGCGAATGAGGTTCCAACTGCGGGTAATACGGCCAGGTGACCGTGACATAATTCGTTTTGGTTTTGGTGATGGACAGGGTGGGCCCCAAATCCAGGCCGCCAAGTTGGATGGCCGCCAGAAAGCCATCCGTAATTCCGTCAATATTGGTGGACGCCGCCGAATAGATTGGGGTGCCAGGGATGGCCCGGGTCACCGGGAAATTTAAGGAATAGGTCTGGCCAACGACATAGGCAGTGCTGTTCTGGTCCACCGCGATGCCAATTCCAGCATCGTTATAGTTGCCGCCGAGATAGGCAGAATAGAGAACTTTGGAGCAATCGGCATTAAAGGCCGTCACAAAGGCGTCCGCCTGGCCAGCCAGGTTGGTGTGCAAGAGACCATAGGCATTGGCCGTCGGGAATGTGGGGGAGGCGGTGGAGCCGGTAACGAAAGCATTGCCAAAGGGATCCACGGCCACCGCAAATCCGGCATCATTCAAAAAACCACCCCAAACGACGGAATAGGCGATGCGTGCGTGGTGGTCCACAGCGTTCGGGTCATTGGTAATTTTGGTTAGGAAGACGTTGGTGGCAAAACCGAATCCGAAACCATTGTTGGTCACACCGGCCCCAATGAGATTATGGGTGGTGTTGACAAAATTGGAGGAGGAGGTCAAGCCGGCCACATAAGCCCCGCTGTCATCCACGGCGATGCCGAACGCCTGGTCAGTGTTGGTGCTGCCCAAAAGGGTGGAGTAAACCAGGTTATAGTTGGTTGGGGTCGGGGCCAATTTGGTCACAAAGGCATCGAAGAGGTTGTAATAAGGCGTGCTGTAAAGATTGGTATTGCCGTTGAGCACGTATTTAAAGGCATTGGTCAGGGGAAAATTGGTGGAGGAAGTGTAACCGGCCACGTAGACGTTGTTGGCACTGTCCACGGCGATGGCGGTACCGGTGTCAAAGTTGGTGCCTCCGAGGTAAGAGCAAAAACCCAGGCCGGCACCCTGGGCGGCAATTTTGGCGACAAAGGCATTTTCATTAAAATAGGAATACGTGCAGGCCAGATAATTCAGGTAATGCAGGTTGGTGGCCATCCCCAGCAATTGGAAGGGGATGGCATTGGTGGCGGGCAAATTCGTGGAGAGGGTATAGCCCGTGACATAAGCGTTATCGGCACTGTCAATAGCCAGGCCAAGTATGCGGTCCTCGGCATTGCCTCCAAAATAGGTGGAATAAATGAGGTGTGAACCATCGGGTGACAATTCCGTTATGAAACCATCCAAGGGAGGCGTTCCAACGCCCTGCAAAGGGCTGCCACTGAGGTGACTGGTCACGCCGGGGACGCCGGTTAAATTGGGATTGATGTTATAAACCGGAAAGTTGGTCGAATCCGTGGAGCCAGCGACGAAGGCAAAGCCGGCGGCGTCCACGGCGATGGCAGTCGCGGCATCATCACCACTCCCACCCAAATACGTAAGATACACGAGGTTAAAATTGGAGTCGAATTTGGCCACAAAGGCATCGCCATAGTACAATCTAAGCTGGGGCGTGCCGCCACCATAGGTTCTTTGGTAGGCGTTGGTCGTGGAAAAAGGCCCGCCGGTCGGGGAGGCCTTGGGAGAAGTTGTCTGGCCAGCCATAAAGATCGAGCCATCGGTGGGATTCAAAGCCACGGCGGTGCCGGCATCATTGGCATTGCCACCAAAATAGCTGGAATAAATCAAAATCGGATCAATTACCAGGGGCAGCTTGCGGTCGTAATTGCCAATAGCGAAGGCCACGGTCTGGTCATCCAGCAACCAATAATCGCCCGCGATCTCATGCCGGGCACCGGCAATGGTTTGGTAAATGACTGGCTTGGGCTGTTGAATCCGGCCTGATCCCGCAAACAAATCCAAATCGCCCCGGGCGTTGATGGCGATTTTATCGGCCCCTGAAAAGCGCAGGCGAATGGCGGCCGGGTCGGAGCCGGGCGAGACGGTGAAATCATATTCCATGCGGTCCTTGTTGCCATAGAACACCGCGCTGATGCCGGGATAAATGTGGTCCAAGCGAACCCGGGCAAACATGGGAATGCCCGTGCGCCATTGCGCCGGGTCACTGCCGGTAAGATAGTTTACTTTGCCCGTTAGTTCAGCCTCGCCACGGATTTGGGCCATGGGACTGGCCCCGAGGAGCCGCGCCTGAATCGCGGCCTGGTTTCGCAAGTTGAGTTGCACCTTGGCGGGCGTGATGGACACCTGGCAATCGCGGCTGCGGGCTTGGAACACCGGCACACCATTCTCGGGCGCTTGCTCGGCAAAATACAGAGGCAGGCTGCCCAGGCTGTGAGCCGACTGGGCCATGGCCGCAGCGGAGGTCAAAACCACCAGCAGGCCGCCCAGGAATTTATGGAGAATGCTACGTGTCATCTTAGAATTCACGGGTATAGCCGACGCCAAATTGGAATTGTCCGCCCCCGCCATTGTATTGGTCGTGGTGAATGGGAACCCCGTAATCCAGCCGCAATGGTCCAAGGTGCGGGATGTCCAGGCGCAGGCCCAAACCCCAATCATCATCATAATCGGTCGAAGTCGAATAGGGCTGCGCCGCCACCGATCCAATATCGAAAAAGACCGCCACGCGAAGGCCAAAGGAATCAGGTTTTTCAATAATAGGCACGCTGTATTCCAGCGAGCTGAACCAAGAGCTGTCGCCGCCGATGGGCTCCTCCGGGATGCTGTTATTTTCCTGGCCGGGTTGCTGAACGTAGGGCTGGCGCGGGGCGACATTGCGGTAGCGATAGCCGCGCAGGTTATACAGACCGCCCAAATAATAGCGGTCGTAAAACGGGACATCCTCGGAACTAAAGCTGGAGGCCGTGCGCAACTGGGTGCTGAGTTCCACCACATGGCCGGTAAAAAAGCCGGGCCAGAACCAGTCGTTTTTGGCCTCCAATTTATAAAAGGAAGGCTCGCCTCCGCTGACGGAGGCGCTGACCTCGGTGCGCTGCCCGTGGTTCGGCAGTTTGACATTGTTCCGGGTGTCGTAAGCCAGCGAGGAGCCGAGCCGCTCAAATGTGCTGTAGCCCTCCTGCTCCAGGATGGCATTCGGAACATTGGGCGGCGAGTATGCGGGATTGGAGCCAATGTTGTATTGTCCACCGTGCCAGCCACTGTTGAGGGAAATGCCGATTTTTTCCACGGTGGCGCTCACGCTGCCGATGAGATAGTCGCTCCACAGGGCGCGGCTTAAGCTGACGCTGGCGCCCAGGCGTGATTCGTCATAAATGTCGTTCGGGCTTTCAAAATTCAACTGATGCAGGAAGAGATCCACCCCGAGCGCCAGCTTGTGGTTCAAAAACCAGGGCTCGATGAAGGAGAGCGTATAATCCTGGCGCTTGGTGCCCAACTGCACCCGGATGCGCAGTTTTTGTCCGGCGCCGGTAAAGAACGGCGGGTGAAACAAATCGAAATTGCCCTGGGACAACTGCACATAACCGACCAAGGAGTCCACCGAGCTAAAACCCGCGCCAAAGGTCAGATTGCCCGTGTTTTGTTCCTCGACATTGACCACCAAATTTTTTCGCCCGGTTATCGCCGGGTCGGTTGGTTCCGGCTGAAGGTCCACCTTGTCAAAGTATTGCAGGCCTTCGAGGCGCTGTTTACTGACCTTGACGCGTACCATGTCAAAGGTTTCGCCGGGGGAGATGGCCAGTTCGCGGCGGATGACCTTGTCCTTGGTCTTCAAGTTGCCCCGGATTTCGATGCGTTCAACGCGTGACTTGATGCCTTCGTCAATTTGAAATTCCAAATCCATGGTGCCAGCGTCCACGTTGGGCACCCGCACCGCGCGCAAGCCCTGACCCTGCGCCACTTCAATGTGCCCCTTGCTGCCGTAAAATTCCTGAATTTTCTCCGAGTCCTTCGTAAACCCAGAGGGGGTGAACACATCCCCAATATCCATCGGCAGACCATTGGGACCCATTTTGTCCTTGGAATGTTCAAACGCATTGTCGAGCGCGATGCCACGGCGGATATCCTGGACTGTAAACAGTTTGTTGCCAGTGATTTTAACCGTGCCCACCTTGTATTGCCGGCCCTCAAACAGGTTGAATTTGATCAGCAGGGTGTTCGGCGTGGGATGCAGCATCTGGACGTCATTAATCTCAAAATCCAGGTAACCGTGGTCATGATAATAATCCGCCAGCGTTTCTCGGTCATGGGCAAAATCTTCCGTGCTCAGCACGCCGGTACCCATGATCCACGACCACATGTTATGCCGCCGGGTTTTGAGCTGGCTCCGCAGGGTTTTTTGCTTGAACGCCGCCGCGCCGACAAATTCGACGTTCACGATCTTGACCTTTGGGCTTTCGATGATGTCGAAAGTGACCACGCCATGCCCGGTCAGTTCATCAATGTCCAGGTGATACTTGACGGTGGAATCAGGATAGCCGTACTTCTGGTACATTTTTTGCATCTCCTGGGCGGCGGTGAACAGTTTTTGTTCATCCAGCGGCTCGCCCACCTTGGAAGTCAGCTTCTTCTTGAGTTTGGATTCTTTCAGTTTGTGGTTCCCGGCGAACTTGATTTCCGTGATCCGGGGCCGCACTTGGACAACATAGGTCAGCACCATGCCCCCGTCATCCGCCATGTCGGTCGAAACCCGGATGTTAAAAAACTCCCCGGTGCTGTAGAGCGAATGCACGTCGTCCTGGGTGAGATTGGGACGGTACATGTCCCCCGCCTTGAGCTGGATGTTGGCCCGCACAAACTGTTCGCTGACCGCCGCCGGTCCGACGAACTTGATGTCCACCCGGTCAATTTTGGTTCCGGCGTTCTGGCCATAGGCCGCCGTCGCGCACCCCAGCATCACCGAGGCCCCGAGCAGGTGGCACAGTTTTCGCATCCGTCTAGCGCCCCGAGGGCATGTCTTCTTCGCTGACTTTCGCTGCGGTTTCAAATCGCGTGTATGTTTTTAAAAACGTTAAATTAATGTCCCCGGTCGGGCCGTTCCGCTGCTTGGCAATCAACAGGTTGACCGGGACGCCATCCGCTTCCTCGGGCGGCGGCCCCTCTTCATCATCCCCCGTGCTGGGCTTGTACAACAGCCCCACCACGTCCGCATCCTGCTCGATCGAGCCCGACTCACGCAAATCGGACAGCCGCGGCTTGCGGCTCTTGTCTTTCTCCAGTTCCCGGTTCAACTGGCTCAACACCAGCACCGGCACGCGCAATTCCTTCGCCAAACCCTTGATGCCGCTGGAAATATCGGCAATTTCCTGCTGGCGGTTTTCTTGCGATCGACGGGCAGTAGAATGCAGGAGTTGCAGGTAGTCAATCACGAAAAACTTCACGCCATGCTGCTGGGACATCCGCCGGGCCCGCGCGCGGAGCTGTAGAATGGACAAACCGGCGGTGTCATCGATGAACAAAGGAGCGTTGGCCAGCCGGCCGGCCGCGTTCAAAATCTTGGGAAAATCCGCCTCGCTCATGAACCCTTCGCGGATGCTCCGCATGTTTACCCGGGCAATGGAAGTCATCATGCGCAGAATCAGCGACTCCGCGCTCATTTCCAGGCTGAACACCCCCACCGGAATCCCGTGGTCCAGCACCATGTTCTCCACCATGTTCATGGCCAGTGAGGTCTTGCCCATGGACGGCCGCGCCGCGATGACAATCATTTCGCTGTGGTGCAGCCCGTCCGTCATGCGGTCCAGATCCGCGAACCCGGTCGGGATGCCGTTCAAAACCCCCTTGCGGTTAAAATAATTCTCAATGGTGCCAATCGCCCGGTTCACCAGTTCCTTGGTGCCCAGCACGTTGCTCTGCGCCCGGGACTCGCTGATTTTCAGGACATCGCGCTCGACCTCGTCCAGCAACGCGTCCACCTCGCCCTCGTAATCGTACACCCGCCCCACCACATCCGAGCAGGTAGTGATCATTTTGCGCAGCAAAAATTTCTCCCGGACGATTTCCAGGTAATAGCTCAAGTTGGCCGCGCTCGGCACTGCATCCTGCAATTGTGACAGGTATCCGAGGCCGCCGACTTGATCCAGCAATTGTTTGTCCTTCAGGCGCTGCTGTACGGTGATCAAATCCACCGGCTCGCGGGTGTTAAACATGTCCACCAGTTCCTCGTAAATCGTCTGGTGGCGCAGATCGTAAAACGTTTCCTTGCCCTCGTCCTTGAGCTTTTCCACGCATTCGCCGATGCATTCATTGGGGGAGAGCAGCGCGCAACCCAGCACCCCCTGCTCCGCCTCCGGCGAATGCGGCGGCAGCCGGTCCAGTTTCAAGGAGTCCGGCCCGGCATTTTTCCGTCGCCGGGTCTTCTTAAAATCCACCGGCCCGCCCGGACCTTCTGAGGCTGCGTCAATCATCCCTTAATGAGACCTGCCCGGAACCGTTTGGGCGAGTAAAACTTGTTGGTTTTTTGTTCGCAATTCGAAGCGCCTTTTCACGTGGCGCCTGCTTCGCCGTGGAGGCCGTTTTTCCTTCGCTTTCGCAAGTGAAAACGACCATAACTCAGCCACCGAGTTTCGCGAAAGCCCCTTTGGGTAAAGGCTTCATGATTGGTGCGCCTTGACATCGCGTCGAGGCTGTGGGAGATTCCCACCATGAGCGATATTGCCACTACTCAAATCGACGCTAAATACCGGCCTGGGGCCCTTAAAGGCTTGGTCAAGCCCGGTCAAGTTTTCCAAGTGGACAAGGTTTCCGAAACGGAATTGCGTTTTCGGCTCATGGTGGCGGCGGAAGCGCCCCAGCCCCGGGTGGAAAAGCGCAGTTATGGCACCGTGCTGGTATCGGACAAAGTTTTAACCAATGCCGAGGTGCAAAGAGCCTTGGAGGAATTTCCGTGACCTACCTTTTGGATATTTCCACCCTCGTGGCCAGATTAATCGCCGGACATCAAGACCACCAAAAAGTAACTGCGTGGGCCACCGATAAAAGCCTGGCGTTGTGCCCGCTTGCCGAGTTGGGATTTCTCCGGGTTAGCATGGCCGCGTATGGTGCAACCACAGACCAAGCACGCACCACACTTGCGGATTTTTGGCAGGATTACCACCCACAATTCGTGCCGGCGGACATCCGCGCTCTGGAAGGCCAGCCCTTTCCAAGTTACCGCAAAAGCACCGATTGGTATCTGGCCAATCTGGCGGCCAAACATGGCATGAAATGGGCGACTTTGGACCTGGAAGCAAAGCACCCGGCGGCAGTGATGATTTAATAATCAACTTTTCGCTTTACGGTCAGAACTGCTGCTTAAAATTGAAGCGCCAATCACTGAAGGCGGGGCAGAATTCAAATGGGGCATTGAAAAGTGAAGGCTGAGTGAAGCGAATAAGCGATTTGTCCAAAATGTCGATCCGATCAGGATGAACATATTTAAAAAGCGCCTTTGGCCGTTCACTCATGGCATTTAGAAGCTTTCGCGTCAGCGCCCAATCCACCCGCCGCCCACCACCAAATCATCCTGGTAAAACACCGACGCCTGCCCGGGCGTGATGGCCCGTTGCGGGACATGCAGCTTAACCCGCACCCGGTTTCCGCCCAGCGGCGTCACCGTTGCCGGCGTGCCCGGATGATTGTACCGAATCTTCGCCGTCACCTCGATGGCCTCCGTCAAATCAGGGAAGGGATGCCAGTTGCAGCGGTCGGCCGTAAATTCGTCACGGTCCAGCGCCGAGTCGTCACCCACCATCACGCGGTTGGTCTCCGGGTCCAATTCCACCACATACACCGGCTTGGGCGTGGTGATGCCCAAACCCTTGCGCTGGCCGATGGTGTAAAATTCAATGCCGTCGTGGTGCCCCAGTACGTGCCCGTGCAGGTCCACGATCTCGCCCCGGTGCTTGTGCACAAGGTTGGCGGACTGGAGGAACCCGCCGTAATTATTGTCGGGCACGAAACAAATTTCCATGCTCTCCTCCTTGTCGGCCGTCTTGAGCTGGCAATGGCGCGCCACCTCGCGCGTGTCGCTCTTGGTCTTTTCCCCCAGCGGAAAAAGGACGCGGGCAAGCTGGTCCTGCCGCAGCGAAAACAGAAAATAACTCTGGTCCTTGCGGAGATCCCGACCCCGCTTGAGCAGGATGCGCGAACCGTCCGCACTCGTCTCCACCCGGGCGAAATGGCCGGTGGCAATGTATTGCGCTCCGAGCTGGTCCGCCCGGCTGATGAGCCGGCCAAATTTGAGATTCTGATTGCACATCACGCACGGATTCGGCGTCCGCCCCGCCTTGTATTCGTCCGCGAAATATTGGATGACGTGCTTTTGGAATTCCGCCGCCTCGTCAATCAGGTAATAGGGAATGTCCAGCGTGTGGCACACCGAACGGGCGTCCGTCACCGCCTGCGGCCCGCAGCATTTGTCCTCGGCGCGGTTAACGCAGTCCTGCGGCCAGAGTTTGAGCGTGATCCCGATGACCTCGTAGCCCTGCTCCAGCAACAAAGCCGCCGTGGCGGAGGAGTCCACTCCCCCGCTCATCCCACACACCACGCGCGGCTTCTTTTTTGAATTCACAGGGAGTTACTATAACATGTCCCGGTGCGGTGTAAATTGCGTTTGCAGGGCGGGAACTTGATTTGTGCCGGTATTCATACTATTTTTCGGGCATGCAATATCAGGTGGTCATCATTCAATCCGAAGCAGGCTTTGCGGTCTCCTGCCCCGCCTTGCCGGGCTGCCATAGCCAAGGGGCGACCCATGACGAAGCCTTGGCCAACATCCGGGAAGCCATCCAACTTTGGCTGGAAGTGGCGGAGGAGGATGCGCTTAATGAGGCCCAGGCCGATGGTGTGCGTTTCACCCGCGAATTAGTGACCATTTGAGTTGTGCCAAAGATTCCTGGCATCAGCCAGCGTGAAGCCGTTCGCATATTTGAAAAGCTGGGCTATCGCATCGCCCGGCAAAGCGGCCACGTCGTAATGACCAATGGCAAACAGCGGCTCACGATTCCCCGTCACAATCCCATTAATGCCATCACCATGGGTTCGATTGCCAAATCAGCCGGGCTTACCCCCGATGAATTCCGTCGGTTGGTTTGAAATCAACCAACGACGCGTGCCCTGGCAGGTAAACTGGTTTCTTCCATTGCCCGGGCACCGGCGCATGCGCCGTCATCTTTTCCCGATCGCGCCACTCGCCGGAATTGGATGAGCTGCGGCCAGCCTCGGTTGATAAATTTCCGCCGATCCCCGAAAAGTCAGGCAAATAACTTCCCGGCACGCAAATTCTGGTGTGCGTTCGCCAAAATCCGGGCATTCCCGCGCCGATGCTTCTCCTAAATTAAAGCCGTTGCAGGGTGGTTCAAACCAAACCAGACCAAACTCGTGAAAACCCCCTTGGGCAACCCACTTTGATGAATAACTGGATAATATATGTAGTTTTGATTTCATCCCTAGCTCTGTGCCGAGGCACATCGCCAGTGCAGGCTGCCGAGGCCAATGCCTCCACCCCGGTGGTTAACGCACCCGCCACCTGGACCAAGCCCGCCTGGCTCACCGACCTGTCCGTGGGTTTCAAGGAGAGCTATGACAGCAGCGTGTTCCTTTCGAGCGTGAACCCGGGTTATTATGCCGGTGGATACACCATCCCGCCCGGCAGCGTGAGGGCTGGCGAGAACGCCTGGTCCATGGTCAGCACCGTTTCCCCCCGGGTGGGCATCAATTTTCTGCCCTGGCTGGGCGGGCAACCCTGGCTTCAAACCGCCTCCCTGGCGTATGCGCCGGAAGTGACCCGCTACAGCGAGCAGCCCTCGGAAAACTATGAAGCCCACCGCGTGGTGGCCGCGCTCAAGACCCAGGGCGATGACTGGTCCTTCAAGGGCGATAATGCTTTCACCTACATCGACGGCAATAAATTTTCTCCCACCTACCCCGGCGGTTATGTCACCGCCTGGAACACCGTCGCCCCCCGGGAACGCCGGGACCAATACCAGGACCGCGCGGCCGTCTCATTCCAATATAATTGGAACCAGTGGTTTTTCCGGCCCACCGCCTCCCTGCTTTACTACGATCTCATGACCGCGCGGATTAACAGCCCCGGCTACCAAAATTACATCAACCGGTATGACGTGAATGGCGGCGCGGACGGCGGCTATCAAATCACGCCTGGCCTGGCGGGCACCCTGGGCTACCGCTACGGGTATCAATACCAGCAGCAACTTTCCTGGTCCCCTTACGACTCCACCGGCACCTACCAGCGTGTGCTCGCCGGACTCGAGGGCAAACCCTGCTCTTGGCTCGAAGGAAAAATTCAGGGCGGCCCCGAATTTCACCAATACGAAGCCGACACCGCCACCCACATCTCCCCGGTCAATGACCTGAACCTCCTCACTTATTATGGCGAGGCCAGTTTGACCGCCACCTTCGATTCGCAGGACGCCCTGACCTTCAAATACAAACAATGGCAGTGGGTTTCCAGTGTCGGCAAAGTTCCGTATTTTGAAAGTTGCTACGATTTGAATTATCACCGGAAACTCACCCGCCAGCTGGGGCTGGATGCGGGCGGACGGTTATTGGACGCCGACTATAACAGCGGCAACCTGACAACCTGCCAGCGCAATGACTTGCAGTACACCTTCACCGCCGGACTTGGTTTTGCCGTCACCCCCCGCTTCAGTTTGTCCCTGGCTTACCAACTGGACTTGGGCCGCAACGCCCAAGATAACATCGCGAATCCCAACACGCGCGACTATGAGCGCAATTTGGTGACCGCCGGCGCCCAGTACAAATTTTGACGCTGCCGGCCGGCGGGTAGGGCTGGCGCGCTGCGCCGGCCCCGCCCCCTGACCCGGCGGCCACCTTGCCAACATGGTGTTGTCGCGAATCGGAGGATAATTCCCCCTCTCCACGGGGGAGAGGGCCGGGGTGAGGGCGGACGTGCCTCATCCCATAGGGACTAATTTCTCCGGTTCGTTGGTCCCACTGCAGAACGGAACCCACTTTTTTATTGTCTTTAACCCCGGCCTGAGTCTGAATTTCCGCCCATGCGCCGTCCTGTCATTCTGGGCCTCCTGCTGGCCGCCGTCACGCTGGGCCTTTTCTGGCCGCTGGCGCATTTCGGCCTGGTCTATTATGACGACCCCCCTGTTCCTGACCGAATCCCCGGAAATTCAAAGTGGACTCAATGCCCATAGTTTGATCTGGTCCTTCACCAGCGTCATCCTCGCCAACTGGCATCCGCTCACCACCCTTTCCTTCGTGGTGGATCACCAATGGTTCGGTACCAATCCGGGTGCCGAACACCTGGTTAACGTCCTGCTCCACGCGGCCAACGCCGTGCTGCTGTTTCTACTGCTGCGCAAACTCACCGGCTCGGACTGGCGCAGCGCGCTGGTGGCAGCGGTGTTTGCCTGGCATCCCTTGCGGGTGGAATCCGTCGCCTGGATCACCGAGCGCAAGGACGTCCTCAGCGGGTTTTTCTTTTTCCTGACCCTCTGGTTCGTCCAAGCGCCTGGCACTCCCAGCCCCAAGTCCAAGCTCTGGTACGGCTTGAGCCTGCTGGCGCTCGCCTTCGGCCTGATGAGCAAGGCCATGCTCGTGACCGTGCCCGTGGTCCTGTTGTTGCTGGATATCTGGCCCCTGCAACGGCTGCTCCCAAAAACGCCCGGCCCGGCCGCCTCGGCGTTCCACCGTCTAATCCGGCTAACGTGGGAAAAATGGCCCTTCTTCGCCCTCGCCGCCGGGTTTTCCGTGCTGACCTATCTCGTGCAAAAAAAATCCAGCGCCGTCGTTTCCCTGGGCTACCTCGGCTGGGATTACCGCATCGCCAATGCCATCACCAGCTATCTGCGTTACCTGGGCAAACTGTTCTACCCGGTGGATCTGGCCGTGGTCTATCCCTACGTGCGGATTGATGACTGGGTCCAGACCGGCGCCATCGCCCTCCTGCTGGCAGGCATCACCGCCGTCTGCCTGGTTCAGTTACGCCCGCGCCCCTGGCTCGCCGTGGGCTGGCTCTGGTACCTCGTCATGTCCCTGCCCATCATCGGCCTGGTGCAAGTCGGCGAAGCCTCCATGGCCGACCGCTATACTTACCTCACCCTGATCGGCCCGGTCCTGGCCCTCGTCTGGCTGATTCCCGAACCCCTCCCGCAACCGGGTGGGGACGGCCCGTCCCCACGGCCGGCCTGGCTCCTCATCCTTCCTATCACCGCCATCGCGGCTCTGCTGTTGACCTTGCTGGGGTTAACCAGCTTCCAAATCCAATACTGGCGGGACTCGATGGCCCTCTTCGGCCACGCCCTCGCCGTGACCGGCCCCAATCCCGGCGCGGAATCCGGCCTCGCCATCGGGCTGGAACACGCCGGCCAGC
>Ga0364866_10831_pt1 | contig 14878 bp, 11 predicted proteins | sample ExccelAu500001D3_3_FD_206913 | JGI IMG/M metagenome (GOLD analysis project Ga0364866, IMG submission 206913) | Enriched cells from Trout Bog Lake Hypolimnion, Wisconsin, USA - BchlTB.Aug13.5000.01.D3 | ecosystem: Environmental > Aquatic > Freshwater > Lake > Hypolimnion/Profundal zone | place... | reverse complement strand
AATGACCCTAGCCAACTAAAGGCAGATTTCCCCTGTAGTGTAGAAAAAATGCATGCCGCTATCACAAAATGTATTGAGACTATTACAAATGGCGAAGATGAAGATATTAAGCTTGATGAAATCAGAAACCCTAAACTATCCAAAAAACAACAAGATGAAGCTGATTTTAACGCCTTTAAAATAGCTTACTACAAAGATTATCGCTCAAAATGGTGGTCTAATCCGTCGAGTACTATGAAAAAACTACTTGAAAAAGATACCATTACCAACATGGATCAAGTCAGAGCCTATGCTTCTGAACCTAAGAATGAATCAACAAGAACAGCCATTCTCGTCAATCAATTTTTTCCAAGCAATAACTCGGCTGCAACATCCAATACCAGTCAAGATGAAACTGATTTTAAAAGCTTTAAAACACAGTACTATAAAGATTATCGCTCAAAATGGTGGTCTGCTCCCTGGAGTACCATGAAAAAACTACTTGAAAAAAACACCATTACCACGATGGCTGAAGTCAGGGCGTATGCACATGAGCATCCAACCACAAGAACAGCCAGAATCATCAAAAATCTATTTCCAAACAATAATGCGGCTGCAACGCCTGGCGACGGCCACTCCTATGCTGATTTATCTGGGCCAAAAATCTAATTACATCAGCCTCATTGCTGGGCATTAGCCCAGCAACATCACAGGCGCCCCATATTGTATCCAAAGCACTGGATGAGATGACCAAAATCAAAAAAAGTAAAATGGATCATTTCAAGACAACGCTCCCAAAAGAAAATACTGAAAGCACACCCAAAAATAATCCCGCTCCGCGCTAAAATTTGTTATAATGTAATTAACCCGGTAGCGATATGATTTATGAACCAACACTTATAAATCGGGGAACATCCTGTTGTTAGCGTTGTGCAAGCCTGCTTTTGAGCAGGAAGCCTGAACTGACTCATTCGTTACCCACCTGGTCTCCAGGGTTCAAATATCAAGTTCTACCGGGATACTTTCTTCACGCTGTACAAGCTTCGTATCAGCAGACTTCACCAACAAACTGGTTAAATCCTTCAATAGCGCAGTAAAAGTCTCTGTCATAATCAAAAAATCCACGTCAAATTGCTGGCGACGAGACTCTGACTCTCGATCTTTTGCTTCAGCCAGTAACTCATCTTGAAACTGAATGCCATTCAATGAAAAATCATGTGACAACACAAAATTGACACGATCTTGCCATGACATCGCTAATTGCATCGCCTCGCAACCATCTTTAATCAATGATTGAATGCCCGTCACAAATAAATCCTGTTGTTTACAACGAATCACACGATTTTCTTGTTTTGGATCTTGTAATACACAAGCCTTTTCAACGGCAAAATGGGAAGGATAATCCTGATGCTTTAACCAATTGGTCATGGTAGCCGACAAGTTTTTCACTTTAATTGGGTAAATGGATTCAGTAACTGACTTTTTAAAAATAGATAAAAACTGCTCTGCTTTTTTCGCATTGGCAGTCCCTAAAACCAACCAATGATTCTTAATATCAATATAGGCATATAAGCGATTCAACTTCGAAAAAGCCCTAGGCAACAAGGTCATTGTCACTTCCTCTTTCAAGGAAAATTTATGTTTAGCGCCCAATTTACGCCCTTCAGCTGCCTCAATTTGTTTAATCGTGTCATCTAACTCTTGGCGTATAACCGCTGCTGGCAAAATTTTCTCTTCGATTTGTAAACACAACATCGAATAACCGTTAATGGTCCGAACCAAAGGATCAGCACACTCTTCCTCTCCCTCAGCCTCATCACTTTCCACTGGCGCAACCCACCCCATACTATGTGGCATAGAGGGCATACACGCACGAAACGCTAAAGCCTGAAGATTTTCTTCCAGCCCTTCTAAAAAAACATAATTAATTGAATCATCTAATTGAAATAATTGGACTTGCTTAAACCACATATTGGGATTCCTTTTGTTGCTTGATATAAATTTTAATTACCCTAAATTTTAAATTGTTCTCGTACCTGAATTAACTCGTCGCGTATTTTAGCCGCCAACTCAAATTCCATATTTTGTGCATGTTGATGCATTTGTTTTTCTAATTGCTTTATTTTCTTAGCCAATTCATCCACGGTCATCAAGGCATACGCTGACGAAAGCCCAGCTAATTTTTTAGACGATTTACCAAAACGAGCCCCTTCTAAAATATCATTCACTGATTTTTGAATGCCTTTAGGGGTAATACCATGCTGCTGATTATATTCAATTTGCTTGTTGCGACGACGATCGGTTTCATCAATGGCACGCTGCATCGAACCTGTGATTTTATCGGCATACAAAATAGCTTGTCCATGAATATTTCGTGCAGCGCGACCAATGGTCTGAATCAATGAACGCTCCGATCGTAAAAATCCCTCTTTGTCCGCATCCAAGATAGCAACTAATGCCACTTCAGGCATGTCTAAACCTTCACGTAATAAATTAATCCCCACCAACACATCAAATGCGCCTAAGCGTAAATCCCGAATAATCTCAACGCGCTCAACCGTATCTACATCCGAATGCAAATAACGTACTTTAATTCCCTGTTCATGCAAATAATCTGTGAGATCCTCGGCCATACGCTTAGTCAATGTTGTAATTAATACCCGCTGCCCAGTCGCAATCACTCGAGTAATTTCAGATAAAACATTCTCTACTTGATTTTTCGCAGGACGAATGATCACCGCAGGATCAATCAAACCGGTCGGTCGAACCACTTGCTCTGCCACATTATCACTATGGGTCAATTCATAAGGCCCAGGCGTTGCAGAGACATAGATGGTTTGCGGCGAACGTGCTTCAAATTCTTCAAATTGTAACGGCCGGTTATCCAACGCCGAAGGTAATCGAAAACCATATTGAACCAAAGTTTCTTTACGCGCACGATCTCCGCGGTACATCCCACCAATTTGCGGCACGGTCACATGCGATTCATCAATCACTAATAAAGCATTGGGGGGTAAATAATCAAACAAAGTAGGCGGCGCCTCGCCCGCTTCACGTAACGAAAGATAACGTGAATAATTCTCGATACCATTGCAATAACCCAACTCCAACATCATCTCAATATCAAACATCGCGCGTTGAGAAACACGTTGCGCCTCCAGCAATTTACCCTCTTGTGTAAACTGCTCTACACGCTGGCGCAACTCTTCTTTAACAAACTCGACGGTTTGTAAAATACGCTCCCGCGGCGTCACATAATGCGTTTTCGGAAAGATCGTCACACGCGGTAAGCGCTGGAAAATCTCACCGGTTAGCGGATCAAAACGCGAAATATTCTCCACCTCATTATCAAACAACTCAATGCGAATCGCCTCTTTTTCAGAGTCAGCTGGAAAAATGTCGATCACATCGCCATGAACTCGAAATTGACCGCGCTCCAAGCAAGGAGAACGTGTGTACTGCATTTCAGCCAATCGTTTTAAAATTTGACGTTGATCGCAGTGTTCTTTGCAGGAGAGATGTAATACCATATGCAAATATGAATCAGGGTCGCCCAAACCATAAATGGCGGAAACCGTGGCAACAATAATGGCATCTTTGCGCTCGATTAATGCTTTTGTCGCAGACAAGCGCATTTGCTCAATATGCTCATTAATAGAAGCGTCTTTTTCGATAAATGTATCTGAAGCTGGCACATAAGCTTCTGGCTGATAATAGTCATAATAAGACACGAAATATTCAACTGCGTTATCTGGAAAATAGGCCTTAAATTCTCCATATAATTGCGCAGCGAGCGTTTTATTCGGTGCCATAATCAATGTTGGGCGCTTCATGGCTTCAATGACATGCGCAATGGTAAAAGTTTTCCCAGAGCCAGTTACACCCAAAAGAATTTGGCGAGCAAGACCCGCGGTTAAACCATCCAATAAGGACGCAATCGCACGGGGTTGATCACCGGCAGGCTCATAACCTGCATTGATTTTAAATAATTTGTCGCTTTTCATCATTGCGGCAGCATAACACAAACCAGACTAAAACGGAGTACCAACATGAGCATCACATTTAATGCAGCCAAACGTCTATCACCCGTCAAACCATCACCGACGTTAGCCGTTGCCGCTATGGCCAGCCAAATGCAAGCGCAAGGTCATGATGTGATTAATCTGGGCGTTGGGGAGCCCGATTTCGATACCCCACAATACATTAAAGATGCCGCGATCAAAGCCATTCAAGAAGGATTTACTAAATATACCGCCGTTGATGGGATTGCAGAACTGAAACAAGCCGTTTGTCAGAAATTCAAACGAGATAATGCGTTAGATTACCAAGCGAATCAAATATTGATATCCACGGGTGGAAAACAAAGTATTTACAATTTATGTCAAGCCCTACTCAATCCTGGCGATGAAGTGATTATTCCTGCACCCTATTGGGTTTCTTATCCAGACATCGTCTATTTAGCCGAAGGCAAGCCTGTCATTATTCCAACAACTTCAACTGCTCGTTATAAAATCACCCCCGAGCAACTTGAAAAAGCCATCACCCCCAAAACTAAAATGATGTTTATCAATAGCCCATCGAACCCATCTGGCATAGCCTACACACTCGAGGAATTACAGGCATTGGGCGATGTGCTTCGCCAACATCCGCATGTATTTATTGCAACCGATGACATGTATGAACACATGCTTTGGTCACAACCCTTTTGTAATATCCTTAATGCTTGCCCCGATTTATACGAGCGGACTATCGTGTTAAATGGCGTATCAAAAGCTTATGCAATGACGGGTTGGCGCATCGGCTATGCTGGCGGGCCCGCGCCATTAATTAATGCCATGAAAACCATTCAATCACAATCAACCTCGAATCCTTGCTCTATTGCACAAAAAGCAGCAGTGGCTGCCTTAAATGGCGGTCATGAGAGTATCCAACAGATGCTGAAAGCTTTTCATGAGCGCCACAACCACATCGTAAATCGCTTACATGAAATTCCAGGAATACACGTCATCCCCGCTGATGGCACTTTTTACATTTTCCCTAATGTGCAAGCGATTATTGATGCACGTGGCTATGCGAATGACTTGGAGTTTTCAGAGCAATTATTAAAACAAGTGGGTATTGCGCTAGTCCCTGGCTCAGCCTTTGGCAATGAGGGCTGTATTCGCCTGTCTTTCGCAACCAGCACAAGCATTATTGATGATGCAATGACTCGTTTAGGCAATTTTTGCGCTTCATAAGACTACCTTAAGGTTCATCAATTACACTAGTTCGGTCTATTATTGAGCGCCGTGAGCCGACTATGCCTAAAAATGAACCTAAACAAATATTTGGAAGATACAATGACAGTCCAATATGTCATCTGCTCAGACAAGTTGCTTCGATAGCAGGAAAGCTGCTTCAAGAATATCCGGACACACCCAATCAAAATAACATCGAATTACAATACGCAAGAAATCTCATCACGGCCATTCATCAATTATTACCAGAAATTGAAGCACTGTTACAAACATTTGACCAAGGGAAAAAACCTTCCATCATCAGTGGCATAGGACTGATGAAGTCAATAAAAAAAACGGGCGAAGCACTCCTGGAATACACGCTCACTCGTCAAGGGGCTATATTATTAACCCTAGAAGAAAAACAAAAAACACTATCAAAATGCTTTGAAACCGTCAAAAAAGAATATATCAAATCGCTTCCCAAGCCACCAAATAAAAAAAGCCATCATGACCACCATGAAGGGTTTAACAGGATTGAATTCCAGGAACATCTATACAATGCACTAAAAGCTGAAACCATTTATTATGAAAACGCTGTCAATATTCCTGGAAACGAAACACCGGCAAGCCTATGGGATAGCATCCTCAAGCAATTTATTGGCTACTGCAGAGAAAGTACAACAACAAAAGATATCCCTAACATTCTGAAATCAATAGAGTATGAATTAGAAAAGAATCATTTAAAACATCAGATCATGCTTGCTCATCCGATGTTACACGAATTCACCTTTGAGATGACTTCATTAATTAAAACAGCACCTCAATCCTTACAAGAGCTAGCACCATTTTTCAATCCTGAATTATTAACCCTAAATTTATCCATATTACATACCATATTCCCATTTATCCCCAAATTTAAAATTGAAATAATACCCCATGAAGATCCAAACAATATTTCTTATCAATATCATATTATTGCTGGTAACGTTGCACTAAACCTCAATACTGAAGCATATTACACCTACTTCCAACGCCATTTTTTACGCTATTTTAGCCTATTCATCTCAAGCTCCGAGGAAAATCAGTACTGGTTAACGTTCAGAGAAAACGCCATCCGAGATATACAACGTCATGAGCCAGAACCATTACCCCTTCTTGAAAAGAATGTACACACTGACAATTCCGCAACTCAACTAGCAGATATTGAACGCCAACTAGCAGCCACAAAAGACGCCATACAAGCGAAAATTAACGCACAAAACGAACTGCGCTTAATGAAAGAATCCTATACAAGAGACCCCTTTTATACGCTTTTTCGAAATATGGGCAGTACTTTTGATATTCCACCCTATCACCCGATACTTCATAAATCATTACCGTCTCATCTGGTCTTTTTAAAAAATGCGCCGCCACCAAGTCCTCATATTGAAGAAGACAATGCTGGTTTGATTTTCAACAAATTGCCACCAGCGGCCAGCATTCTTCAAGAAATCGATACAGCGCAAATTGAAGAGGAAATTCATGCGGCCATGCAATCGATACAAGACAAACTTTCAGCACAAATACAAACCTTAGAACAACAAGAAAGCGCGGCGCTCTCGCTCCAAGAAAAGCTAAAAAAAGACATGAATAATTTAGAAAAACAAACGACAGAAGAAAACACCGAGTCAGAACTTATTCCAATTCTATCGGCACCCTCCGCATCTCCAACAGAAAATAGCCCATCTATTAACCACAATGAAGAAATAATCACGGCCAATCAGTCATTGCCCGAAAATGAAATCTCATGTGAACAACTGATTGAAAATTTAGCGGAAAAAACGCCCGATCAAAAAGCTTTTAAAGAATATAGTCGTAAACTGAATAATGAAGTTAAAGCCATTCAAGCTTATGGTGAAACACTGCCTCCAAAATATGAGCGCGCTATAACAAATTTAACCCAACAATTAACAAATCACCTAAAACAATTTTTACAACAACATTCAGATGAGTTACCCAACATCGACGCATTTCAAACGTTTCGCAACAGTATGATTGTATCACTCCATGCTCAAGATAAGCTGATGAGTGAACATCGTCATCATTGGAAGCCGCTGTTAGCGAATGTTGCTATTGGCATCATGTCAGTCGGAATCGCTTTAGGTATTAAACTGATCCACTCAAAATTACACGAAGGCCGAGCCATGCTCTTTTTTGAACGAACTCATCGCCAAACACAATTGGCCCACCTCGAAAATTCGATTCAAATGCAACCCGTGCTTTAACCATCATTTTAATCACTCTCAGCAGACAAGAAGAAATTGGCGCCACTCATTCCCCCTGATATACTGCATAGAATATTATTAATCAGGAGATTTCTTCATGTCTTTCACACTACCCGCATTACCCTATGCACTGGATGCACTAACCCCCCTCATTTCACAAGAAACACTGGAATATCACTATGGGAAGCATCACCAAGCGTATGTTACCAATCTGAACAAACTTATTGCTGGAACAGAGTTTGAAGGATTAACCTTGGAAGAAATCATTAAAAAATCTTCTGGGCCCATTTTTAATAATGCAGCACAAGTATGGAACCATACTTTCTATTGGCATTGCTTAACGCCAAATGGTGGCGGTGAACCAACAGGCCCCATTGCCGACCTCATTAACAAAACTTTTGGCTCATTTGAATCATTCAAAGAACAATTTACCCAAACTGCCATCGGTACCTTTGGCTCAGGTTGGGCATGGTTAGTTCAAAATGAAGAAAATCAACTGCAAATTATCAGCACCAGCAATGCAGCGACGCCAATGACTCATCATTGTAATGCATTATTAACCTGTGACGTTTGGGAACATGCTTATTATATTGACTATCGAAATGCACGCCCCACTTATATCAATGCATTTTGGTCTTTAGTCAATTGGACCTTCGTGAATGATAATTTACGTTAACAGCTACCTTAGGAGGCGTTATGTCACTCATCACAACCTATAACCCACTACCGATTTCCTTCACACATGGTCAGGGCGTTTGGTTATATGACAGTGAGGGACACGCCTATCTGGATGCATTAAGTGGCATCGCTGTTTGCGGGCTAGGATACGCCCACCCAGATGTCACAACAACGATACAACAACAAGCAGCCAAGATATTGCATACTTCCAATGCATTTATCATCCCAGAACAACAAGCGCTCGCTAAAAAACTCACTCAATTAACCGGTACTGAACAAGCCTTTTTTTCAAACTCCGGTGCTGAGGCAAATGAAGCCGCCATTAAATTAACGCGTCTTTTTGGACATAGCAAAGGCATTGACAATCCTACCATTATTGTCATGGAAAAGGCCTTTCATGGCCGCACCATGGCGACATTAACGGCATCTGCTCCTAAAATACAAGTTGGCTTTGAACCTTTGTTGCCAGGCTTTATTCGTGCACCATTTAATGACATTGATGCCTTGCGCCATATTGCAAAAAATCATCCCGAAATTGTTGCCGTCATGCTTGAGCCCATTCAGGGTGAAGGTGGAATCCATCCAGCTGAAATAGCCTATCTCAAAGAAGTCGCCAAACTATCTCAACAACAAGATTGGTTATTTATCGTCGATGAAATTCAAACAGGCAATGGACGAACCGGTGAATTCTTCGCCTATACGCACGCTGATATTCAGCCCGACATTATCACGACCGCCAAAGGCCTAGGTAATGGTATTCCGATTGGCGCCACCCTTATGGGTCCTCGCGCAAGTAACTTATTCAAACCCGGCAATCATGGCTCAACATTTGGTGGAAATCCACTCGCCTGTGCAACCGCCCTAACGGTGCTTCAAGTGATTGAACGAGATAAACTCTGTGACAATGCAAAAAAACAAGGTCAATGGTTGATTACCGAATTAAAAGCACAATTAAAACATATCCCCTGTGTCAAAGAGATCCGAGGTCAAGGATTAATGATTGGGATTGAGCTCAATAAACCCGCCGCTGATGCCCGTGCAATTGGCTTAAAACAAGGGATTATTTTTAATATCACCGCTGAAACAGTCGTTCGATTGCTCCCGCCTCTGATTATCAATAATGAAGAGGCTCATGAGCTTGTTTCGCGATTACGTCAAGTCTTGGAGTTGTATTAATTCATCATTTAACTTACTCCACCCCGCTTTTAGACCAACCCATTTGCATATAGCATAGATTTGGGCCATAATGTATATATATCCGCAATTTACGCTTAAGGCGCTAACAATGATAAACAATGTTGCCTGAATGTACTCGAGTATTGGGGAGGAACAATAAATGGGAAAAAATAAGTGGGAAAAATTTCACTCTGCGCACAGTCCTATTACTGGTATCGATAAACCCAATACAGGTGGAAATAAGTATTTAGCAGATTGGCAACGAGCCGCCTTAGAAAATACATCTAATACTGAGGTACAGATTAATGGGACGTCTTTAAAAGAGCATGCTGCTAATTATAATAACTTCAAAACTAAACAAAACTTGAACGCCTTCTTTAGGGATGTCATTTTGCGGCAACTCCCAGCCAATCAAAAAGATAGTGCCATAGAATATTTGGAGACATCTTTTCATCAAGGTGGGTTACTCTATCCTGTTTCATCTGTTGTCAATTTTGCGATCGTAGAGGCAGGCATCCCTGCTACTATAGAAGCTAATTCAATACAAAGACGAATTCAAATGGTTTCAACTGCGTCAGGATTTAAAGTGCAGGAATCCATATCTGGGGAAGCACTTCTTGTCCATGGAAGTCTAAATGGCGTTGTTGGCAATATCGCAAAATCCGACATGGATAAAGATTTTGTGCTTAAAGCGCAAGCAACTATTGATGTGGATTTTTCAAAAGCTATAAATCAAGATCCAGATTTACCTGCACAACCGAGCATAACGGTTGAAAGTAATACCATTAGTTATGGTCACTCTTATCTAAAAGAGAAAATGGATAAAAGAAGCCTAGGTCAATCGATCGTCGACTTTTTTAAAAGGATATTGGGTCTAAATAAAGTGATGGATATTTCCCCTTCAACAGAGGAAGATAAAAAATTATCAAGCGACACAAATAACAAGCCCCCCCATGCCGAAGCCAATGAGCCACCTAGTGATACACCGAAAATAGGATAAATGAGTCAAATAAGTCGTCTGATCTGCATGAATAACTGCATCAACAGCGATTTTTGATGAGTTATTTTTAGATCCTAACTAGTACAACGTTTCAGCATGACATACCTCAGAATGAGATCAATCATTCGGCAAGCGATAAACATAACATAAGGCCGTGTCCCACGAACATTCAATTCGAATGGATTTACTAAAAGTTAATCGTTGCAAGGTATGAATAGGCCGTAAGGACAAAACGGTGTGAATACTCGGCGTCGCCTCAATAACCTTGCCCAATGCTGCCAATAAATTCTGAGTGAAACATGCCGAGTTCACCAAAGCAACTGTCGGGGCTAGAATAGAAACCTCGAGAAAACTTCCCTGTAAAAATACTAATTTTCGCTCATTTTCAAAAAAATCAGGAAGATCATGATGAAGCTGAGTAGCGGCTTTTGTAGCGTATTGATGAAGCTCAGATGAAATTTCAATCCCATAGGCAGCCTTAACGATGGATTTTATAAAAACCTGAAGTACGATCTTGCCAAGACCTGAACCGTAATCGACAAATACATCCTCTTTCGTAAGCACAATTTCTGAAAGTAAACGATCAATACTGGGATAAAGAATTTCTCCATAAGTTTCCCAGACATGATTTGTCGCATTTTTCATATGAACACCATGATATAACACCGCTAAATAATGCTGGCATAAGGTGTCAATATCATGAATACTTAATTTTAAAGGGGAACGATCTAAGATCATTTGATAACCTACTTTATGAGCATTCAAAACCTATCTTTAAATCATACCGATAAAAACAAATGGGAGCGAATGCTACTTCTCGTAGAACAACATCCCCATAACTTACCTGCTATTGAAAAACCATTGCAACACTTGGCCATCAAACGCTTTCTATTCAACAACATTCTCATCTTGCTTATTCAATATAGTGGTATCAATATAAGTCAAATTTCGCCGACACCCGCGCCCATTTGGTTTGCTACAGGTACTGCTTGTGCTTATCTTTTCCTAAGAGGAGCAAGTGTGCTGCCTGGAATTTGGTTAGGCAATTTTTTGGCATATTATCTGGGGAATGCTGGACTATGGATCGCTGTGAGCTTATCGACCGTGCTATCTTTACAAGCCCTCATTCTACGTTGGTTTTGCTATCGCTATCTCGGTCCTACGCTCATTTTTTATCAATTAAAACCGTTCTTTAAATTTATCCTATTCACCGCCGGACTCACTGCTCTTACCAGCGAAGCACTTGTTTTCCTATATTCGTTAGCCGTCATTGACCACCACATGTTACACATTACATATCTGCACTATTGGTTCAGTAACTATAATGCGATTATTATATTCTCTGTTGCTTATATTACTTGGGACGCTTATTTTTCTCGCGAGCCCACAAACCATGATTCGAATATCTTATTAAAAAATACACTTTATTTCATGCTCATCCTGATTACTATTGCATTTACACAGTACCCTACACCGAGCAGAAGCTATTTTTTAGCACTTTCCAGTTTATTCATCACGATAATAATTAGTACTAAATTTAACTGGTGTGAAGCGGTAACAGCTGGCTTTTTATCAGGAATATTATTAAGTTTTGCGACGTTTTTAGGAATGCCCACACTAAATACCTCAGTTGCATCATCGACAGTATTGTTTATACAAACACTTTTGTGCACGCAAATGATTATCGGATTAAGTATTGTAGTATGGCGTAAAAAACATGCTTAGGAACCACTATTACGTCAGCCCATATCGTTTGTGGCAAGAAATGGCAGATATTGGCGAAGTAGATATAAAAGGGGCTGTGTAGGTGTTGGGCCTTGGCCCAACAATCGATCTAGCTAGCTAGCTAGCTAAACTAGCCGAGATTAACCTTAAAGGACAACATAGATTGATTATTTCGGTACAGATTACCGCGTTGGAAATATTGCTGCTCAAGCCGAAGAACATAATGCTTATAATTCAACGATAATCCACCGCCAATCTTATAGCCATTCGTATCCAAATTCATATCAGTAAGCGAATTAGGTAAACCCCAAGACATCAGCGATGCCGTTGGATTATTAGTATTATTGGCATTCACAACTTGCAACAAACCACCCGCAACAAAAGGCTGAAACAGTGAGTTAGCATGATAACTTAACTCGGCATTCTCATGGAGAAATGAAACGGCACTCTGCAAACCAGGGGCAAAATCAGACGCGATGGCATCGCTAGCATAGCCCAGAGTCATGAGATCTTGACTAGCCTCAGCATGGGTCAATCCTAAATGCGCATTAAAAGCGAACTCTTTCCAGGTGTGTGTAAAGAGAGCCGAAGCACTTGCAAACCAATTCTTAGAATAGCTATTCGTGCTACCACTATAAGCATTCAACTCTGCATTAGGTGAAAAATAAGTCGGTAACATATTATTTGGCTCAATACCACCGGCCAAATCAATGAATAAGTGTTGCATTAAACGCTGAAATAAGTGGCCATAAATATTGCTATCAGACTTTTTAGCTAATGCGTTGCTATTTGAAAAGGGATTGGATGGGACAACAATCGGTGCAGCTGAATGATCAAGCTTATAAAGAAAAAAACCACTGGCCGCTGTTTGAGAGGATTGAGGTTTTTTCGATCCCAAAGCATTAAAAACAACCCTTGGTGTCGATAGATCTAAAGACGAATTCGTATGAAGCAACTGAGCAGAATCAAACTTGAAGTCGGTGTAGAATGGATCTGTGCTAGTATCTGTTATCTTATTACTTGCCTGCCCTGCAAAAACAACGCTGAGTGGCAAAAATATCTGGGCAAGCATCCATATTATTCTTTTTGTCATATTCATTCCGCTACTCAATAACGGCTCTTTATTATTTTAATTAAGTCAGCAACGATCGTACCTCGGAGAGGGCTTAACGTCAACTATTTTGTGCCTTGCGATATGGTTCGCTGACGTAAAACCTCATATAAACAAACGCCCGTCGCAACAGATACATTAAGGCTTTCAACGGTTCCAACCATAGGCAAAGCAAAAAGACCATCACAACGATCTCGCGTTAATCGACGTAATCCATCCCCCTCACTACCCATAATGAGTGCAATCGCTCCGCGACAATCAATATCGTAAAGAGATTGTGTTGCCTCTCCTGCAGCACCATAAACCCAAACACCAGCTTCTTTCAAGGCATCTATCGCACGTGCCAAATTAGTCACCCGAACAACCGACATTAACTCTGCCGCGCCACAAGCGACCTTGCTAACGACCGGTGTAATACTCGCATTTCTATCTTTTGGAATCACGACAAAATCCACACCCGCCGCTTCAGCGGTGCGTAAACAGGCACCCAAATTATGCGGATCGGTCACACCATCCAATATCAAAATAAAGCAAGGCTGCTTACTCGCTTCAAGCAACTCAGCTAAATCAACTTCACCCAACTCAGGTAAAGGTGCCACCGCAGCAGCAATCCCCTGATGCGTGACATCTGCAAAACGTTGATTCATATCTTGCGCTGACAAACGTTCAATACGCACGGATCGCCCCATCGCCAACTGCTCGATCTGCTTTATTTTTTCATCACTGCGGTCTCGATTTAAATATAATGCCTCAATCTGTCTTAAAGGGTTAGCAAGAATGGCTTTTACGGCATGAACCCCATAAATGAACTGTCCCTTCATTCAACATCCTCTACAGTCGCCGGCTCAAAGTCGATTTTCCGCTCATCTAAATCAACACGAGCCACCAAGACGGTGACCTTGTCACCCAAGCGATATACTTGTCCTGAGCGCTCACCAACTAAACAATGCTTCACTGGATCATATGAATAATAATCATTACGAAGCGAAGTGACATGCACCAAGCCTTCAACATAAATATCATCCAGCTCAACAAAAATACCAAAACTGGTCACAGAAGATATTTTTCCAGTAAAAACTTGACCTAATTTATCTTGCATATATTCACATTTGAGCCAAGACACGACTTCACGCGTTGCCTCATCAGCTCGACGTTCAGTTACTGAGCATGCCTTCCCTAACTTAGCCATCTCGTCTTCATTATATTGAAATGTTTCGATGGACTTTTTCTCAAGCAAATGTCCCAGCGCTCGATGAATCAATAAATCAGGATAACGTCGAATAGGCGACGTAAAATGGGTGTAAGCCGGATAAGCCAACCCAAAGTGACCATTGTTGCTTTCAACATACTGCGCCTGCTTCAGCGAGCGCAACATCACTGTCTCTATTAAATGATTTTCTGGTCGTTGTGATGCAATAGATAATGTTCGTTGAAAATCCTTAGGCTGAGGCTTTTTCCCACCACTTAACTGTAACCCAAACTCGCCAAGGAATTGACGTAAGGTTTTCATTTTTTCTTCATCAGGCGACTCATGCACCCGAAATAACATGGGAATTTTGGCTTTCTCTAAGAAACGAGCAACCGCCACATTCGCTATCAACATGCACTCTTCGATTAATCGATGTGCTTCATTACGATGTACCGGCACAATTTGACGAATTTTACGATGCTCATCAAACTCTATCCGCGTCTCCATCACATCAAAATCAATTGCGCCTCGATATTT
>Ga0364866_10830_pt1 | contig 14881 bp, 13 predicted proteins | sample ExccelAu500001D3_3_FD_206913 | JGI IMG/M metagenome (GOLD analysis project Ga0364866, IMG submission 206913) | Enriched cells from Trout Bog Lake Hypolimnion, Wisconsin, USA - BchlTB.Aug13.5000.01.D3 | ecosystem: Environmental > Aquatic > Freshwater > Lake > Hypolimnion/Profundal zone | place... | reverse complement strand
AAGAGCGGCGGCAGTTTGCTTCCCCGGCTTTGGTAAAACGCTCCGAAGTTCGTTCTTTAAATCAGATTTTAACTTTCGCTGGCTAGACTTTGGTCATGCTAACGTTGCTCCGTCTTCTGCGCGCTAAATTTGTAGCCTTGGCAGCTATTACCTGCCTGGCTCTTTCGACTCTACCGACTTCCGCCCAGGCTTACGTAGGCAAGCCCAAACTGATTGTGATTGTGGTGATTGATCAGTTTCGCGGCGACTACCTGAACCGGCATCAGGCAGACTTCAAGGGCAAGGGGTTCAACCTGTTCCTGAAGCAGGGTGCGTGGTTTACGGATTGCTATTACAACTACGCGAATACGAAGACCGCGCCGGGGCACTCGACGATAGGGACCGGGGCGTACTCGGACGGGCACGGAATTGATTCCAACGAGTGGTGGGATGCGTCACGATCTTACGAGGCCGAAGTGAGCTCGGTGCAGGACGAGCGGTATCAGTTGGTAGATATTCCTCATGACTCGATTCCGGCAAACCAGCCGGGTGCCGCGCCGTGGGCGACAAGCTGGGTGATTGGGGCATCTCCGCTGAACCTGCGCGCCAGCACTTTGGGCGACGAATTGCGGTTGGCCACACAGGGCAAGGCGCGCGTTTATGGTGTCTCGCTGAAGGACCGGGCGGCGATTTTGCCGGTGGGCCAGTCAGCGAATGGGGCGTTTTGGATTGACCCGGCGAGTGGACAGTTCACAAGTTCGACGTATTACATGCAGCACCTGCCGGAGTGGGCGACAAAGTTTAACAAGAGCGACGAGATTGCGCAGGCAGAACACGCGGCCACGGCGGACGGAACAACCCAGTTCTACGATATGGTAGGCAGGACCCCGGCCGCGAACACCTATGAGCTGGACTTTGCCAAGGCACTTATTACCGGCGAGAAACTGGGGCAGAATGGCGTAACGGATGAGCTGGTGATTTCGCTCTCGCCGAATGACATTCAGGGGCACCAGTTCGGGCCAGACTCGGATTTTGAAGACCAGATGATTCTGAGCCTGGATCAGGAGCTGGACGGGTTTAACAGTTGGCTGGACCAGACGGTGGGACTCGACAATGTGTGGATGGCGCTGACGGCAGACCACGGCATTGCCCCTATACCGGGCGAAGCGGCGAAACTGGGCATGCGCGGCGTGGCGGTGAAGATCGACAAGATGTACGCCAAGGTGAATGAAGAGTTGAACAAGAAGTTCAACAAGGGAACGGAGAAGCAGCAGTTCCTGTTGCCGGCTGTGGACCTGCCGTATATGGCGCTGGATCAGAGGACTTTCAAGAAGCTGGGGATTGATGAGAAGACGGCCGAGGAGGCTGTGGCTGAACTGCTTCCCGATGCGGTTGCAGCGCAGGATGCCAATCCGCTGCCGATGACGAAGCTGCTTCCGCCGACGGTAGTGCAGCCCTCGCAGACACGGCTGGAACCGGGGCCGAGGGTGAAGAACGTTTACACGCGGCTTCAGTTGGCGAACGGGCAATTGCCGCCCTCAGAGTGGGGAGAGTTGATTGCGCACAGCTATGTTTCGCACGGCAACTGGTTCGTGATGATTGTGCTTGATCCGTTCCAACTGGATGGGACGGGGCAGTTTGCGGGGACGGATCACTTTAGCCCGTGGTCGTATGACAGACATGTGCCGCTGGCATTCTATGGTGCGCCGTTCAAGCCGGGCGAGTATCATGGACTCGTAGAGCCAACGGATATTGCCGTCACATTTGCCTCACTGGCTGGGGTAAATCGGCCGTCAGCGGCGGTGGGCCATGTGCTCACGCAGGCTATTCAATCAGCGCCAACTGCCAGCCAACCATAGCGTTCCTGCCTTAGTAGTCATGGCTGGAACTGTGCAAAGGAAACCGCCGCACGTGAAACCAGACATGACAGTAAAGCTGGCCGGGATGACCCTGACCAACCCGGTTGTTGCGGCCAGCGGAACCTTTGGCTACGGAATTGAGTTTGAAGAGATTGTTTCGCTGGAGAACCTGGGGGCGTTCTGCACCAAGGGTATCTCTCTGGAGCCGATGCCGGGGCATCCCGCGCCGCGCATTGTGCAGACGGCGGCGGGAATGCTGAACGCGATCGGACTGCAGAACGTGGGCGTGGAAGAGTACCTCGAGCGGAAGCTGCCGCCGATGAAGCGCTACCCTGCCTGCAAGGTTTTTGTGAACGTGTTCGGCTACACGGTAGGCGAGTATCTTGCCGTCATTGAGAGGCTGAACCAGGCGGAGGGGATTGCGGCTTACGAGTTGAACGTGAGTTGCCCCAATGTTCATGCGGGTGGAATGGCGTTTGGCGCGGATGCCGGATCGCTGGAGTACCTGGTGGGCCGGGCGAAGGAAGCCTCCAAACGTCCGCTGATTGTGAAGCTCTCGCCGAATGTGACGTCGATTGGGCAGATGGCGCGGATCTGCGCGGATGTGGGGGCGGACGCGCTGAGCGTGGCTAACACATTCCGGGCGATGTCGATTGACGTGTTGACGCGGCGACCAAGGCTGACGAATGTGACGGGCGGGTTGTCCGGGCCGGCGATCAAGCCGATTGCGCTGCGGATGGTGTATGAGGCTGCACGGGCGACGACGCTGCCGATTCTGGGTATGGGCGGGATTGTGACGGCGGAGGATGCGGTGGAGTTTCTGCTGGCGGGAGCAACGGCGATCCAGGTGGGCACGGCGAGCTATGCGGACCCTCGTGCGACGGAGCGGCTGGCGAAGGGGCTGGAGAACTGGTGCAAGAGTCACGGTGTGGACAAGGTAAGCAGCCTGACGGGGGCGCTAGAGGTTCCGCCGGAATAGGTGCGAAAAGCAGTACAAAAAAGGCCGAAAAAGTCCTAAAAGTGCCAATAAATGGTCGGATTTTGCGAAAAGACGACATAAAAGTGCAAAAAATGTACATGACTTTCAATTTGTTTACTGGATTAGCAACAGATAACCTGTTGATTGCAGGCTAGATACTTAAAAATGCACCAGAAGTGTTGCCATCGGCGAACTTATTTTTGTTATTTTCGGCCCTCCGGCGGGATTTTTGTCTCTCCTTTTCTTGTTCCTGGATTGAGTATGCCGGAATGAGGGGTAATTATCTGCAGTGTGTCACGAACAAAAGCGAGAGCTTTTGATGCTGTACCGAAGATGGGAGACGGCCTCCCGAAGTCGGCTTGCAGGAGTTGGCTTCAAACCGCCCGGTGCTGCTGCGTTTGAAAAGACGTGGTGGTGAACGACCGGGGAAAAGTCATCGGAAAGATGGCAGGTACGTATCGAGGAGATGAGCGAAAGCAAACCGTCCGATGACGCATCGTTAATTTCTTAGGCGCTGTCGAAACTGGAGCCGTGCATATGTTCCAGGATGAGCCGGGAAGGAACCTGTTTACGGTCCTGGCGGCAGCCGGTGTATAGGCGGCATGAACTCGATACAGGCTTTGGTACGGAACGTGAGAACTTTGCTCTGGATGGAAAGGGAAATGACAAGTGGCAGACACCACGAGGAAGAATACCGATGCCAGAGCGAGGGGCGGGGCTGCTCGTAGTAGCGTGGAGGCTCCTGTAATGGGAGTGGAGCGAAGGGGCAGAGTTATCCGGTTGACGAGTGTCACCAACCCGTTTTGCGGGGATGAGTGACATGACATCGACGAAATCTTTTGTCATTGCGAAGCGGGCGGTATGGGAGGCATACCGGCAGGTCAAGGCCAACCGTGGTGCTGCGGGCATCGACGAGGAAACCATCGCGATGTTCGACCAGAACCTGTCGAGGAATCTGTACAAGCTGTGGAACCGGATGTCGTCGGGGTCGTATCTGCCGCCGCCGGTCAAGCAAGTGGAGATTCCGAAGGCAAAGGGCGGCACGAGGAAGCTGGGTATTCCGACCGTAGCGGACCGCATTGCGCAGACCGTGGTCAAGCGCGCCATCGAACCGATACTCGATCCGATCTTCCATCCAGACTCGTATGGATACCGGCCAGGGCGTTCGGCGAAACAGGCGATTGCTGTCACCAGAAAGCGGTGCTGGCAATACGACTGGGTGGTGGAGTTTGACATCAAGGCGGCCTTCGATCAGATTGATCATGGTCTCTTGATGAAGGCGGTCGACAGCCACATCAAGGACAGCTGGATTCGGCTGTATATCGAGCGGTGGCTTAGGGCGCCGTTTGAGACTGCGGACGGGGAAAGGCTGGCGAGGGAGCGCGGTACGCCGCAAGGCGGAGTGGTCTCGCCGATCTTGATGAATTTGTTCATGCACTACACGTTCGATGCCTGGATGCAGCGCACCAATCCGTTATGCCCGTTTGCACGGTATGCCGACGACGCGGTGGTCCATTGCCGCAGCCGGGAGCAGGCCGAAGAACTGATGCGGTCCATTGCACGGCGGCTGGCGGAATGCGGGTTGACGCTGCATCCGGAGAAGTCGAAGGTGGTGTATTGCAAGGACAGTCACCGTACCGCAACCTACCCGCAGGTGGACTTCACGTTCCTTGGTTTTACGTTTCGACCGAGGAAGGCAAGAGGCGCTCAGAACCGGCTATTCACCAGTTTTCTGCCGGGAGTGAGTGCCGATGCCATGAAGCGCATGCGGAGGGCGGTGCGAGGCTGGCGCATCCATCGTCAGACATCGGCGACACTGGCCGAACTGGCGCAGCAATGCAATCCGGCGATACGCGGCTGGTGGAATTACTACGGGGCGTTTTATCGGACGGCGATGCACAAGCTCTATCGGTATATCGACCAAAGGCTTGAGCAGTGGGCAAGACGCAAGTACACGACGCTGTTGCGGCGCAAGCGGCGCAGTGTGGACTGGCTCCGCCGGATGAAGAACGAATCCCCACGGATGTTTCACCACTGGAGTGTTGTCGGAAATAAGGTTGGGTAATGGGAGCCGTGTAAATCGAGAGATTTACGCACGGTTCTGCGAGAGGCTCGGGGTGAAATCCCCTGGGCCTACTCACCAAACAGGGTCAGGTTTCAGGGGGGGGCAGGTGCTTTGCAGATTATGGTAGTGTCCAGCATTTTGTGTAAACGATCATGTTGAAGTTGGTTGTTGTTTAGCGGCATTGCTGTGGGAAGCGAGCATCTGCCCCACGCAGGTGGTATGAAAAAATGAATTAGGGCCGAATTGCCGCACAGCTGCCATCCGTTCCACCTCGCCCTCAGGAGAAATGTTGACCGCCAGTTCCCCACCCCGCATCGGAGTCCTCGCCATTCAAGGCGCCTACGCCGCCCATGCTTCGGCCCTTTCTGAAGCCGGCGCCAACCCATGCGAGATTCGCCTCCCGGAGGAACTTGCCACTCTCGACGGCCTCGTCATGCCCGGTGGCGAGTCCACAACCATGCTCCGATTCCTCGAAAAACGCGGCTTCTTTGAGGCTCTCCAGAAGTTCTGCCTCAAGAAGCCTGTCTTCGGAACCTGTGCCGGCGCCATCCTGCTTGCCCGCGATGTCCAGAACCCGCCCCAGCGCAGTCTCGGGATTCTCGATGCCGTCGTCGAACGCAACGCCTACGGCCGCCAGATCGATTCCGCCATCATCACTGCGGAGACTTCCCTGCCCGGCGGCCCACTGGAGATGGTCTTCATCCGTGCACCCCGCATCGCCTCGGTCGGTGCCAGCGTGGAAACGCTGGCCAGACGCGACGAATTCCCCACTCTAGTCCGCCAAGGATCGGTGCTCGCAGCAACCTTCCACCCGGAACTCTCCTCGGATCGCCGAGTCCATAAATTCTTTGTCCAAATCGTACTGGCTGCGCACTAGAAATAGTGAATCAAGCAATATAGAAGCCATCTCTTGTGTTTTCCTGGCTTTGCGTCACGTTTCTAACGTATCCCAGCCGGTTCGCTACAAATCAGGATGCGTCCAGGCGAAAACGCGTGTAACCTCATCTTCAAAAGAGGACCGAATGCCCTCCACCTTCACGCCCAATGCGGTTGAGTCAGAACAGAAGTTGCCGGGGATTGGCGGCAGACCACCCGTCGACGAATGGCCCACCGGCGGTGGCGGTGGCGGTGGCGGCGACGATGATTGGAGTAACGCCCACAAGGGTCCAAGAGAGCTTCTCTATCGAATCCGCGCCTTTATCTTTTGTGCACTAGCAGGCGATATGATGTTCTTCGTCGCCCTCGTAGTTCTGTTCTACGCTCGCCAGGCCAGTACGCACATGGATCCTGCTACCCTGCGCCAGGTTGGCGATTGGCATCCTGTCCTGATGCCGCCAATCCTCTTTCTGAACACAGCAATCCTGCTTGTCAGCCTGCTCACAATGGAATTGGCCAGATTTCACATATTTCAGGAAATTGACGTGATGGAAGAGTGGCTGGGCTTAGGTAAACCTGCCCTGAATCGCTCTCGCCCATGGGTACTTGCGACGCTCGTTCTGGGAGTCTTGTTCCTCATCGGACAGTTCATCGCCTGGAGCCAGTTGACATCGGACGGATACGCCTTTGACAGCAGGGCCACTCCGGCAAGCTACTTCTTTTACATCATCACCGGATTGCACGCCGCCCATCTGGCGCTCGGAGTTCTTGCGCTACTGATTTGTCTTTGCACCCTGGGACTATTCAGACGGGTGCACTACCGCCAGATAGCTGTAGACGCTACGGCTTGGTTCTGGCACGCCATGGGGCTTGCCTGGTTTCTACTCTTTGCCGTGCTGACTTTCGGGCAATGAACTGAGTTGCCTCATAGAAATGCAGAGACTCATCTTCATTGCTTTCTAAACCTTAGACGCATAAACAGAGGCAAACCAGGACCAAGAGGCTCCGGCCGACAGTTGCCCAGGAGCGGAATGTGCCCATCAGGCCGCTCGCAAATGCAGCAGCGACAGAAAGCGCTCACTGAACGATGGCACTTCCGGACATTCCAGATATATCTCCCGATTCAGCGCCATCAGCAACTGAACAGCTTCCAGTTGGGCGCTATGGCCAGACATAGATCCGCCCGCATGCACAAACTCGTCGGTCACGTATTCTATTGCGTGGCCAAGGATTTCAAGAGCGCGGCCCGCTTGGGGGGAAACACGGCGGCGGCACTGCCGACGCTTGTTCTCGCCGACCACAGCCGCTGCTGGTGGCACGATACGAAAGCCTGTCTGTGTGGAACATGCCATGTAAATTATCCTCTTCCACTTTTTCGGCGGACCCGGCCAAAAATTCAGATGACGAACGTACTGTGGCCCAAAACAATACACATGCAGTATTGAGTGCAGATTCGGGAAATTAAGTGATGAAGCTCACACCCCCGAGGTAACGAATTAGGCTATACCTTTCGTATGCGAGAGAAGGCAATCGAGTAATTATCCTGTTGCGAGCCTGCGAAATAGAAGAGATGCCAGAACTCCTAGCTCCATTGCATTCGATGTGTGTGCCGCACACCTTGACGGGATGAGCTTGAAAACCTAATCTCAAACCAGCGAACCTTTTAGCTGGAAGAATTTTTGCTTCCTTTAACATTCACCACTAAGCGCAATTCCATAGGGTTGGGTTTCAATGGTTCCGTACCAATGGCAATACCTGCCTCTGCTGATGCAAATCCTTGCTGCTCTGTTGCTTGGAGTGGGGATGGTCACAGCCTCGTGGTTTATTGGCCGCCATCGAAATACGGTTGTGAAGCTGGAAGCCTACGAATGCGGCATTGAAGCTGTGGGAGACGCTCGCGGTCGCCTAAGCGTGCGTTTTTACCTGGTCGCAGTGCTCTTCATCCTCTTCGATGTCGAAACGGTCTTCATGATGCCTTGGGCTGTAATCTACCGCAGGCTCCCCCAAATCACTGGTTCGCGACTTTTCGGATTCTGGGAGATGCTTGTTTACCTGGGCTTTGTCGCAGTGGGCCTCTATTACATTGTGCGAAAAGGCATCCTCAACTGGAGCCAGGACAAGGCGGATCTTTAAGAATGACTCAATCCACCACTTTGTCCGGAGTTGCCGCTGTCGGCGAGGGTCTGCCTGGTCATCCAGCCTTAGGGGCGATTCTGGCATGGAATCCACAGGCACTCCTTGACGCCAAGTTTGATCGAAATGAGCTCACCCTTACGGTTGCAGCCGAGGATGTTTGTGCAGCCTGTGCGACGCTCCAAGCGGCTGGATACAACTTCTTTGAAGACATGACGGCAGTGGACTGGTTTCCTGGTTCGCCCCGCTTTCAATTGAGCTATCATTTACTTTCCCATGGGCTAAAGGAGCGTATTCGCCTTCGGGTTCTCCTCGCAGACACTGATCCCTGCATTCCATCTATAGTTTCTGTCTGGCCAGGGGCCAATTTCTTTGAGCGCGAGGTCTTTGATCTCTTTGGGATACGCTTTGAAGGGCACCCTGACATGCGCCGCATCATGATGCCGGACGATTGGAAAGGCCATCCATTGCGCAAAGACTATCCAGTGGAGGGCTACCGTTGATGAGCGAACGCTCCGGTACACCCGTCCTTGAACTCCCTTCCGCTCTCAGTGCCGGTCCCCGGCAGATGGTCCTGAATATGGGTCCTCAGCACCCCGCGACTCACGGTGTGCTGCGCCTGGTTGTCGAAATTGATGGCGAAGTCATTCTCTCTGTCCGCCCCGAAATCGGATACCTGCACACCGGCATCGAGAAGACCTGCGAGGCCAAGTTCTATCAGCAAGTCGTTCCGCTCACTGACCGCGTCAACTATCTCGATCCCCTTTCGAACAATCTCTGCTATTGCCTGGCTGTCGAAAAACTCCTCGATCTGGAAATTCCTGACCGCGCCCAGTGGATCCGCGTTCTGCTCACCGAACTTAGCCGCTTAAATTCGCACTTGATCTGGCTCGGCACGCACGCGATGGACATCGGCGCGCTAACTGTTTTCCTCTATACCTTCCGTGAGCGGGAAGAGATACTGCGCATGTTTGAGGCGGTGGCCGGGCAGCGGATGATGACGAGTTACTTTCGCATCGGTGGCCTCGCGATGGAACCACCGCTCGGTTTCCTTGAACGCGTACAGGCCTTCATTCGCACGCTACCTGAAAAGATCGATGAGTACTCCAACCTGCTTACTGGTAATCCCATTTTCATCAATCGGCTTAAGGGAGTGGGCTACTTGTCGGCAGCAGACGCCATCGCGCTCGGCGTTACCGGCCCCCCGCTACGCGCGTCCGGTGTCGATATTGACTTACGCCGCGACATGCCCTATTCAAGCTATGAGAAGTTCCAATTCAATGTGCCAACTTCGACAGCCGGTGACACCTGGGCGCGTTACGAAGTTCGTCTCATTGAAATGCGAGAAAGCATCAAGATCATCCAGCAGGCTCTAGATGGCATGCCCGGCGGCTCAGTGAAGGCGGATGCACCTAAGATCGTCCTACCCGACCGCGAAAAGATGAAGACGCAGATGGAAGCCCTGATCCATCACTTCAAGATCGTGACCGAGGGATTCGCGGTTCCGGCCGGCGAAGTGTACCAGGGCGTCGAGTGCGGCCACGGGCAGATGGGCTACTACGTTGTCTCCGACGGCACCGCCAAGCCTTACCGCGTTCACATGCGCTATCCATCGTTCGCAACGTTGCAGGCACTGCAAACCATGTGCAAAGGCCGCCTCATTGCCGACCTGGTGGCAGTCATCGGTTCCATCGATATCGTTTTGGGGGAGATCGACAGATGAATGTTGCGACCCTCGATCTTTCAGAGCAACTCTGGTGTGAATTGTGGGTGTCGCTGGCTTCCATGCTGCGCAGCTACACCGCGGCGCACGGATTGAACGGAAATCGGCAGGCCACGGTGGAGTTTGGCGAACATCGGATTCTGGCACGTCACGCTGAGAACTGGCTCGAACTAATGCGTGACGGCGCACAAGTAATCTGGAAGCATAAAAATGGAGATGGGGGAAAACTGGAGTTGACCGAGGCTGGACAGTTGCGCGGTTCTGGAGTGAGCCCATCGGGTGTGGAAGATCTGGATATGGCGGCCGAAGCGTGGGCGCGGGAGTTAATGCAATGACAGGCCAGGAAACCATGTCGATCTTCTCGCTCAAGCTGGCTGCGCGCTTTGACGCTCTGGTCGAGAAATATCCCCTGAAGCGTTCGGCGCTCGTCCCCATGCTGCTCTACGCGCAGGATGAGATAGGCTACCTCTCCGACGCGGCCATCGACGAGATCGCGCATCGCATCGGCATTACGACGCTAGACGTTCGGAACGTCGCCAGCTACTATTCCATGCTCCGGTTCAAACCGGCGGGCAAGTACAACGTGCAGGTCTGCACCAATATCAGCTGCATGTTGCGCGGCGCCTACGATCTCTACGAGCGCTTCCAAGAGGAGTTGGGAATCGGCCACAAAGGCATCACTCCCGACGGCATGTTCTCGCTCGAAGAAGTCGAATGCATCGGTGCCTGCTGCTGGGCGCCGGCCATTCAGGTGAACTACGATTTTCACGACGAGCTGAGTCCTGAAAACGTCAAGAGCATCCTGGAGAGCTATCGCAGCCGGTCGTCGGCAGAGGGGAAGGGCCCCAATGCCTAGATTGGTTTCGCATCCCGACGAAGTTAAGATCGTTTCCCGCCGCTTTGGCATGGGCGCCGCCAAAATCGACAAGTATGTCGAGCTTGGCGGTTATGAATCCGCAAAGAAGTGCCTCGATCAGGGGCCAGAGTGGATCATCAACGAAATCAAGAATAGCGGCCTTCGCGGTCGTGGCGGAGCGGGTTTCTCAACCGGCATGAAGTGGTCCTTCGTGCCCAAGCAGTCCGCCAAGCCAAAGTACGTACTCGTCAACGGCGATGAGAGCGAACCAGCCACCTGCAAGGATCATCTGATCTTTCTGCACGATCCCCATTCCATCATCGAAGGGACCATCATCGCGGGCCTGGCCATCGGCGCCAAGATTGGATTCGTGTATCTGCGCGGCGAGTATCGGTATCTCATCGAGATTATGGAGAAGGCCGTTGCCGAGGCATACGAACGAGGATTCCTCGGTAAGAACATCTTCGGGTCCGATATTGAATTTCAAATCATTACTCAGACCGGCGCAGGCGCATATGAAGTCGGCGAAGAATCGGCCCTCATGGAGTCGCTCGAAGGCAAGCGCGGCGTGCCGCGCATTAAGCCTCCATTCCCTGCTGTTGTCGGCCTCTATGGCGGTCCAACGGTCATTAATAACGCCGAGACCATTGCCAGCGTCCCTCACATCATCGCCATGGGCGCCGCAGCTTACTGCGAGGTAGGTTCTCCGCGCAACGGCGGTACCCGTCTGTTCGGCTTGAGCGGCCACGTCGAACGCCCAGGCGTATACGAACTCCCCATGGGTTACAACCTCAAGAAGATGATCTACGAGGTGGGAGGCGGCGTGCGCGGGGGGCGCAAGCTAAAGGCCGTTGTTCCCGGCGGGTCATCCACTCCAGTCTTGCTGCCTGAAGAGATTGAAACTCTGGGCATGGACTTCGACCAGGTGGGCAAAGCGGGCTCCATGCTCGGTTCGGGCGGTGTCGTAGTCATTGACGACCAGACCTGTATCGTAGAGTTCGCGCTCCGCACGATCAGCTTCTATCAACATGAAAGCTGTGGCTGGTGCATCCCCTGCCGTGAAGGCACCGATTGGCTCAAAAAATCGCTCACCCGTTTTCATGCCGGCATGGGCTCGGCGGGAGACATCGACAATATGCAGTACCTGGCAGAAAACATGCTGGGCCGCACCTTCTGCCCGCTTGGCGATGCGGCGGCGATGCCCACCATCGCGTTTCTCAAGAAGTTTCGCAAAGAATTTGAAGATCATCTCAACGGCAAGCCCTGCCCGTTTGCCAAACACGTGGAACTGGCAGTGGTGTAAGTCAGTCTTTCTGAACGGAACGATCGAGACGGGCTCAAACCCGCGATAAAGGTAGAAGCGAGAAGAATGGCAGATGTAACCTTCACAGTCGATGGAAAGAAGCTGACGGCCCCGGCGGGAACGCTGCTGATCGAGGCTTGCCGCAAGGCAGGTATCGAGATTCCGGCCTTCTGCTACTATCCCGGCCTCAGTTTGCAGGCTGCCTGCCGCATGTGCGTAGTGCGCCAGGAAAAAGTCCCCAAGCTTCAAACCGCTTGCACCACACTCGTCGCCGAAGGACAATCCTTCATCACCGAGTCAGACGAGATCGCGCAGGCACGCAAGTCCACGATCCAGCTACTTCTTGGAAATCATCCTCTTGACTGCCCGGTCTGCGACGCAGGCGGCGAGTGCGAGCTCCAGGACATGACATTCAAGTACGGTGCCGGCGAGAGTCTCTATGCGGAGGCCAAGCAGCACCGCGAGGAACAGCAGTGGTCCCCGGCGGTTTTTTATGATCGCCCCCGGTGCATTCTCTGTTACCGTTGCGTCCGCATGTGCGGGGAAGGCATGGACGTCTGGGCACTCGGCGTCCAGAATCGCGGAGTCAACTCCGTAATTGTGCCCAACATACAAGGGAAAAACGGCGGGGGCGACCAACTCGATTGCGAACAGTGCGGCATGTGCATTGACGTCTGCCCCGTGGGCGCGCTGACCAGTGGAAGTTACCGCTACAAGACACGCCCGTGGGAGATGAATCACGTCTCCACCGTTTGCACACACTGCGCTGACGGATGCAAAGTCACCCTCGGTGTGCGTCAGACCAACGACGGCTCAGAGATCGTTCGCGCCGACAACCGTGACAAGAGCGGTATCAATGGCGATTTCCTCTGCGCCAAGGGGCGTTTCGGCTTTGATTTTGTTGAGAACCCCGATCGCCTGACCAAGCCGCTTATTCGCAATGAGGCTGGTGTACTCGAGCCGGCAACATGGGAACATGCGCTGCGCTATGCGGGTGAGAAACTGAAAGCAATTCGCGACGCCAGGGGTGGCCAAGCAATAGCCGTCATTGGCTCCAATCACACCACGAACGAAGAAAACTACCTGCTGCAGAAGTTCGCGCGTACGGTCTTAAAAACCAACAATATTGACCACGAACGCACCACGGACTATGCGGCATTTGCTCGAGCCCTCGCTGGCCATTCCGGCAAAACAGCCAGTCTGCACGATATTGCATCCGCGCCTGCCATCCTCCTCGTCGGCGGCAATCCAACAGACGAGCACCCGCTTCTTGCCTGGATGCTGCGCAGCGATGTTCGCCTCAACCGCGCCCGCCTCTACATAGCCAACTCCAGGGCCATCAAGATCGAGCGTCAAGCCCAGGCGACGCTGGATCTCTCGCAAGGCGGTTATGAAAGCCTCGTAGCAAAACTGGACGAAGTCGAAGCCGAATTTTGCAAAGCACTGCTCGCTGAAGAATCACTCATCGTAATCTTTGGCGAAGAATTCCGCGGTGAGGCAGTCGAGAATCTCGTCGCTTGGGGCATAAAACGCGGCAACGTTCGCTTCGCATACCTAGGCGACCGCACAAACTCTCACGGTGCCGCAGATATGGGCCTGTCACCCGATTTTCTACCGGGTTATATTCCTGTAACGGATCCAGGCGCTTTTGAGGAATACGCCGGCCTTCCCGCAACTGCCGGCAAGTCACTCCCGGATATCTTCACCTCAGCCACGAAGAGTGAGTTAGGTGCTTTGCTCGTCGTCGGTGCGAATCCAATCTCAAAGTTCAAGGTTGACCCCGCCGCGCTCAGAAATACTTTCGTCATTGTGCAGGACTTGTTCCTCACCGAGACTGCGACTCTGGCTGATGTCGTCTTCCCTGCCGCCAGTCTCTACGAGAAATCCGGTACGGTGACCAACGCCTTTGGCGATGTGCAGATGGTACGCAAAGCCGCTGACCGCGCAGGCGTTAAGACTGACTTTGAAATTCTGGTGCGTCTCGCCGGCAGCATGGGCGTCGATGTCAAAACTCTCGTCCCATTCAGCCGTAACAGATTGACAGCAGATCTCGGTCAATCGCGCGGCGCACAGGCTGGCGAAGCCGACCGTCATGCGGTCTGGCTCGAAGCGAATGGCTTGGAACCAAAGCTCAGCCCATTCGATCCACTTGCCCTGCTCGACGAAATTGAACGACTGGTTCCCAGCTACAAACTTGACCGGCTTAACCTTCTCAGCGGCAACGATGTGCACTCTGAACCAGCATCGTTCCAGAGCCTTGTTCCGGTCTCAGCTCTTACCGGAACTGATTCGGTAGCTCCCGCACGCGATGGCTTGTTTACCTCGGGAACGCTGGGCCGGTTCAGCCCCGCACTGCGCGATCTCGAACAGCACCAATCGTTTGAAGCGGTCAAATCGGAGTCGGATTGAAATGCCTTCGATCACAGGAATATTGGCAATGAGCACGAAAGTAGTTGGTGAAAGCAAGTGACGCTACTCGAGTTTTTCTTACTGAGTCTGATCAAGGTGGCAGTTGTCACAGTAGTGATGCTCCTCGGCGTCGCCTATACTGTGCTGCTCGAGCGCAAACTGGTCGGCCGCATTCAGAATCGCTGGGGGCCCAGCCGTGTGGGATGGTTCGGTATCTTGCAGCCCCTGGTTGACGGCGCCAAGTCCTTCCTTAAGGAAGACATCATACCGACAGCGGTCTACAGGCCGCTCTATTTGCTGGCCCCGGTTCTTTCGTTAGGATGCGCGCTCATCGCCATCGCCGTTGTTCCCTTTGGTGCGCCCGGTCTCGGCCCCAAGGGCTTCGATCTTTTTGAGATATCGAATGTAAACATCGGCCTGCTGATCATTCTGGGGGTCACGTCTATTGGCGTGTACGGCATTGCGCTGGCCGGCTGGTCTTCAAACAACAAGTACTCGCTGCTCGGATCGCTGCGTTCCTCGGCTCAGTTGATCAGCTATGAGCTGGCACTTGGCCTGTCGCTGGTAGGTGTTGTGCTGCGTGCCGGATCGCTCAACCTTCGCGTGATCGTTGAACAGCAGGCCCGGCTCGGATTTCTTACGTGGAATGTCTTTGGCGGCCTGCAGATTCTGGGCTTCTTCATCTACTTGATGGCTGCT